>ERZ802822.866-NODE-866-length-20423-cov-15.191831_pt1 | contig 20423 bp, 17 predicted proteins | sample MGYA00345649_ERZ802822 | MGnify/ENA primary metagenome ERZ802822 (study PRJEB30503, sample SAMEA104212359) | marine metagenome | biome: Westerlies Biome; feature: [SRF] surface water layer (ENVO:00010504) within the epipelagic zone...; material: water...
TGACCCTGACTCAGCCGAGTTCTGATGCCAACAACGGCGCCCGACAGCGGTTTGAGCTGGAATTGCTCCTGCAACGGATGGTCCCAAATCCCGATCAACTGAGTCGCAGCAACAAAATTCTGTTTAACCAATCACGCCATCATTGAATCTGCCTTGGCAATGGCCTGCCCTGCCAACCAACCACCACTCCAGCAGGCCTGGAAATTAAACCCCCCCGTCACTCCATCCACATCCAGCAACTCTCCAGCAATGAACAGCCCAGGGCAGCGCCGGCTTTCCATTGTTGCAAGATTCACATCGCCAAGCGCCACTCCACCGGCGGTCACGAACTCCTCGCCAAAGGGACCTCGCCCCACGATCGGTAAACACTGAGCGCAGAGAATCTCCACCAACTTGCGCTGCGCTTTGGCGGAAAAGTCGGCCCAGCGGCCTTCCCCATCCACTCCAGCCAAGTTCAAAAATGCCTGCCAAAGCCGCCTGGGAAGGTGATCAAACGGCTTAGCGGCGGCCACAGTGCGACGCGCTTCCGCCTGTCGCCACTGCTGCAAGCGTTGCTCCACCCCAGAGCGCCCCAGACCAGCACTCCAATCCACCCTGAGTTCTCCCCGATAGCGACTCCCATGCAAGGCGCGAGCAGCAAACGCAGAGAGTCGAAGAGTGGCAGGACCACTCAGTCCGCGGTGGGTGATCAACACGCGCCCGACGTGCCGGAAGCGCTGGTCGTTGAGCTTCAGCTCCAAGCCAACATCGTCCACAGCAATACCGCTGCAAGCCGCCAAAACCGACGCGTTCAGCGAAAGGCTGAACAACGATGGAACCGGTGGAACGAGCTGATGACCAAGGTTTTCGGCCATCTTGCGGCCGCTGGGATGGCCGCCAGTGGCCAACATCACCTTTTGAGCCAACAACGGCTGATCCAAGCCGCGGCCATCCACTAAAAAACCGCCCTCTAACTGCGCTGATAAACGCTGCACCATCACCCGCGTTTGCACCTGCACACCAGCCGACAGAGCAGCCTGCTTCAGGCACTGAATCACCGCCTCCGAACGGTTCTGCTCCGGAAACATCCGACCATCCGCCTCCTCAATGAGAACCAAACCTCGATCGGCAAACCAAGCGATGGCATCTCCTGCAGCAAACCGACTGAACATTCCTCGCAGTGCCCTCTGACCGCGGGGGTAATGACCGACAAGTTCCGCCGGATCCCAACAGGCGTGGGTGACGTTGCAGCGACCACCACCACTGATTCGAACTTTGTTGAGGAGCTCTGGGGTGCCCTCCAGAACGAGCACGCTCGGGACGCCCTGCTCAGCAGCGGTGATGGCGGCCATAAATCCAGCGGCGCCACCACCAATCACCACCAGATTCCAGCTGTCCGCTGCTTCAGGTTGCGGGGCGGAAGACGAGGGCGACTCCGTTGTTGCAGTAACGCTTTCCAGTTGGTCGGGGTCCGTCATTAAACACATGGCCCTGATGTCCACCGCAGCGCGAACAGTGATATTCCGTACGCGGGACAATCAGTTTGAAATCTACTTTCGTCTCGATCGCTTGGCTGAGTGGTTGCCAAAAACTGGGCCAACCCGTTCCGCTGTCAAACTTTCCCTCCGACGAAAACAAGGCCAAATCACATCCTGCACAGTGGTAGTTACCACTGCGTTTTTCATCATTAAAAGGACTTGTAAACGGGCGCTCAGTGCCCTCGTTGCGCAAGACGTTGAAGGCTTCAGGGGATAAGCGCTCTCGCCAAACCTCAGGGCTGAGATCCCACTGAGGGTCATTGGCCTTCGAGGCAGCTTGAACCGTTTTCGGGCGCCACAGACTGCCCAACGCACCAGCTACTGCAGCAAACATCAATGAACGACGGGACAAAACAGGCGAAGTATGAGTCATCAGCTCTGAACCAAAGGGCTTCAGCGGTTCTAATGGATCCATGACCGAGGTTGAACGCCCCGCCACCGTTCCTGCCCATCGCTTCAGCGTGGCGCCAATGCTCGATTGCACAGATCGGCACTTTCGTGTGCTGATGCGACAGATCAGCTGTCGAGCCCTTCTCTACACGGAGATGGTGGTGGCTCAAGCCTTACATCACACCAACAGGCGCGACAGGCTTCTGGATTTCGATCCCATCGAACACCCCATTGCTCTACAGCTGGGCGGCGATGATCCCAACCTCCTTGCCGATGCTGCCCGCCTCGCTTTGGACTGGGGCTACGACGAAATCAATCTGAATGTGGGGTGCCCAAGCCAAAGAGTGCAAGCCGGTAACTTCGGGGCCTGCTTAATGGCCGATCCCGATCTAGTGGCCCGCTGTGTTGAGGCAATGGGTCAAGCCACTGCACTACCCGTGACCGTGAAACACAGGATTGGCATTGACGATCTGGATAACGACGAGTTGCTCACCGCTTTTGTTGATCGGGTGGCGGCGGCCGGAGCCCAACGGTTTTCCGTTCATGCGCGCAAAGCATGGTTGGAAGGTTTAGACCCCAAACAAAATCGAACCATCCCGCCACTGCAGCATGAGCGCGTTGTCGCGCTCAAGCAACGTCGCCCAGATTTATTGATCGAACTCAATGGTGGCCTCGAAACACCTGAAGATTGTTTAGCTGCCCTGCATGAATGCGATGGAGCGATGGTTGGCCGAGCCGCCTACGCCCACCCCTTGCGATGGGCAGACATCGACCATTTGATCTACGGAGAACCTCCACGCCAACTCTTGGCATCGGATGTGGTTGAAGGCTTGATTCCCCATGCCGCGCTGCATTTGCAGCGAGGAGGTCGGCTTTGGGATCTATGCCGACACTTGGTTCAACTCGTTGAAGGCGTCCCCGGTGCACGCCATTGGCGTCGCGAGCTCGGCGAACGATCCCAACGCAAAGGCGCCGATCTCAACATTTTGGAAGAGGCCGGACGTCAACTAAAAGACGCCGGCCTCTAAGCGCAAAGGCTGGGGGGGCGATTAGCCCTCAGCTCCGCCGTAACCAGAGAAATCGTCACCACCACTGGCACCAGTGCCACCGCCACCAGAGGAGCGACGACGACGACTACGGCCTTCGTCATAGGCATTGCCACCTTGGGGAGCAGCACTGTCTCGGGCGCCATAACTGCGATCTTCCCAACCACGGGCACCAGAGGGGCGATCACCACCACCACCGCCGCCGCCGTAGCCGCCGCCACCACCGCCGCCGCCGTAGCCGCCGCCACCACCGCCGCCGCCGTAGCCACCGCCACCGCCGCCACGACGTGGGGCGCTTCCGCGAGGCTCAGCCTTATTGATACGAAGCGGGCGGCCCATGAGTTCAGCGCCCTGGAGACCTTCGATAGCAGCTTCTTCGGCTGCATCGTCGGACATTTCGACAAAAGCAAATCCGCGCTTTCGGCCGGTATCCCGCTCGAGGGGAAGGGCACAATTCACGACTTCACCGAACTGAGCAAACAGCTCAGTCACGTCCTCCTGCTCAGCGCGGAAGGGAAGGTTGCCAACAAAAATGCTCACGTTCTGCGTGGACCGGGTACGAAAAAATGGACCAAAGGGGCCTGGAACATTGCCATCGGGCCATAACTCCGAAACGAAGTGATGTTCCACTGGCTTCTTAAGCGTAGACCCGGCTGCGCAAAGGAGTCATCCCACAGGTTGCGTTCCGTTCAAATGCTGCAACCAGCGGCCTAATTGTTCATCCACCCGGTCAAATCCTGTTCCACCTTCACTACGGCGAGCGGCCACAACTGCCTGCGGGGCAAGCGCATCGTGCAGATCAGCCTCAAATGCTGGATGCAACTCCTGCCATGCCGAAAGGCTTAAATCTCTTAGCAAACAACCTTCATCAAGGCATCGGCGAACAACAGCACCAACAAGCTGATACGCCTCCCGGAAGGGCACTCCCTTGGCAACGAGGTAATCAGCCACATCGGTGGCATTAGAGAAATCTTGTTCCACGGCCGTGTTCAAACGTTCCGTACGGAACTCAAGACCTTCTTCAAACAGAATCGCCATGGCCTCAATGCAATCGCGGGTGGTGCGAAACGCATCGAAGAGAGCCTCTTTATCTTCTTGAAAATCTTTGTTGTAGGCCAACGGAAGGCCCTTGATCATGGTGAGCAGCCCCTGCAAGTGGCCGAACACCCGTCCGCATTTGCCACGCACCAATTCGGGCACATCAGGATTTTTTTTCTGCGGCATCAAACTGCTACCGGTCGCACACCGATCACTGAGGCGAACGAATCTGAACTCCTCTGATGCCCAAGCAATCACCTCCTCAGCCAAACGGCTGAGATGGGCCATCACCAAGGAAGCCGCCGCCGAAAACTCCACACAAAAATCACGATCACTTACCGCATCAAGGCTGTTGGCATAGATCGCATCAAATCCCAAAGCCTTCGCCGTCTGCTGACGATCAATGGGAACCGGGGTTCCAGCCAACGCCGCCGCACCAAGTGGGCAAATGTTCACCCGGCTGCGCACATCGTGAAGACGCAACCGATCCCGCTCCAACATCTCGACGTAAGCAAGAAGGTGATGCGCCAAACAAAGCGGCTGAGCCCGTTGAAGGTGGGTGTAGCCGGGAATCATCGTGCGGCGATGCAGATCAGCCTGCGCCACAAGAGCCCGCTGCAAGCGTTGAAGATCGCCCTCCAATTCATCCAAGCGGCGCCGTAACCACAAGCGCAAATCCGTTCCAACTTGATCATTGCGACTGCGGCCGGTGTGCAATTTCTTGCCAACTGGCCCCAACAGCGCAATCAATCGCCGCTCTACGGCGAAATGAACATCTTCATCGGCGAGTCCGGGCTGAAACGTTCCCGCATGAGCTTCGCTCCGAATCGTCTCCAAACCCTGCACCAACTGCTCTGCTTCCCCAACGCTGATCACCCCGCAGGAACCGAGCATCCGTGCATGGGCAATCGACCCATCCAAATCCTCCTGAAGCAACGTGAGATCAAACCCAATCGAAGCGTTGAACACTTCAATAAAGGGATGCAAGCCTTGCTCGAAGCGATCACTCCAGGTGCCGTCGGCGCCGCCTGTCACCCCACCAGCCATCGATTTATTCATCAATAACCACAGCTTGTCAGGCGGAAGGGTGATTGCCCTAAGGCAATGGAACAACCATGTTTGGCAGTGTGACCGCTTCAGGCACTTTCAACACCACCATGGAGGCGTCGTCTTCGAGCTGTCGGTTCGCCCCCACAAATCGATCGAGACGCTCAAACAAGGTGTCGAGAATTCCCTGGGACCCTTGGCCGCTGCGGCAGGCACTCTCTAAGGCACGAATCAACCGAGCTTCATCAAAGCGATCTCCCGTTATTCCAGGTGCTTCGGTGACACCATCGGTGTAATACAGAAGAACATCACCCGGATCCAGCCGCACTTCACCGATCCCATAGTCCGCCTCTGGCTGTAATCCAATCAGCAAACCAGCAGCATCCAATCGGCTGATACTTCTTTGCTCTGAGCGCCAGAGCAAAGGGGGGTTATGGGCTGCATTGGCATATCGCAAACGACGGGTTCGCGGATCGAAATCCGAATAAAACAACGTCACGAATCGGTGGGATTGCGCGAGGTCCTCTTGGGCGAGTTGGTTGAGGTCATGCAGGATGCGATCAGGTGGCAATCCACTAAGAACTTCTGCACGGAGCATCCCGCGCAACATGGTCATCAGCAGACCAGCGGGAACACCCTTTCCCATCACATCACCCATGACCAATGCCCAGCGACCACGTTCCCGTCGCCGACCAATGAGTTCAGGACGCGTGGGAATGAAGTCGTAGTAGTCACCACCGACTTGAAACGCTGGACGGCATCGAGCGGCAAGCTCCACACCCTCAATCACGGGACAGTGGTCGGGCAGCAATTGAGCCTGAATTTCCGCCCCAATGCTCAGCTGACGATCAACCCGTTCATGGCGACGGGCATCTTGCAGCATCAAATCATTTTCAATCGCCACACCCGCCAAATCGGCCACCAATTGGGCATGCCGGCGATGCACCTCGGTCCAAACCAATTCGGACGTGGGATCAAACACGTACAAACGACCGCGACATCGACCACGAACCATCACGGATGTAGCGAATAAGCCCGCCTTCGGAAGACAGCGTTGGACCAATCGATCCAAGGCCAACACCTGGGCGTCATCGCTGCCAAAACCAGCCGATTCCCCTGGCTGAAAGCTCGCTAAGCGGCGAAAAAGGTCCTGAGACTGCTCAACGGGGACAGCCTGAAGTTGATCGCGCCACAAACGACCATCGGATTGAAACGGCACGATGAGAGCACCATCGACTCCCACAAGTCGAGACACCACAACAGGCACCAGCTCTAAAAAGCGATGCAGGTTGGTAAAACTACGAAGGGCAAAAGCCAGCGACACCAGCAGATCCTGGTTGCGTCGCTGTTCGTTGCTCAAGCTGTCGAACAATTGGCGCAACGACGCCATCGCCTGCGGCGAAGGAGCCACGGTCCGCTGGACCGGGGTGGAATGACGACGGGGTGGCTTGCTGCTCAACGCTGCGACCCCTTATGACGCGCAACGTAGCAACGGTTCATCGTCCGGCCAGTAGAGCCTCAACGAATTCAAAACTGTTGAACGGCCTGAGGTCACGGATCCCCTCCCCAGCACCAATAAAACGGATGGGTAAGCCCGCTTCCGACGACACCGCCAAAGCGACACCACCTCGGGCCGTGCCATCGAGTTTGGTCACAACAACTCCCGTCAAACCAGCTGCTTTCGCAAAAGCCATCGCTTGCCTCAAGCCGTTCTGACCTTGGCTGGCATCGAGCACCAACAACGACTCAACATTCGCCTCTGGTGCAAGACGATCAATGATTTTCCGAACCTTCTGCAGTTCTTCCATCAAGTTGTGCTTGGTCTGCAATCGCCCTGCCGTATCCACCAACAGCAGGTCGGTTTCACGGGATCGAGCAGCACCGATGGCATCGAACACCACCGCCGCTGGATCTGCATTGCTGCTGGGATTGGAAACCACCGGAACATCGCTGCGTTCACCCCAAACCTCAACCTGTTGAACGGCTGCGGCCCGAAAGGTGTCTGCGGCTGCGATGAGGGCTGAATAGCCACTCCGAACAGCAAGATTTGCCAATTTCCCGAGGGTTGTGGTTTTACCCACACCGTTCACTCCCACCATCAACCAAATGTTGAGACGACCGCGCTCTGGCGCAAGAAGTGGAACGCCACTGGCCTTGATCGGGGCATCCAGCAAACCGCGCAGTTGATCCTTGAGAAAACGAATTCCCTCAACGGGATCCACAACCTCTTCATTCATCCGCTGTCGCAACGCTTCCAACACCTGATCGGTGGCCTGAACACCGGCATCGGCACGCAGCAACAGGGTCTCGAGTTCGTCAAGCACCTCTGGCGTGAGGGGATCATCACCGAGGTTTTCCAACAGGCCGGTGACAAAGCCTTGCCGTGTCTTCTCAAGACCACGACGGAGCCGTCCAAGCCAGTCGATTTCCTCAAGCGACATCTGATCAGCACGTCGGCCCTGAGCTGCCAAAACCTGAGCAGACCAGGTGAAGTCTTCATCAAATTCACCAAGGGTCGGCTCCACAGCGTCTGCGGCTGGAAGCGGTGGGGTGCTGATCGTCGGTTCAGGCGTCGCTACCGGCGCCACCTCAAGTGCACGAACCTCCTGCTCTTGTTGGCGCTGTTGACGTTGGGCCGCGGCCTGCTCAAGCAAGGAACCACCAACCGTTGGCGCTGGGGTGGGTTCTGGACCGACCTCTGGCATTAGCGGAACGGGTGAACTCGGTTCCGCTGCAATCTCTGGATCTACGGCCGCAGTTGGCTCGGAAGTGGCTTCTGGCTCTGGCTCAGGAGTTGTCGAAACTGGGGTTTTTGGCGCCGTAGCAGCAGCTTGTTGCTGTGCCTTCAACCGCGCGTAGGCCTCACGGGCCCACACCAACGCTTCGTCTTCTTCTTGCACTTCGTCGTCTTGCCCTTCACCGTTTTGATCGCCAGCGTCTTGAAGAGCTGAAGGATCTGGCTCAGGATTCACCTGAACGGCATCTTCAAGCGGTTGTTGTTCAACCGCTGGTGAATCTGGCGTTGAAGGGGTTTCCCCAGAGGAAGAGGCCTCACGCTCGAACCAGTTGAACACCATCAGTCCGCTGCAGTGGATTGAGCATCGTGGAAGCGACGCAACACACCGTTAATCATCCGACGACCCTGTTCATCGCTGTATCGATTCGCCAATTCAACGGCTTCATTGAACGCCACAGGAGCTGGTGTTCCCATGGTTTGAAGGTCGACAACCGCCAGACGAAGGATGTCGCGATCGATGCGCGGTAGTCGACCCAGCCGCCAACCTTCCATCACTTGATCCAATCTCGCGTCGATGCTTTCGCGTTGTCGGATCACCTGAGCAATGCGTTCCATCGCAGCAGAACGAACTTTCTCTTGATCTGAAAGGAGCAACAGCCTCGGAAGTTCAAGCGTGGCTGAAAGGCCATTTAAAACCTGTTCAGCAGTGCCTAACGATGAACGCAAATGATCACGCACAACATCCAACGTGGAGGCCTGACCCTGTTGAAGCTCACTATCGAGGAGACGTTGCTGCGCATGATCCAGTTCCGATGCGGATGAATCGAGCGCTTCCCTCCAATGTTGGGTGAGGCTTTCGAGGGCTTTTTCAAGCAGGGACTCGATCCCTAAATCAGCTGTCGACAACTTGTTCTGTTCCGACACCTGGCCAAGCACCAGCAAGGCCAACTCGCGGGAAAGGGATCGTGAGGCCATGAATTAGCTGGAAGGGGATGCGGAGGCCCGCAACTGAGCGATGAGGCTGGAGAAGCTGCGATTCACAGGAGCTTCTTGCTCATCTGGGTTCACGATGCCAGCGGAAATGATCGTGCGGAACGCTTCCTCAACGGAAATATTCAGTTCTCGTACTGAACCCTCTGGCACAAGCGTGTACCAACCGGTGGTGGGATTAGGGGCTGTGGGGATAAACACACTTAAAAGTGGTGTTTCAAGATCGGATTGCAGTGAAGGGCCCACCTCGCCGGTGACAAAGCCAACACTGAACAAACCTTCCCTTGGATATTCGACCAGAACGACTCGACGGAAGCGGGCCGAATTTCCGCCCAACACAGTTTCAAGCAGCTGCTTGAGAGTTTTGTAAACGGAGCCGGCAAGAGGAATCCGGGTGAGTGTGCCCTCTCCGAATTCGAGCAACCATCGGCCCACAATGTTGCGAGCCATAAGGCCAATCAACAGGATCCCCATTAGAGGGACCGTGAGTCCGAGGGCCAAGTTGATCAGATCCTGAAGAAGCGGATTCAGGGTGATAAAGGGATTGAACTGCTTCGGAATCGACGTCAGGAAAGCCAGTACAAACCGGCTAACAATCGTGGATAGCCAAATTGTGGTTGCCAGTGGAATTACCACCAGCAACCCTGCAATCAGGTCATTTTTGAGATCTTGCTGAAGCCTTTCGCCCAGCGGTAGATCAGGTCTGGGATTGGACTGAACCAAAGCCTCTGCGCCCAGAGTCAGGGAGTTCAACCAACCTAACCAGCAATCAGATCACTGCAGTGAGTGCAAGCAGCACAAATGCAACTGCCAGAACAACAGCGGTGGCCGTACCGCCAATCAATCGTTGCCGAGATTCGCGGGTCTGCTGCGACTCCACCCGTTTGAGCTGCGTGTCCATTTGGTTGATCTGCTCATCAATCATCGTTTTTGCAGCACGCTGCTTGTCCTCGTCGGTGGCGTCAGCAGCCAACTGTCCTGCTTGGGCTAACTGTTCGCCCAAGGAAGCCACCTGCTCGGGATCGTCGCGAAACGCCCGGGCTTCCTTCATCGCTGCCCGACCTTGCTCGAGATTCTGAGTCTTCGAGAGATCACCAGCCCCACTGCTTAAAGACATGGGAACGGCCACCACCATGCCAATCGCTAAAAGAGCCGAAAAAGCACAAACCACAACCCGCAGTGGGGTGACTTGCTGTTGCGGGTTCTCAAGGCGTGATCCAATCAGACAGGTCAACAGTCCAATAAACCCCAGTGGGGCCAGCGCCACCAAAGGTCCAGTGATCGGAGGAGGAGTCGCTTCCACCGACCAGTCGGATCCCACCAAGACCGCAGCCATCTGCAGGACGAGAACGAGAACCATCGTGAGGCCAAGCCAACGAAGCAGGGATGCCAGGCGTCCCGTTTCGGTTCCCGTCACGTGAAGATGAAAAAACAGGTCCTCACCATACGGTCGATGTCAGGGCAACACCCAGATCAACTCAAACCCTTGAGCCGAGCTTTGAAACAGCGGGCCAAGGAAGAAGGATTTGATCCGGTTGGAATCGCACGTCTGCCTGGAAGTCCCCGCTTACAGCTGCGGACGGAAGCCTTACAACGTTGGCTCGATCACGGCTACCAAGCCGATATGGCTTGGATGGCTGCGCCCCGCCGACGCGATGCATCCCAACTTTTAGAGGGGGTACAAAGCCTGTTGGCCGTGGGATTGAATTACTACGTTTCTGAGGAATCAGCCCCAGGATCCTTAAAGGTGGCGCGCTATGGCTGGGGTCGCGATTATCACCGCGTTGTCGAGCAACGTTTACGACGCGTGGGGCGTTGGTTGTCTGATCAAAAGCCCAACTGTCAATGGCGCGTTTGTGTGGACGCATCACCCCTGTTGGACAAAGTTTGGGCGGAAGAAGCTGGGCTGGGTTGGATTGGAAAACACAGCAATGTGATTCATCCCCATCGGGGCTCATGGATGGTGATTGGCCATCTCCTCACAACGGAACCTCTTCAAGCCGATACTCCAGCCGCAAGCCTTTGTGGACGATGCGTCGCTTGCATCGAGGCCTGCCCCACCGATGCGATCCGCGAACCATTTGTTGTTGACGCCCAACGATGCCTGGCGTTTCACACCATCGAAAACCGAGATCCGGATCTTCCAGATTCGATCAAAAGGTCTCTTGGACCATGGATCGCCGGTTGTGATATCTGCCAAGACGTTTGTCCCTGGAACCATCGGGATCTACCGAGCAGTGAAGATCCAGACATGCAACCTCGACCATGGCTTCTCAATGTGAATGCCCAAGACCTTCAGAACTGGGACGATGCCACGTGGGATCAACAGTTACGGGGGTCGGCTTTACGACGAATCAAACCGTGGATGTGGCGAAGAAATGCGGCTGCAGCACAACCGGACCTGCCTCCTAACCTCTAATAAATAGAAATCAGTAGACGTGCTTCGAGGAATCAAATTCAAACGAAGCCTGACTGCAGCACTGATCAGCATCAGCAATTTTTTCCTGATCGCTCCAGCCCAAGCCTTGGTGCCCTACGTCTACTTACCAACAGAAGTGGAACTCTCGGGATCCTCCCTTGGAATCGGGCGAACCGCAGCTCAACTCCTACAAATGGGTCAACCCAAGGAGGCCGCACAACTTGCTGCTTTAGCTGTTCGGCTCAACCCAAACGATGAACGTTTATGGACTGTGTTGGCTGAAGCACAGCTTCGAAGCAATCAACTGGAAGACGCCAGTCAGTCCCTTGCAAAAGCCAAAAAAATCAACCCCAACAATGCTGGGCTCTGGTTTGCAGAGGCAGCGATTGCACTGCGGGCTCAACGACCGGAGGAAGCGATTCCGCTCATTCAACGCGGCTTGCAAATAGACGCAAATAATGCAGCTGCATACTTCGATCTCGGGAATGCACGGATCATGCAAAACAAGCTTGCAATCGCTCTGCAATCCTTTGAAAAAGCAACTGAAATCAAGCCGGAGTTTTGGGAAGCCCTCAACAACCAAGCCCTTGTTCTTTTTGAACTAGGAGAACATGACGAAGCCATTCGACGTTGGCGACGGGTGCTCAAGCTGGATCAGAACGCAGAACCAATGCTGGCTTTAGCCGCAGCACTACACCAAAAGGGCGAACAGATCGAAGCTCTATCGCTGGCAAAAGAAGCCCTGTCCAAAAATCCCAATTACGTTTTGCCGATGCATCAAAAAGAGCAGCTATGGGGTTCCCATGTGAGGCAAGCCACAGCAAACTTGTTGCGTGAAGCAGCACTTGCCAGCAGCGTTGAACGGGCCCAGGCCAATGCCACCTGGAAAAAACGCCAGTGAACGTCTGTAAGCTGAGCGACTTCTGCCCCAATATCCGCGGACAGGATGGCTGAGGAGCGCGTTCAACCGATCGCCCTGCATCAGGAGATGCAGCGCTCCTACCTGGAATACGCCATGAGCGTGATCGTGGGTCGGGCCTTGCCCGATGCCCGCGACGGTCTCAAGCCGGTGCAGCGTCGAATCCTGTATGCGATGCAAGAACTGGGGTTAACCCCAGATCGTCCCTACAGAAAATGCGCCCGTGTCGTTGGTGATGTTCTCGGGAAATACCATCCCCACGGAGATCAGGCGGTCTACGACGCACTCGTAAGACTGGTTCAAACCTTTGCTAGCCGACATCCTCTTTTGGATGGACATGGCAATTTCGGATCGGTTGATGACGATCCGCCAGCCGCGATGCGTTACACCGAAACGCGTCTGGCCCCGATTGCCCATCAAGCTCTGCTGGAAGAAATCGGTGATGACACCGTCGACTTTGCATCGAACTTCGATGGGTCTCAACAAGAACCAACGGTCCTCCCCGCACAACTCCCCTTCCTTCTCCTCAATGGGTGTTCTGGCATCGCCGTTGGCATGGCCACGAGCATTCCTCCCCACAACTTGGGTGAGGTGGTGGACGGCCTCATTGCTCTGATTCGACAACCAGGACTGAGCGACGAGCGTCTTTTAGAACTCATTCCCGGCCCTGATTTTCCAACCGGTGGGGAAGTTTTACTCAGTTCAGGCCTCCAAGACACCTACCTCCAGGGCCGCGGCAGCATCCCAATGCGGGGTGTAGCGCACACAGAAGAAGTGCAGCTGGGTAAGGGACGCCACAAACGGAACGCCGTAGTCGTAACCGAACTGCCCTATCAACTCAGCAAAGCGGGCTGGATTGAAAAACTGGCTGAATCGGTGAACGACGGAAAAATTGGCGGCATCGCTGACATCCGCGATGAAAGCGATCGAGATGGCATGCGGGTGGTGGTGGAACTTCGCCGCGATGCTGAACCCGAAAAAGTTCTCAAGGACCTCCAACGCCGGACCGCATTGCAGAGCAATTTCGGCGCAATCCTGCTCGCCCTGGTCAACGGTCAGCCCCAGCAGCTCTCACTGCGGCAGCTCCTCCAAACCTTTCTCGATTACAGGGAACTCACCCTGATTCGACGCACAAGCCACGCTCTCCGCAAAACAGAAGATCGCCTGGAAGTGGTGGAGGGCCTGATCACGGCTCTGAATAACCTTCAAGCCGTGATCGCGATGATCCAAGAAGCCAAAGATGCTGCCTCCGCTCGCGCCAGCTTGATGGTGCGATTGGACCTCAACGAACGCCAGGCTGATGCCGTGTTGGCGATGCCGCTCCGTCGCCTAACAGGACTGGAACAGGAAAGCTTGCGCCAAGAGGTCGACAACCTACGAAACGAGAAAGAGCGATTGAAATTGCTGCTCGAAAACCGAGATCAGTTGCTAGACGCCATGGTTGGAGAACTAAAAACACTAAAAAAACGCTTCTCCACTCCACGTCGCACTCGGCTAGTGGAAGGCGGTGATGCCTTGATCGCAGAACGAGCTGCCAGCCAAAGACCCAATACGGAGCTGCTCCGTCAGCAAGCCCTAGCGGCTCTCCCCGGTGATGGTCGACTGCTCATCCAAGCCGACGGACAAGTGAAGATCGTGACCCCACAGGTGCTGGGTCGTCTCCATTTTGGTGATCCTTGTCCAGTAAGCGATGCCCCTTCACCTGCTCGGGTCATCCTTCCGATCGAACCGCCACCGCGACTTCTCGCCATTAGTGCCAATGGTCGTGTTGCCCTCGTGCGTTGGGAGTTTGCCGGACAACAACCAGGAGCATTGGAACGATTCCTACCTAGCGGGTTGGAAGGTGACCCGATCGTGGCGATCGCACCCCTTCCAATGCAAGAGAGCAGTGACCTCAGCCTTGGCTTGCTGAGCAGCGATGGACGCTTCAAACGACTGCCACTCGCAGAAGTCTTGGAATTATCTGGACGCGCCACCAGCGTTGTGAAGCTGAAAGACGGCGTTCAACTCAAAGCCGCTGTGATTTGCCATGAGCACCACGATCTGATTTTGGTGAGCGACATCGGTCGAATGCTGCGTCTTCCGATCAATGAAGACGTGCTTCCACGAATGGGACGACTTGCCCAAGGGCCGATGACCATGCGGTTGCTTCCTGGGGAACATCTCATCGGTGCCCTATGTCCAACGAAACCAACTGCGCTGTTAGTGAGTGAACAGGGTCACTTAGCGCGCATCGATCTCACCTCGATCCGTTCATCACAACGGGGTGATCTCGGTTCGATGGCCATCCAGCTAGTTGGCGATACCGATCGAATCACCGGATTAACCGAAGCCAGTGGCCTGATCGGCATGGTGTCAACAGAACAACGTCACGGCAGGATTGATCCCACCACTCTTGAAATCACGAATCCAGGGGAAGCATTTTCCAATCAAATCGAACTCCACCAAGGTGAAACCATTACCAATTTGATTCCTCAAATCAGCGATTAGTCGATCCAGCCGACGGTTCAAGTGTCAACTTGCTGGACAGCAACTCCTGATCCATCGGAATGGGATAGTTCCCATCGAAACAAGCACTGCAGAAATTTCCTGACTCTGCCTTTGCTGCTTCGACCATTCCCTCTTTGCTGAGGTATGCCAAAGAATCCACTTTGAGATGGTTCTTGATTTCCTCCAAAGTGAGTCGCGAGGCGATTAATTGATCCTGAGTATCCGTATCAATCCCGTAAAAACATGGGTGGGTCACCGGTGGTGAACTGATCCGCATGTGCACCTCGGTTGCACCTGCATCACGCAACGCGACGACAAGTTTTCCACTGGTAGTTCCCCGCACGATCGAATCATCAATCACGATGATTCGCTTACCAGAGAGAACATCAGGCAGGGGATTGAGCTTGACGCGGATACCTGCTTCACGCATCGCTTGTGTTGGCTGAATAAATGTGCGTCCGACGTACCGGTTTTTAATTAGACCGTCGGCATAAGGAATTCCGCTCTCCTGAGAAAAACCAATAGCAGCAGGAATACCTGAATCAGGAACGCCAATCACTAAATCAGCATCTACAGCAGATTCTTTCGCAAGTGTGCGACCAATACGTTGCCGATAGCTGTATAACGATTCACCAAAGAAACGACTATCCGGGCGCGCAAAATAGATCATTTCGAACACACAAAGCCGGTTCGGTTCATCACTCCAGCGCTTCCGAAATGGCTCAGCTGAACCCAATTCAAAGTGAACTAATTCGCCGGGTTGCACATCATCCACATATCGGGCTCCAATAATCTCCAAACCACAGGTTTCACTGCTCACCACCCAATGGCCAAGGCTTTGCTCTCCGAGAAACCCAAACACCAAAGGGCGAATGCCGTAGCCATCACGGATCGCAAAAAGACCAGCGGGGGTGCCGATCACCAAGCTGAATGCTCCCTGACAAAGCTTGAGCGCAGCTTCGATACCTGAACGCCAGTCAAGACCCCGATTCACGGCTTGCTGCACCGCAAAGGCGATCAGTTCTGAATCAGTTGTGGAGGTGAATTCTGTTTTCCCGTCATCCACCAGCACACGCAACTCTTTGGCATTCACCAAATTGCCGTTGTGGGCCAGAGCAAAAGCGCCAAGACGGGTCATCAACACCACCGGCTGGGCATTGCAAACACGACTACTACCCGTCGTCGAATAGCGGTTGTGGCCGATCGACAAATCACCAGACATCCGAGCCAGAACGTCCTGATCAAACACCTGGCTCACCAGGCCCATATCTTTGTGCAGGAGCACTTTGTCCTGGTTAAAGACAGCGATACCAGCGGATTCCTGGCCGCGGTGCTGCAGGGCGTAAAGACCGAAATACGCCAAATTGGCAACCGGTTGCTCGGCCGCTAAAACGGCAAACACCCCACAAGCTTCTTCCATCCGATCGGGACGCTCAGCCACGAGCTGCTGCTGCTGCACAGGGCGCCTGTTCAGAAATCCATCAGAAGTCTGCATCACGCCAGGCGACGGGGCAGAGCATCGGCGTACACCTGCTGCAGCTGTTCAACGGATAGATCAATGGTGCTGCCCACACCAAAGGACAGCTGGAACCGACCGTGGGAGGCGACAGTTCCCAGAACCGTTGTTGAAACGTCCGGGTTAGACGTCAACATCGTTTGCCAACGCGTCAACTGATCCGCTTTCACCGACACCACAACACGGGCGCCCCCTTCAGCAAACAACAACCGAGCTGGGCTCATTGTTGCGGCTGACAGGGTGAGCTCAACTCCAAAACCAGATGCTATGGAGCACTCCGCAAGCGCCACAGCCAACCCGCCATCACTGCTGTCGTGGGCTGAAGCAATCAACCCATCGGCAATGGCCTGACGAACCAACCCCTGCACCCGTTTCTCCAAATCGAAATCAATCCGAGGTGGCCGGCCGGTGATTGTTCCCAGGGTGAATTGCTGATAACTGCTTCCAGCCAATCCAACCCGATCATCCTGATCAGCGTCCGGTTTTACACCAAGTAAAACCACCGCATCTCCGGGTTGGCACCAACCAAGCCCAGTCACCTTGGTGATGTCGTCCACCACGCCCACCATGCCGATCACTGGCGTGGGATGAATCGGTTGAAGAGAACCATCATCGCGGCGAGTTTCGTTGTACAGCGAGACGTTCCCACCCGTCACCGGAGTCTGAAAAGCCTTGCAGGCCTCAGAAATCCCTCGACAAGCCATGGCAAGTTGCCAAAAACCCTTCGGAGTTTCAGGCGACGGGAAATTGAGGTTGTCGGTAATCGCAAGGGGCTCAGAACCCACACAGCTCAAATTGCGGGCAGCCTCAGCGACAGCCGCCATGGCACCCCGTTCAGGATCGAGTGCCACCCAACGATTGGGGCAATCAACTGTGGCAGCCACACCACGCGTCGTGGTGTTCAACGAACCATCGCCTTGCTGAGGCCGAAGCCGAATCACAGCGGCATCGGCAGCACCAGACGACACCACAGTGTTGGCCAACACTTGCTGGTCGTACTGGCGATGAACCCAACGCTTGCTGGCAATGGTGGGATCGTCTAAGAGCCCCAGCAAAGCTGCTGCAGGATCCTCTAGATCAGGCAACTGAGCTTCCGTCCATCGCCAGTGCTCCTGAAGATCGACTGGCGGCTCTGGAAGCAAAGCGTGCTTCTCGATGGGTGTGTCGTCGGCTAGGGCCGTAGCAGGCACCTCCGCGGCCACCTCTCCGTGATGGAGAACACGAACGATGGGCTCTTCCAACACCTGTCCCACAACGGCCGCTTGCAAACCCCAGCGACGGAACCGCTTCATCAAGGGTTCTTCCCGACCAGCTTTCACCACAAACAACATCCGTTCCTGCGATTCAGACAACAAGAACTCGTAAGCGGTCATACCTGATTCACGGGCAGGAACCCGATCGAGATCCAGTTCAACTCCCAAGCCACCCTTTGCAGCCATTTCAGAGCAACTGCACGTCAACCCTGCAGCACCCATATCTTGGGCAGCCACCACATCACCACTATCAAAAGCTTCTAAGCAAGCCTCGATCAAACCCTTCTCTAAGAAAGGATCACCCACCTGAACGGCCGGTCGATCATCAAGCGAATCAGCACTTAATTCAGCACTCGCAAAACTGGCGCCGCCCATGCCATCTCGCCCTGTGGTGCTACCCACGTACACCACGGGATTGCCCACACCAATGGCACCCGATTTGACGATGTCTTTGGTTTCCATCAAGCCCAAGGCCATGGCATTTACCAACGGGTTTCCGGAATAGGAGGGATCAAAGGCCACTTCTCCACCCACGGTGGGAACACCCACGCAATTGCCGTAATGGGCAATCCCCGCCACCACCCCTTCCATCAAGCCAACGTTGGCGCTGTCGTCCAATGGTCCAAAACGCAAGGCGTTCAGCAACGCAATCGGCCTGGCACCCATCGTGAAAATATCGCGCAAAATCCCGCCAACCCCAGTAGCAGCGCCCTGAAATGGCTCCACCGCAGAGGGGTGGTTATGGCTTTCGATTTTGAAAGCGAGGCGATGGCCGTCACCGAGATCGACAACACCTGCGTTCTCCCCCGGACCCACCAAAATGCGCGGCCCCTCAGTGGGGAAGCCACTGAGCAATGGGCGTGAATTCCGATAACAGCAGTGCTCAGACCACATCACCCCAAACATGCCCAACTCGGCTCGATTGGGCTCCCGACCGAGTCGTCGGCAAATTTCATCCCAGTCCGTGGACTTCAAGCCCTCTTGCTTCAGGGCAGCGGAGACGTCATACGAAGAGGAAGACACCACGGACCGAAAACTCCTTTCCCCAGTGTTGCCGACCGAGCGTCACACCCAGGGATCTTCATCGCGATTGACGCGACGCTGAAACGACGACTCGGGCCAAGTGTCGTCATCCCAAACTTCATTAACCGGAGCCTCTTCATCCGGCTCATTGGAATCGATCCGTTGCTCAGGTTCAGGTTCATCCCAAGGAGGTTCATCCAGCCAACCCTCGAGGCGATCCCCAGCACGATCTCCCATATCGCGCAATTGCTCTCGCCAACGCTGGGTCCGCTGCAAGAGGTCCTGACGGACACTGGCCCGCATCAATGGAAGGTCATCCAAACTGCGTAAGGCCGTCATGACCTGACCTGGACGTTGGTCTGTGATCCGATCTGGGACCAATTGCCAACGAGAACTTCCAGGAAGACGGGGGTCACTGCGTGACACCAAGTAATGAACAATCGTTCCCGTAGCGGGATCGAACGCAAGATCAGCCAAGAAACCAATTCGTTCTCCCTCTCGATCGACCAAATCTGCATTCATCAGGGTTGGCAAACGATCCAAGGTGGCTTGATCTGAAACCGCGGGCTCGCCCCGTACAAACACCTGTTGGTCACTGATTCCACAGCACTGATCCAATCGCCAAACATCCCTGGACATGCGTAGGGCTGATGGTCGACTCACCCACCCCAACAAGCGATGCACCGGCGGATGCATCCATGCCATCAATCCAGGACCGTGGTCTAAACCAAGCTCACAACGAACCGTGTGATTCAACAAATCGCTGAGCAACAGCGGGTTGGGTAGAACCACCTCAGGAACGGATCTGAACCGGCATCACGAGATACGTAAATGCTTCTGCATCGCCTTCTGGTTTCAGAACTGCAGGCGTCGTTGGTGCATTGCAATGAAGAACAACGCGATCGGATCCCATCGCCTTTAAGCCATCGAGCAGATAACGCACATTGAAGGCGATTTGAATGGCATCACCCGTCAAGCTGGCAGCAAGCGACTCAGATCCGCTTCCCACATCTTGCGCATCAGCACTGATCTGTACAACACCTTCGTCAGGCTGACTGGTGAATTTCACCACGTTGTTGTGCTGATCGGCCAAGACAGCAATGCGTTCCAGTGCAGCGATTAACCCCCGACGGTCTAAAGCCAAGGTGCGATTAAAACCATCGGGAATGAGCTGCCCGTAATTGGGATACGTGCCCTCCAACGTGCGACTGGTGACCATTTGATCTGCGGCGAGAAACACCACCTGTCCCCGATCACAAAACAAGCTCACCGGATCGTCGGAACGCCATCCGGCCATCAACCGCTCCACTTCCCGCAATGATCGGGCCGGCAAGGTCACGGCAAAACCTTCAGCTGCATCGTCGCTGCTGGCGGCGGCATCCTCCAAAGCGTCCTCAACCTGGAGAACCGCAAGGCGATGACCATCCGTTGCAGCGGCCTCGAGAGCCTTGGCGTTGAAGCGCAAATGCACGCCTGTCAGCAGCTGTTTCGCTTCGTCGGCACTGCTAGCAAACAGGGTTCCCTTTAGCGCTTGAACCAAACCTGCCGGCTGAAGCTTCAAAGTCATCCCGCTTTCCACCATGGGCAGCTCGGGATAGTCATCTGCCGGAAGACCCCGCATTTGATAACTACCACTGAGGCTGGTGAGCTGTACTTGTTCGCCGGACTCCTCCGTTGCGAGGGTGATTGGTGAGTCGCTGGCCAAACGCGAAACGATCTCGCCCAATAAACGCGCTGGAAGTGTGATCGCACCGCTGGTCTCAACACTGGCCGCAAGGGACGTTTGAATTCCCAAATTCAAATCAAATCCCGTCAAGCTCAGACGATTTGTACCCGCGTCAGCGGTGAGCAAAACGTTCGCAAGCACCGGATGCGTCGGTCGCGTAGCCACGGCTCGACTGACCAGCTGAAGGGCTGCATTCAGTTCCGATTGGGAACAGACCACTTTCATCGTGCTGCGAGCTCGAATGCGCTGGGGGAGTGACCCAAGTTTTCACAGCGGTGCTCGAAGCGCAATGGGGTGGTTTTGTTCATCCCT
>ERZ802822.867-NODE-867-length-20413-cov-9.168125_pt1 | contig 20413 bp, 15 predicted proteins | sample MGYA00345649_ERZ802822 | MGnify/ENA primary metagenome ERZ802822 (study PRJEB30503, sample SAMEA104212359) | marine metagenome | biome: Westerlies Biome; feature: [SRF] surface water layer (ENVO:00010504) within the epipelagic zone...; material: water...
TGTTTATCCAAATGAGGCTGAAGAAGAGCGTATTTCCCTCGCCTGGAATCTAAGATTTATCCGGAAATAAACAAACCAATCACTATTGATCAAAGCAGAATGACGCAGGGGTAGCATGGCACATTTTCTCGCCTCGTTTAGCCAGCGCATTGATCAAATCCAGTCACACCATCGCGCGCTTGTCGATCGCCCCTGGCTGGTCTTGCCATCAGGGCGTCTTTATATGGCACTCATTCTGCTGTTACCGGCGTCATCGCCAGCTGTCTTTTAATTGGCAGCTATCTTGTCAGCCCCACGAAATTTATGCCACGCGCGGCTGTCCCCGCCCAAGTCGTTTCAGCCTTGCAAAGTTTGCAATCTGTAACAGACGAGAAAGAGGCGGTCATGGCGTCTTGGTGGGATTATGGATATAGCTCGTTACTGTTCAACAAACTGCCTGTATTTGCCGATGGCGGTTCGCAGGTTTCCCCACCCACTTATATGATGGCAAAAGCCTTGCTTGCGCCAAGCCTACAGGAAACCGCTGCTATTTTGCGCTTTCTGGCGCGCGAGGGTGGCAGCGGCATAGCTGCACATGCCGACAGCCAGAAAACCTTATTTGACCATATTGCGTCATCCGCCGCCGCACCCGCACCGCCAATCTATTTTATGCTGACCAATCAGATGACTGGTTGGATCAATTCGATATCAAAAATTGGCAACTGGAATCTTGATACTGGTCAGGCGGTGCCGGTCAGAGGCAACCTTGGCGGCCCCGGCTTGAACTATAATATGCTGCAATGCGAACCACTGGCTGTGCGCCATCAGTTAAACTGTAACGGGCACATATTTGATCTGCGCTCAGGTCAGGTTGATGGCAAATTGCGTCTCGATGGGGCGGTGCAAACCCGCAATGGACAGCAGGTTGGCGGGGTTAATTTTCCCGGACAACAGGTCAATATGTTCCAGCTTGCCGAGATTGATCAGGAACAAATCGCCTATCTTCTGCACCGCGATCTTTTTCAATCAAGCTTTAACCAGCTTTTCCACCTTGGGCGTGCGGATAACAGCTTATTCGAAATGATATATGATGATTATCCGCATGCACGGATTTTCAGACTGCAATCGCAATAATGCGGGGGCAAATCAGCTAACCGACCTGTCACGCTGCCGATAGCGGCAGTTTGCCAAGCACCATGTCAGCGCCTTTTTCGGCAATCATCAACACCCCGGCATTTAAGTTTGCCGATAGCATCGTCGGCATAATGGACGCATCAATGACCCGCAAATTCTGCATCCCATGCACAGTTAATGTGTCATCGACCACCGCATATGGGTCAGTTTTCGGCGCCATCCGACAGGTGCCCATCAGATGATAGACGGTGGTGCTGCGCTGGCGCGCAATATCGAGAAGCTCATCATCAGTCTGGACAGCATCGCCCGGATAGGCTTCATGGTCAAAATAAGGGGCAAGGGCGTCTGTCCGCATCAGCCGGCGCGATAATTTTATCCCCGCCAATAACACCGCTTTATCTTCTTCCGCCGACAGATAGTTTGGCTGAATAACCGGTTTGTCGAACGGATCGGCACTGCGCGCTTTCACCCAGCCCAGACTTTCCGGACGTTGTTGCCATGTGGCGAGGGTAAAGCCGGGTTCATCATCAAGCCATGCCTGCATGCCTTCTTTATAGCTCGCCGGCGTAAAGCTGATCTGCAAATCATTGTTTTTGATCGCCTCGTTTGAATGCCAGAAACAATAGACCAGCGTTGGCCCCAATTCCAGAATGGACTGCCTGCCGGTAAAATATTTGGCAATTTCACCAAGCAAGCGGGGGCCGCGTGCCAGCTCATTAATCGTCCGCACATTTTTCGCGCGGGCGGTTAAGCGGGTTCCATAATGATCACGCAGATTTTCTCCAACCCCGGGTAACGCATGTTTCACCTCAATACCAAGGCTGTTCAGCAATGTTGGATTGCCGATGCCGGAAAGCTGCAGCAGATGCGGCGAATTGATGGTGCCACCGGAAATGATCACCTCACGCGCGGCATAGATTTTCTTTACCGCGCCAGTGGCACCACCGCGGCGATAAGCAATGCCGGTGGCACGCTTGCCATCAAGCAGAATTTCAGTGGCATGCGCGTTGGTGATAACGGTCAAATTGGCGCGGCGTTTCGCCGGTTTTAAAAACGCGCGGGCAGCACTCATGCGGATTTTGCCGGTTGCCGTGCGCTGCACATAGGAGGTGCCAAGCTGGGTTTCACCGTTATAATCCGGGTTGCGGGGAATGCCAAGGCTGGCCGCCCCCTCGATAAAGGCTTCGCATAACGGGTCGCGCCAGGCAAGATTGGTGATCGTCATTTCACCTGTTTTGCCGCGAAATTTATCATCACTTTGGTGCTGATGTGACTCATAGCGCTGAAAATACGGCAAGATGTCATCATACCCCCAGCCCTTGTTGCCGCGTTGCGCCCAGACATCAAAATCCATTCTTTGGCCACGATTGAAAATCAGCCCGTTAATTGAGCTGGAACCGCCAATCACTTTGCCACGCGGGGTTGGGATTGAACGCCCATTCGTGCCTTCGCTTGGTTCGGATTGATACATCCAGTTCACTTTTGGATTGACCAATGTCTTGATAAAACCGGCCGGAATATGAATAAACGGGTGCCAGTCATTCGGCCCGGCTTCCAGAACACAAACCCGATAGCGCCCACAGGCTGTTAATCTGTTCGCCAGAACGCAGCCAGCTGAACCAGCACCAACAATAATATAATCAAATTGGTCAGCCATGATTTTTTACATCCTGTTTATCAAACCGCAACCAGCCCGTCTGCTGTACTGCTTCATATTGGCCAAAGCGATGACTGTTGCCAAGTCCCCGAACGGCGATTTTGGCAAATCCACGCCAGATCATGCGCCATTTGTTACCTGACAATGGCCGCCAACCAGACCCCTTGCAAAGCCTGTCACTTCCTTGGCATGATATCGGAACAGCTTTGGCATTATGTCGATCTATAGCCAGCCTTTGGCGCGTGGGAATGGAATGTCGGACGTCAGTTTACATGATTGTTATGCGCAGGATACCGGACGTGCTTTTGCCACCGGAACCCAGGCGCTTGTCCGCCTGCTTCTGGAACAGGCCCGGCGTGATCGCAAATCCGGGCTGAAAACGCGTGGTCTGGTATCTGGCTATCCGGGGTCACCCCTTGCTGGGCTGGATCACGAGCTTACCCGCGCCAAATCCTTTCTTGATGCAGACGGCATTATCTTTCAACCAGCGGTAAATGAAGAGCTGGCGGCAACCGCATTATGGGGCAGTCAGCATCTGCATTTATATGATCAGCCGGATATCGATGGGGTATTTGGGTTGTGGTACGGCAAAGGCCCCGGTCTTGACCGGTCGCTTGACGCCCTGCGGCATGCGAATATGGGCGGTGTGTCTAAATTTGGCGGCATGGTATTTGCGGTGGGTGACGATGCCACCGGTAAATCATCAACGCTTGCCTATCAGTCAGAACAAACACTGATCGCGGCCGGTGTGCCTTTTTTCTACCCCCGATCCGTTCATGACATCATTCCGATGGGATTGCAGGCCTTTGCTTTATCGCGCCATGCCGGCTGTTGCGTCGGGCTAAAAATTGTTGTCGATACGGCTGATAGCAGCACCATTCTTGATCTTGACGCAGACCGACCGCAGATGGATATGACAGATGCGGATGCCGGGCCGGTGCATATCGGCAAGCATGACGCTGCCTTGCTGCGTGAATCGCGGCTTTTTGATCTGCGGCTTCCTGCTGTTATTGCGTTTCAGCAGCGCCACGCAATCAATCATACTATCGGCTCCAGCCCCAGCACCAACTCCAGCACCAACTCCAGCCCAATAGAATCCGGCAGGCTTGGCATTATCGCGGTTGGCAAAGCTGTTCCTGAGGTGGTTGAGGCACTGACAAGTCTCGGCGCGGCAGATTATAACAAGCGCGGTATCGGGCTGATGTCTATTGGCATGCCATGGCCAATCGCATCCCGGACATTGATCGATTTTGCATCGCATTATGATGAAATTCTGGTGGTTGAAGAAAAGCGGCCGGTGGTTGAAGATCAACTGGCGCGGGCCGTGGTGAATATCAAAAAACGCGGCGTTATTTCCGGCAAATATTGTCCGGAAGGCAGGCCATTGATTCCGCAAACCGGCGAATTAAGCCATCAGCTATTATGCGATGTGATCTATGCGCGTGCTGCCAGTCACGATATCGCTCTTGACCCGATCACACCCTATAAACAGCCTGACAATCTGCCGGCCATTGCCGCCCGCACGCCGTGGTATTGCGCCGGGTGTCCGCATAATTCGAGCACCAAATTGCCGGATGGTGAAATCACCGGCATGGGGATTGGCTGTCATTCGATCAGCGGGTTTTTAACACCTGACGCCATCACCAACTATACGCAGATGGGCGGCGAGGGTGCCTTCTGGGTTGGCCGCGCGCCATTTTCCAGCCATGCGCATAGTTTTCAGAATATGGGTGATGGTACCTATGCCCATTCCGGCTATCTTGGCGTCCGCGCTGCGGTTGCCGCGGGGGTCAATATCACCTTCAAGATTCTCTATAATGGCGCGGTTGCCATGACCGGTGGTCAGGCTGTCAGTGGCGGCCAGACGCCATGGATGATATCAGCCCAGCTTGCCGCCGAAGGGGTGCGCGATATTGCGATTGTGACCGATCAGCCAGAAGCGTTCCCGCGCGGTGTCACATGGGCAAAAAATGCCAAAATTTATCATCGCAGCGCCATCATAGATGTCCAAAAAAAGCTGAAAGATATCGATGGTGTCACCGCGATTATCTATGTGCAAAGCTGTGCCACTGAATTGCGACGGGGTCGCAAGCGCAGCAAATTGCCGGATCCCCCGGAAATGGTTCTGATTAATGAGGCTGTCTGCGAGGGCTGTGGGGATTGCGCGCAAAAGTCAAATTGTGTTGCGGTCAAGCCGGTTTGGCATCCGGAGGGCGAGAAAAAACAAATCGATCATTCGCTTTGTAACAAAGATTATTCCTGTATCAGCGGATTTTGCCCCAGCTTTATGACGCTGACAGGCACCGCCCCAAAAACCCACAAAGACATGGCTCTGCCAGCAGATATCACCCTGCCTGAACCAGCATTACCAACAGGCATCAGTAACATCTTTATTGCCGGCATTGGCGGCACCGGGGTGTCGACCCTGTCCGGCATTTTGGTGATGGCGGCACATCTTGATGGTATTGCCGGGCAAGCGGTAAATCAAACCGGATTATCGCAGAAAAATGGCGGCGTCACCAGCCAGGTCAGGCTGTCACGTGATCAGTCATTGAACCAGCGCATGGTGCGCCTGCCAACGCAAGCGGCGTCATTGCTGATCGGCTGTGATGGGGTGGTGGCGGCGCATGATCTGGCGCTTACCACGCTGCATAAAACCACAACAACAGCGATTTTGAACACAAGGCTTGATCCGGTTGGGGTGGCTGGTGTTGGCATTGGCAGTGTGGTGAGCGATGATCTTGTGCTGGCGCGTTTAGCCGCTGTTATGGATGCCCGAAACATCCACCAGATTGACGCTTCGGATCTGGCAAACCGGCTTTTTGGCGCGACCATGTCAAGCGCCATTATTCTGCTTGGCTGGGCGCTGCAAAAGGGTCACCTGCCATTGCGTGTTGCCGCCATTGAGGCGGCGTTACGGCTGAATGCGGTTGATGTTGCGCAAAATATCGCTGCTCTCCAATGGGGCCGGTTGCTGGCGGTTGATGCGGCGCGGGTGATTGCATTGACCCGGCCGGAACAGACAGCCACGCCGGACAAGGCCGATGAGATGCAGAGCGCGGCATCACTGATCAGCTTTTTTGCAACACAACTCACAACCTATCAAAATGAGTCCTATGCGGCTGAATTTACCGCCGTCATTAGACCCTTTATGAATTGGCTGGAAAAGACCGGCCTCGATATTGACCATTTCGGCTGCAAGGCGGCACGCGCCCTATACCGGGCCATGGCGATCAAAGATGAATATGAAGTGGCACGGTTATTGACCTCATCCAAGGCACGTCAAAACATCACCGATATGGCAGGTGCCAACGCCAAAATTACCTATCATCTGGCGCCGCCATTTTTAAGCTGGATCAGGGACAAAGATGGGCATCCCCGAAAATTGAAATTTGGCGGATGGCTGACACCCATCTTGCGCGGCCTTGGCAAGATGCGTCATCTGCGTGGGCGGTGGTATGATCCGTTCGGCTATGGCCATGCCAAGCAACAGGAACAGCGGCATAAAGGCGCGGTTATGGCGTGGCTGCAACAGCTTGGGGACATCCCGCAGACCTGCCCACCCGACCAGCTGGATAAGATGCTGGATCTGATGCTGTCAATACGCGGCTATGGACATGTCAAAGAGCAAAACTACCAGACCGCCTGTCCACAGATTGAAGCCTGTTTAGAGGCCATGCGCATGCCGCCACATACCGTCGACACCGCCGCTGAATAGCCGTCAGATATAATTCGAAATTTCGATAAGATTGCCATCCGGGTCGCGGATATAGAGCGACATCAAAGCCCCATTTGCACCGGTTTTACGCACCGGCCCTTGCTCAATCTCTACCGCATGGCTGGCAAGATGCGTCTGCCAGTCAGATAATGGCTGGGCGCTAATGAAACATAGATCGACACTGCCAGCTTGTGGCGCATGCGCATGCGGCACATAGGGCGACGCCGCGTCATGCAGGTTAATTTTCTGGCTGCCAAAATGCAGCGACTGGCGGGGTGGGCCACCTGTTGGCGGCATAAATTCAACCGCTGTTGTGCCCAGAACCGAGTTATAAAATTCGATTGTCTTTGACATATCAGCGACCGTCATCACGATATGATCAATCGTCATAATTTCACATTTCGACATCAAAACACCCCGTTATCTGCCAATCGAGCAATAGGTCAGACCGGCCGCAATCATTTTTTCCGGTTCATATAAATTGCGCAGGTCAATCATTGTTCTGCCAGCCATGACGTCAACAAACTGGCTTGGCGTCAACGCGCGAAATTCATTCCATTCGGTGATGATAACAACAGCATCAGCATCAGTGATACAGGCCAGAGCGCTGGCTTCATAGATCACCGCATCCGGCAACAAGGGCTGTGCTTCATGCATGGATTTCGGGTCATAGGCAATGACCGCAGCGCCAGCCCCAAGCAATGGCGGAATGATATCAAGCGCCGGGCTGTCGCGCATATCGTCAGTTTCAGGTTTAAATGCCAGCCCCAATATGGCGATACGCACGCCATTCACATCACCGCCCATCGCCGCGATAACCCGCTGTGCCATGGCGATTTTGCGCGCATCATTATAGGCCACCACAGAATCGACAATCGACATTTTCTGGTGGTGATCTTCCGCCGTTTTGACAAGTGCCAAGGTATCTTTAGGAAAGCAAGACCCGCCATAGCCCGGCCCCGGATGCAAAAATTTGCTGCCAATACGTTTATCGAGGCCCATACCTTTGGCAACATCATGCACATTGGCGCCAACCGCCTCGCATAAATCAGCCATCTGGTTGATATAGGAAATCTTTAACGCCAAAAATGCATTGCTGGCATATTTGATCAATTCTGACGTTTCCAGCGAAGTAAACAGGATCGGTGTCTCAATCAAATATAACGGCCGGTACAAAGCGCGTAACACGTCACGCGCCGCTTCGGCGTCAGCCTCGGCCCCGACAACCACCCGGTCAGGCCGCATAAAATCTGCGATAGCCGCCCCTTCGCGCAAAAATTCCGGATTCGATGCCACATCAAATTTAGCATCCGGGTTTGTTGATGCGATAATCTTTGCCACTTCACGACCGGTGCCAACCGGTACGGTAGATTTGGTAATGACAACGGTGTAACCATTCAGACACGATGCCAGCTCGCGCGCCGCCGCATAAACAAATGACAAATCAGCATGGCCGTCACCGCGCCGCGCCGGTGTGCCAACAGCAATAAATACCGCATCAGCCGCGGCCACAGCCGTTTTTAAATCTGTGGTAAAATGTAACCGATCAGCAGCGGCATTACGCCCGACAAGTTCGGCCAGACCCGGCTCATAAATCGGCATCTCACCCTTGCCGATCCGAATGATTTTATCCGGATCATTGTCAACGCATGTCACATCGAAACCGAATTCCGAAAAACAAGCACCCGATACCAGCCCAACATAGCCTGTTCCGATTACCGCGATTTTCATAATATAAATCCTCTTTTCATATCACCCAAGTGATAGCTGGCTTTATACCGAGTTTCAATATATCGACGACTGCGGAAAAATTTAAATACATTTTGTGACATTTGGGTGACAAACATTGGCCACATAATCAATGGCCGCATAATCATCGCATCTGCATAACGCCAAACCCATTCAAAGCTATAATCTTGACCCGTGTTAAATCTGTCACTAGTCATAGATAGTCAGGCAATCTGGTCAGGTTGAGAGTTTAGGGATTCAGACATGCAACAGGTGCGAAAAGCGATTTTTCCGGTTGGTGGCCTTGGTACGCGGTTTCTGCCGGCAACCAAAGCCCTGCCAAAAGAAATGCTGACCGTTGTTGATAAACCGCTGATCCAATATGCGGTTGAAGAAGCCGCAGACGCCGGAATTGAGGAATTTATTTTTGTCACCGGCCGCAATAAATCAGCCATCGAAGATCATTTTGACCATTCTGTCGAATTAGAAGCCACGCTGGCCGCCAAAGGTAAGACGCAGGCACTTGACATGGTGCAGCAAATGATGCGCAACCCGGGGTCAGTTATCTATGTACGCCAGCAGGAACCAGCCGGTCTCGGGCATGCGGTATGGTGCGCCCGCCATCTGGCGCAATCCGAACCTGTTGCCGTGCTGCTTGCCGATGATCTGATCCTTGGTACCGGCTGTCTTGGTGAAATGATATCAGCCTATAACGGCGGCAATATGGTCGCGGTGATGGATGTACCGCAAAATGAGACCGCGTCTTATGGCATCGTCACACCGGGGGCAGATGATGGCCGCATTGTCGAGGTCAATGGGCTGGTCGAAAAACCATCGCCCAAGGATGCCCCGTCAAATATCGCCGTTGTTGGCCGTTATATTATTGAGCCAGGTGTGTTTACCCATCTTGACCGGCAGGAACAGGGTGCCGGCGGTGAAATTCAACTCACCGATTCACTGGCCCGACAAATTGGTGAAGTGCCGTTTAGCGGCTTGCGGTTTTCAGGCGAGCGGTTTGATTGCGGATCCAAAATAGGCTTTTTGCAGGCCAATATCGCGTTCGCGCTAAAGCGCGACGAGCTGGGGCAGCATTTGAAAAGCTGGCTGGAAGAGCGGGTAAAATGAACAAACATAATTTTGCGCCAACAATCTTACGCGCCTATGACATCCGCGGTATTTATCAGGACACATTAACCGAGGCTGACGCGCATGCCATCGGCATGGCCTTCATTGCCACGCTTCGCCAGCGCGGCCATGGTGTTACGGTTGCGGTTGGCCGGGATGGACGCTTGTCATCGCCGGCGCTGGCCGCTGCGCTGATTGACGGGCTGGTGCAGGCTGGTGGCGAGGTGCGGGATATCGGCTGCGGGCCGACGCCGATGCTGTATTTTGCCGGTGTCACATGGCAATGCGACGGGGCCATTCAGGTTACAGGCTCGCATAATCCGCCAACCCATAATGGCTTTAAAATGGTGATGAATGGGAAATCATTTTTTGGCGATGATATCCAGCAGCTTGGTCAAGTCAGCGCCGCCGGAGTGGCCAATGGGGACGGCGGCAGCGTCACTGAAACAGCGATTTTTGATGATTATGTAAACCGGCTTTTGCAGCAGGCCGACGCCGGGGATTTGTCGATTGTCTGGGATTGTGGCAATGGCGCGGCTGGCCCGGCGACTGTCGCCATGACGCAAAAACTGACCGGAACGCATCAGGTTTTATTCGCCGATATTGACGGTCATTTTCCGAATCACCATCCAAACCCGGTGGATCCGGCGACATTGGATATCTTGCGCCGTGCGGTTGCCGATTCCGGTGCCGCCATTGGGATTGGATTTGACGGTGATGGTGACCGCATTGGCGTGGTTGATGCCAAAGGCCGGCAGGTGCCGGGTGATTTTCTGACGGCCTATCTGGCGCAGGATATTTTGTCACGGCAACCGGCCGCGCCGGTTATTCTGGATGTCAAATCATCCGATATGGCGGTCAATCTGATCACACAATCCGGAGGTGACGCGCAAATCTGGAAAACCGGTCATAGCCATATGAAAAAACGCATGGCGGAAATTGATGCGCCAATTGCCGGCGAAATGTCCGGGCATATTTTCATCGCCGATGATTTTTATGGATTTGATGATGCGCTGTATGTCGCAATCCGGGTGATCAGCCAAATGGTGCGGAGCGGCCAGTCAATCACCGATTTTGTTGATAAGTTGCCAGCCCAGCATGCCACCCCGGAAATGCATATTGCCTGCTCGGATACTGAAAAATTTCCGCTCATCGAGCGTCTGGCAGCGCATGTGAAAACAAGTTACGACAGCCGGGATCTGACATTGATTGATGGTGTGCGGGTGCGTACCGGCGATGGCTGGTGGCTGGTGCGCGCGTCAAATACCGAGGCCGCACTTGTCGTGCGCGCCGAAGGCAGAAACCCGGACGCGCTCGACAGACTTGTCAAAAATATCGAGTCTGCGCTTGCCGTCGCCGGCATGGACTGGCGCGCTTAATGTGGGCTTGAAAGCACCGGTAGCTTGAGCTAGAAAGACGCTATTACAGGCTTGCTTGATAGTAGATTTGCTGGCGACGCCATTTCTCGACATTTCTGATCTCAGCATTGCTGAGCTGGAGCACATCATGACGACAACAATTTCCCATGGCGGTCTGACGATCGCGACCGAACTTTACAATTTTGTAAATGACGATCTTTTGAATGGTGCAGCCATTACATCACAGGAATTTTGGGATGGGTTTGATGCTGCGGTACATCGTCTGGCGCCAAAAAATGCCGCGTTACTGGCACATCGCGGCCAATTGCAGGCGCAGATTGATGATTGGCTAAAGCAACATGCCGCCGGCGGTATTGATCAGGCCGCCTATGAACTATTTTTGACCGAGATTGGCTATCTGTGCAAAGACGGCCCGGATTTTACCATCGACACCGCCAATGTGGATGCCGAGATTGCAACAATTGCCGGGCCACAGCTTGTCGTTCCGGTGACCAATGCGCGCTATGCGTTGAATGCGGCGAATGCCAGATGGGGCAGTTTATATGACGCGCTCTATGGGACTGATGCGCTTTCGGAAGATGACGGTGCCACCCGCAGCGGCGGCTATAACCCGGCACGCGGTGCCAAGGTGATTGCGTTTGTGCGCAACATCTTAAACGAAGCGGTGCCACTGGCATCGGCAAGCTGGGATGACGTGACCGGCCTGTCGGTTGTCGATGGCGCCTTGCAGATTACGGTTGGTGCCAACACCGCCGCACTGGCAGATGCCAGCCAGTTTGTTGGTCATACCGGCGCGGCAGATGCGCCGGACTCAGTGATCCTCATCAATAATGGTTTGCATTTTGAAATTATCATTGACGCCAGTGGTGCCATTGGCAGCGCTGACAAGGCGCATATCAATGATGTTCTGGCCGAATCTGCATTAACCAGCATCATTGATCTGGAAGATTCGATTGCCGCGGTTGACGCCGAAGACAAGGTCCTGACCTATCGTAACTGGCTGGAATTGATGCGTGGCACGCTGACCGAAACTTTCAAAAAAGGCGGCAAATCACTGACCCGCAAGCTGCATAGTGACAAACCCTATATTGCCGCGGATGGCCAGCAGAAACAGTTGCGTGGACGGGCATTGATGCTGGTGCGCAATGTCGGGCATCTTATGACCAATCCGGCGATCACCATGTCGAATGGCGAAGAGATTCCCGAAGGCATCATGGATGCGTTTATGACCGTTGCCGGCGCCTTGCCGGATTTTGCTGACAAGCGCAATTCGCTGACCGGCTCGATCTATATCGTCAAACCAAAACTGCATGGCCCGGAAGAAGTCGCTTTTGCTGTTGAAATTTTTGAGGCGGTTGAAGATCTGTTCAAGCTGGCCAAAAACACCATCAAAATTGGCATTATGGATGAAGAACGCCGCACCACAGTTAATTTGAGAGAATGTATCCGCGAAGCCAAATCACGGGTCGCCTTTATCAATACCGGCTTCCTTGATCGCACCGGCGACGAGATTCACACATCAATGGATGCAGGTGCGATGATCCGTAAAGGCGACATGAAAGCATCGACCTGGATTGCCGCTTATGAAGACTGGAATGTCGATATCGGGCTGGCCTGTGGATTTAGTGGCCGCGCACAGATTGGCAAAGGCATGTGGGCCATGCCAGATATGATGGCGGCGATGATCGAACAGAAAATCGGCCACCCGCAAGCGGGCGCAAATACCGCCTGGGTGCCATCACCAACCGCCGCCACTTTGCATGCGTTGCATTATCATAAGGTTGATGTGTTTGCCAGACAGGCTGAACTGGCCAGCCGTGAACGCGCCAGCCGCAGTGACATTTTAACGGTGCCAGTGGCAAGCCGGCCAAATTGGAATGACGATGATATCCGCGCCGAATTGCGGAATAATGCACAAGGCATATTGGGCTATGTTGTGCGCTGGATTGATCAGGGTGTGGGCTGTTCAAAAGTGCCTGATATCCACGATGTCGGGCTGATGGAAGACCGCGCAACCCTGCGTATTTCATCACAACATATTGCCAACTGGCTGTATCATGGCGTCTGCGATGAAGCGCTGGTGCTTGCGGTGATGAAGGAAATGGCCGCGGTTGTTGACCGGCAAAATAGTGACGATCCGGCTTATCAGCCGATGGCCGGTAATTTTGAACATTCAATTGCTTTTAAAGCCGCCTGCGATCTTGTGTTTGAAGGGCGGCAACAGCCATCTGGATATACCGAGCCGGTTTTGCACGCACGGCGTCTGCAAAAGAAAGCCGAGATTGCGGCATCCTGACTGCGGCTTATTTAAGGCAGACATTCACAAAATTAATAAAACAGAGTCGGTCGATCCAGTGCTGTTTTTTTAGTGCACTATCTTTTTTAGCGCCCTGTCTAATGCGTTGTTGAGTCTTTATTTTCGGCGCGGATCTGGTTGCGCAGGTCGTCAATCACAACGCGCTTGCCGGCTTTTTCAACATGCCAGAATGTCCAGCCATTACAAGATGGCAGATTTTGCAATTTCGCCCCCAAAACATGGATCGAGCCGGATTGTTTGTCATCCGCAAGCAAAGACCCATCTGCCCGTACCTGTGCGGAAAATCGATTGCGTGAATCAAACAGCCTGTCACCGGGTTGCAGCAATCCGCGTTCAATTAAGTTGCCAAACGGAATTTTTGGCAAGGCCCGGCGCGGCGGTGTTTCAAGAAGATCCTGTGCGTCAATCGGCGTCACCGCAGCGATACGCTGGCGGGCAATTTCAACATAAGCCGCATCCTGTTCAATGCCGATAAAATTACGGCTCAGCTTTTTCGCTACCGCACCGGTGGTGCCAGAGCCAAAAAACGGATCCAGAATCACATCACCGCGCCGCGTCGACGCCAGAATAACCCGCGCCAGCAAGCTTTCCGGCTTTTGGGTCGGATGCGCCTTTTTTCCATCCGCCTGTTTCAGCCGCTCGGCACCGGTGCATAGCGGCAATTCCCAGTCAGAACGCATCTGCACGTCATCATTCAATGCTTTCATCGCTTCATAATTAAATACATGGCGTGATTTTTGTGAGCGCGCCGCCCAGATCAATGTTTCATGCGCATTGGTAAACCGGCGGCCACGGAAATTTGGCATCGGGTTGGTCTTGCGCCACACCACATCATTCAAAATCCAGTAATCCAAATCCTGTAATATCGTGCCAACACGGAAAATATTGTGATAGCTGCCAATCACCCAGATGGCACCATCTGGTTTAAGCACCCGCCGCGCCTCAGCCAGCCAGATCTTGGTAAAGGCATCATAAGCAGCAAATGAGTCAAACTGATCCCACGCATCTTTCACCGCATCAACATGGGTTTGGTCTGGACGTGACAGATCCCCCGATAATTGCAAATTATACGGCGGATCAGCAAAAACCAGATCGACCGATTGATCGGCAAGACCGCGCAATGCGGTCAAGCAATCACCATGGATAATATCATTCACTGCCACAAAACCGGCCCTTTATGCATCAGATTAAACTGTTATCATTACGCTTCGCTCTCTAAAAGAATCACATAATTGATATAAGTCAACCAGTTATCGGGGCTTCTTCAAGTGACACAATATATAGTGTCTGTTTTTGAAAAAATAGCATTGATCTAGTGGGCCAGATTTTTGCCAGCTGCGCCGTCCGCGCAATTTGCGCCGAATATGCTGACAGCGCCGGGTGTGTCGCTATGGTTTTTCACGGGAGTAATTATTTATCGGTACAATTATTCACTGGTGTCATTGGCGGCCTCACATAACCGCCTTATCGGCGCAAAGCTGCGGCGGTGATGCGGCGACACCCCATGCATGGCAAGTGCGTGTTGATGCTGGCGGGTACCATAGCCACTATTCTGCCGCCAGCCATATGCGGGCCAGTCTGCATCGAGTGCCTGCATGATCGTGTCACGGCTGTGTTTGGCGATGATGGATGCACCGGCAATCGACAAGGATTTGCTATCGCCGCGCACCACCGGCTGGCTGGGACAGGGCATGTCTTTTGGCAATAGCGGGCCGTCAATCAGCGCATATGCCGGGCCAGCAAAGCCGGCATCCTGCAGCTGGCTGATCACCCCTCTTGCTGCTTCTGCCATGGCCATTAATGTGGTCTGCACGACGCCCCATTGATCAATCACATCGACATCTTTGGAAATGGTGCAATAGAGCTGTGGCGGCATTTGCAGAAAGGCTGCCAGGCTGGCACGGCGAGCCGGTTTCAATTTTTTGGAATCATTAATATCATCCGGGAGCTGGCCATAGCCATGCGGGTTCAGCCATAACGCTGTCACCGTCACCGGCCCGGCCCAAGGGCCACGTCCGGCCTCATCAATGCCAATCACATGGCCGTCATATCCTGTCTCGAGGGTTAAGTCAGGCATTATCCGCCGCGGCGTGTGACCGCAGATTCGGTGAGGCGCGGCATAATTTCGACAAAATTACAGGGCCGGTGGCGGATATCGAGCTGATAGCGCAAAATTTCATCCCAGGCATCGCGGCAGGCAGATGGCGACCCCGGTAAAGCAAACAGATAAGTGCCACCGGCGACCCCGGCCACAGCCCGCGACTGGATCGTTGAGGTGCCAATTTTCTGAAACGACACATAGCGGAAAATTTCACCAAATCCCTCTATTTCCTTTTCAAAAATAGAGCGAAATGCCTCTGGCGTACCATCACGCCCGGTCAGCCCGGTGCCGCCAGTCGCAATCACCACGTCAATTGATGCATCATCAACCCAGTTTTTGACAATGGCTGTAATGGCGTCAAAATCATCTGTAACAATGCGGCGGTCAGCCAGATTATGACCATCATCTGTCACCCGGCCAACCAGCACATCGCCAGACCGGTCATCGTCAAGGCTGCGCGAGTCAGACACCGTTAAAACCGCAATATTGACGGCAACAAAGGGTACTGATTTATCAATGCGTTTATCGTGATCCATCGATCTATCCTTGGTTGACTATTATGGGACGACTATAGTCGGGCTGAAGACGCTATTGTGTTTCATTTGCCACAGCCGCTCCGGGGATAAATATCCCGCCGGTTCCCGCCGCAAGGCTTGTCAGCGCCGGCGATGGCTGATTGAACCTTAACCGATAAATGCCAAGGTTTGATATGACATTTTTGACATAATTACGGGTTTCACGGGCTGGCATCGATTCAACAAGCAGGAACGGATCATTCTGGTGATCGACTTTGCGAAGCCATTTGCGCAGATTGCCGGGCCCCCCATTATATGCCGCCAGCAACCGCACCAACGAATTTTCGATCAGGGGCTCATCAAGAAGATGCTGCAGATAGGTTTGCCCCAACCGCAAATTAACCGCCGGTTCGAACAGTTCATGGCGCTTGCGGCCGCGATATCCGCGGTCTTTTGCAATGAATGAGGCGGTTGCCGGCATCAGCTGCATCAGGCCTGCTGCCTTGGCCCGGCTTTTTGCCCGCGGATTGAATCCAGACTCCTGACGCGATACCGCCCATACCAGCGCTTCATCAATGCTGAAATCAGCCTGAAACATTGGCTGCGGGTAAAGCGCGCCATACCAGCTTTTGCCGGTGTCTTTGCGGATAATTTCGGCGATTCTGAAAGATAATCCGGCCATGCCGTGCTCGGCCGCTAGCCGCATCGCGCTGAGCTTAAATTCATCCGGCATTTCCATCCACAAATAGCGCAATTCACGCTCGGCTGAATGGGTATTGCCAATCTGCAACAGGCCAAACATGCGCTGCCCCCCCGGGCGCGCCGCGAGCCATGCAATAAACCGGCCATGCATCAATGGCAAATCGAACGAAAGCGCAATTTTTTGCCCCAGCGCCTCGCGTGCCACAGCACCATAAAAACTGTCAATTTCCTGGGCAGCTATGGTCAGGTACTCAATCGATTCTGCCGCATTACCAGCCCGCAATTCCACACGATGCGCCCAAAAGGCAGCGGCGCTGCGCCGCCCGGGCGATACACCCGGTAAATCAACAAGGCTGCGGAAAAATTGTCCGGCCAGATCATATTGCGCACTGCGCCATGCGGCCAGCCCGCCAGCCCAATAGCCGAGCGAAGCGGCTGATTTACCAACGCCAATCGCATGGCGGGCTTCGCGGATGGCTTTGGCATCAACACCAAAAATGAAAAAGGCGTGCGCAATTTCCGACCGCAACTGGCCTTCCTCGGCATTTGTCAGATAACGTCTGTTATCCGGGTTTTTCAGGGCATCAAGAGCGCCGGTTGGCCAGCCACGACGAATGCTGCGGCGGACCTGACGCGCGACATTTGCTGTGCGGGACGGTGAGGCGCGGCCGGCCCGCGATGCTGGAATTTTGGCCACATATCCATAGAGACCGGCATAGCCATAGCCATTTAGATATCCCGGTTTCGGGCTTTTCGGATCTCTTGTGTTTTTTGGCTTGCGGCGCTTGGCAAGCCAGAAAATACGGCTGGCATCGGGATGGTCATTATATAATTTCAGCCAGCCGGACAGTTCGGCATAGCTGGAACGCCAGGCGGTTGGGTGCAGGTAGCGCTGTGACAAAAGATGGCCTTTTAACAGCGGGTCCTGAAGCCGGCCCATTTCGCGCGTGGCCTGTTTCATATTGCCCTGCTGCTGCAGCTCAAAAAGCCGGGTATATTGTGCCACATCAAAATCGGATAATGGCGTTGGCAGCGTCGCTTTGGCAGGTGCAGCCAACAGCAATAGCATGATCAGGCTGGCCAATAACGCTATGCCGCGCCGCGCCTTCTGAAAAAAAACCGCAACAGATAAGTGCAATATCTGCCGCCATAGCCCGGTTATTTTATTATGTCTCATCATTCAATATCCGCTGCCAATATCGGCGTAGTGCAGAGGTTCAATTTGGTACGCTGCTATATGGTGATTTGCAATCATTTTGCATGTTTCAAGTTTCATGTTTCAAGTTTCATGTTTTATCAGGGCGCTAAGCCAGCGTCGTGGGTGCCGGCGTGGCAAGCCGCCGATAAAGACCGAGCCAATCATCAAATGCCAGACGTTTTTGCGCCGGCGACCGGGTCAGATAGCTTGGATGCAAGCTGGCCATGGTGGGACGCATTATCCCATCACCATAGTCAATATCATGCCAGCGCCCGCGCAATTTCAAGATATTATCGCCCTTATTCAAAATGACTTTCGCCGGGGCGCCGCCAAGAACAAGCACCAGCTCGGGGTTTGCCAACTGCACATGGCGGAATAAAAATGGCAACAGCATGTCGGTTTCTTCGGCTGTCGGCGTGCGATTGCCGGGCGGGCGCCATGGCAGGAAATTGGTCAGATAGACACCACTGCGGTCGAGACCAATACTGGCCATCATCCGGTCAAGAAACTGACCGGCGGCACCGACGAATGGCACCCCAAGCCGATCTTCATCACGGCCCGGCACCTCGCCAATGATCATCAGCCGTGCCCCGGCATTCCCATCGGCAAAACACATTGCACTGGCCGTATGTTTAAGCGGACAGGCCTCAAGCTGCTCAAGCGCCGCCGCCAAATCTGCAAGGCTGGTCAGATGATCGAGTGTTTTTTGTGACGGCGGGTGATCTGATGCTGTTGCTGGCAACCTATCAGCCATCGCCAGCGTCGTTGCTGTCGCCGCCGTTGTCGCATTTGCCGCCGTTGCCGCAGTTGCCACTTGTGGACGTGCGCCAGAGATGACATCAGCCGGGCTAGATCCGGCGGGCTCATCTGCGGGGGTGTCAAGCACCGCCTCATCAGCCCCCATTTCAACCTGCCAGGCCAGCATGGCTAGAAGCTGCTGTTGATTAAACTGTTGCGGTATCATACAAAAATCCGTCGAATTTTGGGTGGCTTGGGCTGATCTCAATAAGCAGACTAATGGTCGCATGGCAGGAAAATTTTAGCAATTATCTTGAAGCAGAAAACAAGCCTGCATATGGTGCGTTAGGATATGTTCGGATATGGTGACGATGCAGACAAGCGGCAGCAGGGCGCAGCATAGGGGGTAGAGGCTCAATGGAACGTGAAATAATGGAATTCGATGTTGTTGTGGTTGGTGGTGGGCCTTCCGGACTGTCAGCTGCGATCCGCTTAAAACAGCTGGCGGCTGAGGCTGGCCAGACTATTGAGGTCTGTCTGATCGAAAAAGGCAGCGAAATCGGCGCACATATTCTATCCGGGGCGGTTCTGGAACCGCGCAGCCTGAACGAGCTGATCCCGGATTGGCAAGAGCGCAATGCCCCACTTGATACGCCGGTCACAGCCGACAAATTTATGTTTCTGACAGAAACATCAGCGATCCGTATGCCGACCCCGCCAAGCATGAATAATCATGGCAATTATATTATTTCGCTTGGCAATTTTTGTCGCTGGCTTGGTGAACAGGCCGAGGCGCTTGGTGTTGAAATTTACCCGGGCTTTCCAGCCGCCGAGGTGCTGTATGATGACAATGGCGCGGTCAAAGGCATCGCCACCGGTGATATGGGGATCGGCAAGGATGGCACACCCACCGACAGCTATATGCGCGGCATGGAACTGCATGCCAAACAGACAATTTTTGCTGAAGGCTGTCGTGGCCATTTAACCAAAACATTATTCGAAAAATTTGACCTTCGTGAAGGCAAAGACCCGCAGACATTTGCCATTGGTATTAAAGAATTGTGGGATATTGACCCGGAAAAATCGAAACCCGGCCTGGCCTGGCATTCGGTTGGCTGGCCACTGGCGAGCGATACTTATGGCGGGTCATTTTTATATCATCTTAATGGCAATCAGGTGGCTGTTGGCTATGTTGTCGGGCTGGATTACAGCAACCCGCATCTGTCCCCATTTGAAGAGTTTCAGCGGTTCAAAACACATCCGGCCGTGCGCGATGTGTTTGCTGGGGGGCGGCGCGTATCTTATGGCGCCCGGGCGCTGAATGAGGGGGGCTTCCAGTCGGTTCCCAAGCTTACATTCCCCGGCGGTTGCCTTGTTGGCTGCACCGCTGGATTTTTGAATGTGCCAAAAATCAAAGGCACCCACACCGCGATGAAATCCGGCATGACAGCGGCCGAAGCTGTTTTTGAGTCACTTGGGTCAATGCAGGCTGGCCATGAGCCGGCCAGCTATGCGGATAAGCTGCAAAAAAGCTGGCTTTGGTCAGAATTATATAAAGTCCGCAATATTCGTCCCGGCTTTGCCAAGGGTTTGTGGCTGGGGCTGGCCTATGCGGCGATTGATACCTATCTGTTTTTCGGTCGGGCACCCTGGACATTGCGCCACCACGCCGATCATCTGGCGTTGAAAAAAGCCAGTGACGCGCCAAAAATTGACTATCCAAAGCCAGATGGTGTGGTCAGTTTTGATCGTAATTCGTCAGTCTTTCTGTCGGGCACCAATCATGAAGAAAACCAGCCAGCGCATCTGACGCTGAAAGATGCCGCCGTGCCGATTACGCATAATCTGGCGCTCTATGATTCGCCAGAGCAACGCTATTGCCCGGCCGGGGTTTATGAAATCGTGCGTAATGACGATGGCAGCGAACCAAAATTACAAATCAACGCGCAAAACTGTGTTCATTGCAAAACTTGTGATATTAAAGACCCAACACAAAATATTGTTTGGGTCAGCCCGGAGGGTGGTGGCGGTCCAAACTATCCAAACATGTGAGGCCGTATTGCGACAGAGTAAGACAGACCAAAACAGCCCCGTTGGGCGCAAAAAATCTTCGTCTGCTCTG
>ERZ802822.869-NODE-869-length-20363-cov-7.751996_pt1 | contig 20363 bp, 17 predicted proteins | sample MGYA00345649_ERZ802822 | MGnify/ENA primary metagenome ERZ802822 (study PRJEB30503, sample SAMEA104212359) | marine metagenome | biome: Westerlies Biome; feature: [SRF] surface water layer (ENVO:00010504) within the epipelagic zone...; material: water...
GGGCCGTGCAAGTCGTCAAGAAACACCAAAAAGCCTTTGTCCAGGCCATGAACGAAGATTTCGGTCATCGCAGTGAACACCAGTCTTTGTTCACCGACATCGCTTCTTCCATCGGGCCGCTGCGCCATGCGCAACAAAACCTGAAACGCTGGCAAAAGAAAGACAAGCGTAAGGTCACCCCGGGTGTTTTGGCTTTGTTAGGCGCAAGAGCCTGGATCGAATACCAGCCGTTAGGCGTTGTTGGCGTTATCAGTCCATGGAACTTTCCGGTCAATTTGACCTTCACACCCTTGGCCGGTGTGCTGTCAGCGGGTAATCGCTGCATGATTAAACCCAGCGAATATACGCCTGCTACCTCTGCGGCCATGGCCGTGGGTTTTGCCGAGGAATTTGATGAGGAAGAAATCGCCGTCATCACCGGTGGGCCGCAAACTGGCGCCGATTTTTCGGGGCTGGCTTTTGACCACCTGCTTTTCACGGGTGCCACGTCGGTAGCCAAGCATGTTATGCGTGCTGCGTCAGAGAACTTGGTGCCGGTAACTCTCGAGCTGGGGGGCAAGTCGCCGGTGATTATTTCGCCAAAGGCAGACATGGCGCCAACCACAGATGCGTTGATGGCGGGCAAGATGTTGAACGCAGGACAGATTTGCTTGGCACCAGACTATGTCTTTGTGCCACGAGATCGTATGGGCGAGTTTGTCGAGTCGAGCAAGCGCTCGGTAGCCAAGATGTACCCAACGTTGCTGGATAATCCCGATTACACCTCGGTCGTAAATGAGCGGCATTTCCAGCGCATTAATGGCTACGTTGACGAAGCCCGCGAGCGCGGTGTCGAGGTGGTTGAGATCAATCCAGCGAATGAGGATTTTCGCCAGCAATCCGCGCACAAGATTGCGCCAACGTTTTTGATTGATCCACCGGAGGATTCGGCGGTTATGCAGGACGAGATTTTCGGCCCGGTCATGCCGATCAAATCTTACGATACGCTAGATGAGACCGTGGATTACGTGAACAGTCACGACCGACCCCTAGGGCTCTATTACTTCGGCACCGATCAGCAAGAGACCGATCAAGTGCTCGGCAATACCACTTCTGGCGGCGTGACGCTCAACGATGTTGTGATGCACGTTGCCCAGGAAGATTTGCCCTTTGGTGGTGTCGGTCCATCAGGTATGGGTTCTTATCATGGTGAAGATGGGTTCCGCACCTTCAGTCATGCTAAGGCGGTATTCAAACAGGCAACGTTCAATCCTGCTGAAAAGCTGGGTCTAAGACCGCCCTACGGTGAGAAACTTATAGGCTTGTTGAAGGCGCAAATGAAGTAGCGCTGAATGGCACAGACGTTCTTGGGAAAGGCCGCAGCGCAATGCAATGCGGCCTTTTTTTGTGGGTCTTTTGCTCGTCGGCTTAGCCCGGGTTGCCGGGCATCGCTGGCACGCCATCGGGGATATCGACCCAACCCTGTTTGGTGGAGCACCACAAATGAAATTGCGGCTCGAAGGTACTGTTGTCGTCAAGGGTGCCGGTCTTTAGGTAGACGATGTCGGGAGAGCTTTGTACCGCCGAGTAAATGGGTGATCCGCAGTCACCGCAAAAAAAGCGCTTAACCGTGTTGCCGCTATTGGTATCAGGATCCGTGTAGAGCTTAGGCGTGCCTGTAATGTGCAGCTCACTGACTGGTACACCGGCGAGGGTAGAAAACGCACTGCCAGCCTGACGCTGACAGTTTTTGCAGTGGCATACACCAGTGACGGCTGGTTGATTGTCGATACTGTAGCTGATGGCGCCGCAGAGGCATTTTCCGGTGAGTGACATGGTTGGCTCCTGTGATCAATGTGTTGAGCGTTATTCTGCTTTGACCTGATCCTATGCGCTGTGCCGGACCAGTCAACGGTTATTGTCCCTACAGATAGGGTAGCATCTCGGTATGGCGCTTCTGTCCTTCGTGTTCATAACAAGCTGATACCTCCGTGCTCAACGTTAACAATGTCCGCTTATCCGACTCAGTTACACAAGGTTTTGACCACGGCTTTGCCGCCGGTGAAATGACCGTAGTGCTCGGCGGCAACCAATCAGGCAAGACAAATTTATGCCGTTTGCTCGCTGGTTTGCCGACTCAGGCGGCGGGCGAGGTTTGGCACGGCGAGCAGGAATGGACAGCGCTCAGTCCGCAGAAACGCAGTGTCGCCGTGGTGTTCCAAGCGTTTGTAAATTACCCCAATTGGACCGTCGCGCAGAACATCGCCTCGCCCCTGCTTGCACAGCGGGTAGACGATCATGAGCGCAAACGCACTGTTGCCTCCTTAGCTCGAACCTTGGGCATTGACGGCCTACTCGAGCGCTTGCCCAGTGAGCTTTCTGGTGGCCAGCAGCAACGTCTGGCCATCGCACGGGCGTTGGCGCAGCGCGCAGATGTGCTGGTATTGGACGAACCCTTGGTGAATCTCGACTACAAGCTGCGCGAGGCCTTGGTGCTGGAACTGAAAACCCTGCTGGCAGAAACCGGGGCGACCGTGATCTATACCAGTACGGATCCGCGCGATGCCTTTGCCTTGGGCGATCAGGTGATGCTGCTGCACGAGCAGTGCAGGGTGCAAGCAGGTACTCCGTTGGCGCTTTATCGTGAACCCATAAGCTTGGCTGCAGCGCATCTCATGAGCGATCCCGGGGTTAACCTATTGCCGGGGGCTAATCGCGACAGTGACAAAGGGTGCTTAGCCATCCGTCCTGAACATGTGCTATTGCCCGGCGAGGCAGATCAAACTTTCGCAGATGCGAAGGTTTTTGATATGCAGGTAGACAGCGTTGAGCGCAGCGGCGATGAGACCTTTGTGCACGGGAGAGTCACCACGAGTCAGGACACAAAGGATGAACAACACTGGGTTGTGCGCAGACCGGGCATGCATAGCGTGTCGGTTGGTGAGGTGTTAACGCTGCGGCTCCGCGCTGCGGACATTTTGAATCTGGCGCTGAATTGATATGGCGCGTATTCGTTTACAAGAGATCGCGTTTACCTATCCCGGTGCCAGCGAACCGACGCTGCAGCCGATTTCCCTTGACATCCAAGACGGCGAAGCATTTTCACTGCTGGGTGCATCCGGCGCTGGCAAGACGACTTTGCTCAACCTGTTATCGGGAATTTTGCCGCCCACCCAAGGTCGCATCTTTTTCGATGATGTCGATGTTACCGAGTTGCCCGGTCGTGACCGACACCTCGCCCAAGTGTTTCAGTTTCCCGTGCTCTATCAGTCCATGAGCGTTGCACAAAATCTAGCGTTCTCCCTGACCACTCGTGGTTCAACCCTGAATCGCGAAGCCATTGATAAGCGTGTTAGCGCTATCGCCAAAGAGCTGAACATCGAGTCCATATTGAAGCGCTCAGCCAATGCGATATCGCTGTTCGAAAAACAGTTAGTGGCCATCGGGCGTGCCTTAGTCCGGCCTGATGTGTCGGTGGTGCTTCTCGACGAGCCGCTCACTGCGGTGGAGCCAAGTATTAAATGGCGACTGCGACGCACGCTGAAGCATGTACAAGATGAATTGGGCGTCACCATGATTTACGTCACCCATGATCAAACCGAGGCCCTAACGTTTGCAGAGCGTGTATCAGTTCTTGCCGACGGACAGATTTTACAAACTGGCACCCCCGAGGCGGTTTATCAAAATCCGGCTCACCAATTTGTCGGGCACTTCCTTGGCAGCCCCGGCATGAATTTTTTACCCTCGAACGCCTTCCCCCAGCCTCTGCAGCGAAGCTTCGTTGAGGATGGCGATCCCGAGACGATTGGTTTTCGTCCAGAGTCTGCGGGCTTGACTGCGCCAAGCGAAGTGCTGCTCAGTGGCATCGTAGAAACGCAACGCGTTCTTGGTACAGCGCAGGGTAGGGTGGTGTCGATGTATGGCCTTCGCTGCGGGGCAGCGCAGGTTTTTGTGCGCTCGCCTGCATCCTTTGCATGCGGCGATGAGGTTGGTATTGCCCTGCAGCGTTGGGTCGGATTTCGTGAGTTTCTGCGAGTTGGTAGCAATGGCGCAGAATAAGACGCAGGACAACCGCGCCTGGCTTGGGGTTTTGCCGGTCATGTTGATCGTCGCGTTCAGCGGCGTGATTCCACTGATGACGGTGGTGAACTACTCGGTGCAAGACATTCTGGATTTCAACACGCGCTTTTTTGTCGGCTTCGAGTGGTATCGCGAGACGCTGACGGATCCTCGATTTATTGATGCCTTTCTACGCCAGCTTGGCTTTAGTGCGGCGGTGCTCGCCATCGAGATACCGCTGGGCATCGTGATCGCCCGAGGCATGCCTACCCAAGGGCTGCGGGCATCATTGCTGCTGGTACTGCTGGCAACACCGTTGCTCATTCCATGGAATGTGGTGGGCACCATATGGCAGATCTATGCCCGTTCCGACATCGGTTTGTTAGGCGTCACGCTGAATGAGATGGGCTTTGCCTTTAACTATACCGCAGAACCCCCACATGCGTGGCTGACGCTGCTGGCCATGGATATTTGGCACTGGACATCGCTGGTAGCGCTGCTGGCCTTTGCTGGCCTCACCTCGGTGCCCGCAGCCTGCTACCAAGCCGCAGAGCTTGATGGCGCAAGTAAGTGGCAAGTGTTTCGCCATGTGGAATTGCCGCGCTTGAAAGGGGTACTCGTTATTGCCGTACTGCTGCGGTTGATGGACAGCTTCATGATTTATACCGAACCCTTTGTGCTGACCGGCGGTGGTCCAGGCAATACCACCACGTTCCTTAGCCAGTACTTGGCGACCATGGCGGTGGGACAGTTTGATCTCGGGCCCGCAGCGGCTTTCTCGGTGATCTATTTTCTCTTTATTTTGCTGTTTAGCTGGTTGTTCTATGCCAGCGTGATGCGCAGCGAGGAGGGCTCTTGAGTCGCCGCTCTCGCCTTAGTCGCTGGGTACTCGCTGGCTATTGTGTCTATCTGATTTTGCCGCTGTATTGGCTTTTAACCTTGGCGCTGCGCAGCAATGCAGATATCGCGGGCGTATTTGAACTGGTGCCAAGCAATCCAACGCTGGCAAATTTTGCCGAGATTTTGACTAATCCGGTTTGGTACCAGGGCCTCGTAAATTCCATCAGCTATGTGCTGCTGAACACGTTGATCTCGGTATCTGTCGCCTTACCCGCGGCCTATGTATTTTCTCGGTATCGTTTTTTGGGCGACCGGCAGCTGTTCTTTTGGCTGCTGACCAATCGAATGGCGCCTCCAGCGGTGTTCTTGCTGCCATTTTTCCAGCTGTATTCCTCCATTGGTTTGTTCGATACACCACTGGCAGTTGCCTTGGCCCACTGCCTGTTCACGGTGCCGTTGTCTGTGTGGATTCTCGAGGGTTTTATGTCCGGCGTACCAACGGAGATTGACGACATGGCGCGCATCGATGGCCACAGTTTTTGGTTTTTCTTCACGCGGATTTTTTTGCCCATTAATCGCAGCGCTATCGGCGTGACGGTATTTTTCTGCTTCATGTTTAGCTGGGTAGAACTGCTGCTGGCGCGCACGCTCACCGGTAGTGAAGCCAAACCCATCGTGGTGGTGATGACTCGCACCGTGAGCGCATCGGGTATGGACTGGGGCGTACTCGCGGCGGCAAGCGTGTTTACGGTGTTGCCCGGTATCCTGGTGGTTTGGTTTGTGCGTCAGCACTTAGTCAAAGGATTTGCGCTGGGTCGTGTGTAGGTTCATTTCAACGTCCGCTGGGAGAAGCACCCAATGACCTGGATGGCCTGGACATTGCCCACGGCAATTTTCTTTGCCGTCATCGCCGTAGCGCTGTCGGTGTTGATCGTGCTCGAACTGAAGCGACCGACCAGCATGTCCCGTGGCTGGCTGCCCATGGCCACCACGCGAGGGGATCGTTTTTTTATCAGCCTGCTTGGCGCTGCATTTATTCACCTGCTGTGGTTGGGACTGACGCCTTGGAGTGCCATGTACGCGAGTGGTTTGGCGATCATTTGGTTGGGCGTAATCATGGCAAAGGGTTAAAGGCATCTAACCTTTCATTCCAATTGCTTGCTAGGGGTAAGATAGAACGCGATTGCCAATGCACATATGTTCGGGGAAGGAGGGGAAAATGCAGTTAGCTCAGTGGGTCGGTAGCATCAACAGGAGCGTTATCCTCGTTGCAGCCGCGTTAGGGCTTGGAGCCTGCGGTGAGTCGAACGAGGCGGCAAACACCGCCGCGCAGGCAGATGTTGATTACGCCGCCAATGCCGCGCAGTGGATCGATGCGGAATTCCAACCCTCAACCTTGAGTCGAGATCAGCAACTTGAAGAAATGGCTTGGTTCACTCAGGCCGCAGCGCCTTATCGAGGCATGACCATTAACGTGGTGTCGGAAACCCTAACCACCCATCAGTACGAGAGCGAAACCCTCGCCCAAGCGTTTTTTGCGGTGACGGGTATTCGCGTCAACCACGACCTTATTCAAGAAGGCGATGTGATCGAAAAGCTGCAGACACAAATGCAGTCAGGCGAAAACATTTTTGATGCCTACGTGAACGATTCAGACTTGATCGGCACCCACTCGCGCTACGGATACGTGGTCGCACTCAGCGACTTCATGGCAGCTGAAGGCGCTGACGTGACGTCCCCGACACTGGACTTGGACGACTTCATTGGCCTGAGCTTCACCACGGGCCCGGACGGCAAGGTGTATCAGTTACCAGATCAGCAGTTCGCCAATCTGTATTGGTTTCGCCATGACTGGTTTTCTGACCCACAACTCAAGCAGAGATTTGAACAGCGCTATGGCTACCCGCTAGGTGTGCCGGTCAATTGGTCTGCCTATGAAGACATTGCCGAGTTTTTTTCCGTTCACGTCGGCGAGATTGACGGGCAAAAGGTTTATGGCCATATGGACTACGGCAAGAAAGATCCTTCGCTGGGTTGGCGTTTCACCGACGCGTGGCTGTCCATGGCAGGCGCTGGCGACAAGGGTATTCCCAATGGCTTACCTGTGGACGAATGGGGTATTCGCGTCGAGCAGTGTCGCCCGGTGGGTTCATCAATCACCCGAGGGGGCGCCGCCAATGCACCGGCAGCCGTTTATGCGCTGCAGAAGTACATTGATTGGTTGAAGGCCTATGCGCCAGAGCAGGCGCCGGGCATGACCTTTTCAGAAGCAGGTCCTGTGCCTGCCCAAGGTCAGATAGCCCAGCAGATCTTCTGGTACACCACGTTTACAGCGGACATGATCAAGCCCGACCTGCCAGTGGTCAACGCAGACGGTAGCCCTAAGTGGCGAATGGCGCCGTCCCCGCATGGCCCCTATTGGGAGGAGGGCATGAAACTTGGCTATCAAGACACCGGATCGTGGACGCTGCTTTCAAGTACGCCATTGGAGCGTCGCAAGGCCGCTTGGCTCTATGCGCAATTTGTGACGGCAAAAACCGTGTCGTTGAAAAAGACCTTGGTCGGTCTTACGCCATTTCGAGATTCGGATATTCGCTCTCAGGCGATGACAGATATGGCGCCAAAACTCGGTGGATTGGTTGAGTTTTATCGCTCGCCAGCACGAACGGCGTGGACGCCTACTGGCACCAATGTGCCCGACTACCCCAAGCTTGCTCAATTGTGGTGGGCCAATGTCGCCAACGCAGTGAGCGGCCAAGTAACCGCCCAGGCAGCCATGGACAGTCTCGCCACGCAGCAAGACCGTGTGTTAGCGCGCCTGCAGCGCCATGGTGCGCTGGGCGACTGTGGGCCGGCTTTGAATGAAGAGCGCGATGCGCAGTATTGGCTAGATCAACCCGGTGCGCCAAAACCCGCGTTAGCCAACGAAAAACCGCAAGGTCAGACCGTTGACTATGAAAAGCTGTTGGCGTCTTGGGTTCGCGCAGCTGGCGAACAGGCAGGCGCGCAAATGGATTGATAGCCAAGTGCACAAGCAAAAGGCTTGCAGCCTTGCGCAACCCGCAATCTTGACCAAGAAACGTCAGGTTTGCGGTGCTGCTGCTCAGTAAGCAAGCGGCTAGTATACAGGCATGAATTTCGTCGAAATCGCCGTACCGTTTTTTATCCTCGCCATGGCCGTTGAGCTGGCCTACGGTGCGTGGAAGAAACAACAGACCTACCGACTCAACGATGCAGTTGCCAGCCTCATGATGGGCAGCTTGAGTCAACTCATGGGGGTGTTGCGCCTTAGCTTTTCGGCGGTGGTGTTTGCGAGTGCAGTAGAGCTTGTTGGCGTGGTGCCGTGGCAGGCATCGGCGTGGTGGCACTGGGTTGCGGCTTTCATCGCTTACGACTTCTGCTACTACTGGAAGCATCGTTGCGGCCACCAGTGGCGCATCATGTGGGCTTCTCATAGCGCGCATCACCAGAGCGAAGAATACAACCTCAGCACTGCGCTCAGACAAACCAGCACCGATTACATCGGCTTTGTGTTTTACCTGCCGATGTATTTGGCGGGCACTCCGGTGTACGTCATGATCAGCGTCGGCACGTTGAATTTGGTCTACCAGTTTTGGGTACACACTCAGCATGTAGATCGCATGGGTGCGCTCGACTACCTACTGGTAACTCCCAGCAATCATCGCGTTCACCACGCCAAGAATCCGCGCTACATCGACAAGAACTATGGCGGTTTTCTGATCGTGTGGGATCGGCTGTTCGGCACCTTTTGTGACGAGCAACGCGACGAGAAACCCATTTACGGCATCACACACGGGCTGCGCAGTTGGAACCCAATTTGGGCAAACGCTATCGTGTGGTGGGACACCTTGGTGCTCGCCATGAAGGCACCTCGTTGGCGCGACAAGATAAGCGTCTGGTTTAAGGGTCCTGCATGGTTGCCGCATGGTCTTGAGCCAAGCCGCACAGACCCTGTGGGTTGGCACGAGCGGTACGACCCGCAAGCGCCGCAAAGCTCAAAAGCCTATGTATTTGCCCAATATTGGGTGCTCACCGGAGCCGGATTTGCCTTGACCGGATTGCAAGGCGAGTTGGCCCAGCCCGCTGTGGTTGCCATATTCGCTTTGGTTGCGGGCTCGATGTACGTCACAGGCCTATGGCTTGAGCATCGCCAGTATCGATTTTGGGCAGATGGCACGAGAGCAGGTTTGATGCTCAGCGCTGGGCTGTGGCTGCCGCTGCTGTCGCAGAATGTAGAAAGCTGGGTGTTGGCAATGCAAGTCTTGGGCGTCGTAAACGCGCTGCTATTGATCGGGCTTTATTGGCTGCAGCGAAGCCAGAGCGTAACCGCGGCGGCGAGTTAACCTCGGCTATCCCAAGTTTTTGAAATTTGGCGGACGTTTCTCGATAAAGGCGGCAATCGCCTCGTGGTGTTCGGGGCTCTTATATGCCTCGGCTAGCGCCGCCATTTCACGCTTTTGCACTTCCTTAACGTCTGGCTCCGCCATATTCGCCGTGACCAGTGCCTTAACAGCGCCTAGAGCGCTGGGTGGATTTTCGCCAATTTGTTTGGCGAGCTGCATTGCACGGGGCAGCAAGTCGTCGGCGTCTGCCACGAGTTCATCGACCAAACCAATGCGCTGAGCTTCGGCAGCGCCGAGGGTCTCACCGGTGAGCATCATGCGGTTGGCCAAACCAAACCCCGCGCGCGCAACCAAGTAGTAGGAACTGGCCAGCTCGGGCACCACGCCCATCTTGACGAAGCGCGCGCTGAACTTGGCGTCAGGGCTGGCCATGATGTAGTCGCAAGGCAGAATTTGCGTCAGCCCTACACCAACAGCGGCGCCGTTGACTGCAGCAATCATCGGCTTGGCCCCGCGCACGAGGCCTACCCAGTCTCGTGCTGGCCGTTCGTTGCTGCCGTCGTCGCCAGCGTCAGCTTGGTTTTTGAATAAATCTTTAATGTCAGCGCCCGCACAAAAGCCGCGGCCAGCGCCGGTGAGCACGAAGACATCAACGTTGGCATCGTCGTTACCGTGCTCAATCGCATGCTGAAGCTCTGCTCCCATCTGGTAGGTCCAAGCGTTTAAGCGCTCTGGACGATTCATGGTGATAGTCATGACGCCGTGCTCGAGTGACGTCAGGATGGTCTCGTAATGTGGTGAACTCATACTCTCCCCCAGAGATTCCCCGTAAATGTTGCGGCCTAGTCAACCACGTTCAGATCCCAATCGTAAACATAGTCAATTTTGGCATTGGCGTTGCCGCCCATCGCAGCAAGATCTGCTGCGAGATCAGGGCGCTGCACGGCAAGATAGGCCAGCAACCCTGATACGTCTGGGGCGAAGTCGGTGAGGTACCAGTCAAACAGGCTGGTGAGCTGCAATCTGCCTTTGTTGGTAAAGGATATCGCGCGAGGATGCTGCAAAAATGCGGTCTGAGCATTGGCCAATTGTTGCGCTATCGAGGCAGCGTCATAGGCGGTTTGGCTGAGGTTTGGGCAACCGATACTGGCGCAGTTCAAGACGAAGTGCAGTCGATGGTCCTGCCAGATGGGGCGCAGTATTCGATGTTCGATGTCGTTTAGCGTGACTGGTTTGTCTTCAATGGTGAGATAGGGTTCGTCCCAAGGCCCCAGTGCAAAGAATGGACCCATGGAGAGGATGCTCTTCTTCTTGGGATGATCAAGGACGACCTGAATGGTCTGCGCGTTGTAGAGATTGATCCAGTACGCCAGCTGCTCGTCTCGATCGAGCTGCGTCGGTGCTATGCGGCTCATGGCGTCGAGGTATTCGCGAAGCTTCGCCTTGGCTGTGTCATCAAATTCGCCATAGGCCACACGATGAATGCCGTCATCGCTTAGCAGCACATAGCGAGAAAGTAGCGCCTGCCAAATCTGATGATCAACCTTGAAGCTCGACTGCGGTTGGTGCTCGCTCCAAAAGGACCACAGTTCCGACTTTGGCGCGGCCATCGAATGCGGTGCGAGCAACGCTGTTAGTAGCAGTCCTGCCCGAGCTATGGCTTTTACCGCCATGAATATCACTCCTATGTTTTTTGCATGTTAGCCCGAGGTAGTTGACGTTGAGAGATACCGTTTGTCCAAAACAATTAGCCGTGCGTCTCTTGAGTCTCTCAAAAATTGCCGGCACGGGAAAACCTTGGGGTTTGCGGAAACGGAACAAACCTTATGGAACAGGTTGCTCAGTGGGTAGGCACTGGCTTTGGTTTAGCAGCTGGAGCGTTAATTGGCGCTGTGATCGTTCAGTATGCAACCTTAGTCATCGCAAAATACAAACCGGATTACTGGCATGCTTATCGCGCCACGCTAGCAGGTACGGGTGCCGGTTTACTTCTCAGTACATTAGGGGTTGTAGTGCTGGCAGCGCTGGACGTTGGGATAGAGGGCGCTATGCAATTCGTGCCGATTGCGTTTGGGGCGATACTTCAGGGTTATCTGTACGGGCTGCTGATCAGGGTGCCAGATCGTGGCCCAATTGGCCTGTGTAAGGGACTGATCGTTACGCTAATTCAGCTGCTGGTTGGTTTGCTACTTGCCTGGGCCGTGATGCGGATCGCGGTATGGTAATCCGCGCGGACAGCGATGCTGTCCGCGACTTGTGTCCAAGTGCCTAGTATCTAGCTTAGAACGTAGCGTAGAACTTCAAACCGTAACTACGTCCGGGTAGGGGGACTTCTTCCTTAACGAAAGACGAATGGTTGCGCGCAATTTCGTCCATCAGGTTTCTTCCAAAGACAGATACCGTAAGGTCTATGTCGTTAGTGAAACTGAACACGTTAGTGACGTTCATGTTCAGCATGGTGTAACCCGCCGTCGCTGCCTCGGTCAAAGCTGTATCAGACTGCCCATCGACGTCTTTCAAGACAATTGACGCGTCCAGACTGCCGCGAGAGTAGGCGGCCGTATAGATGCTCCTGTCCGGGTTAATCCGTGGCACGTTGGTGTTGTCTGAGAAATCGGCACTGACAGAGTCCAAACCATAGGACAAGGTCAGGTCGCCACCTGCGACAGGGAACACACCGCCTATTTCGAGCTCGTAGCCGACAAATTCTGCATCTCGTTGCAGGTAGCTCGCGCTGATGAGGCCGCCATGGTCGTCTGCGTGTTCTGCTGCATGTTCCTCGTGCTCCGCCTCGGTCTCATCCCGCAGATAGATATAGTCATCAATGTCGTTGGTAAAAACCGAAACCGACCCGAAAAAGGTGTCGCCAGCGTAATCGAGCAACAGTTCTGCACTGTTGGCTTTTTCTGTATCTAGGTCGGGGTTGCCCACCTCGTATCGGCCTGTAGCCAAGTGAGGACCGTTCATAAACAGTTCAACAGCAGCGGGGGCTCTCTCGACGCTGGCAAGATTGATCGTAGCCGACATCGTCTCATTGAACTGACGAGAAATTTGCAGCCCATAACTGGTCACGGACTCTTCGGTATCGAAATACTGCAGCTCCGCTTCTGCCGAAACAGAGCCGCTGCGGTCAACCCAGTCGTTGCGAATGCCGAAGTCGAATACCAATCCGCCGAATTCTCGGCTTGCGTAATAACCAAGCGTTACCTCGTCGGTGCTTGCGGGATTCATGAAAGCTTCTTCGCCCATGATCGCAACATCTTCAGAGACGAACTCCAACGCAATCTTCTGCGTAAATGTCTCCGTCGAGACGTCAAATATGGCGCCAAATTCTTGAGCGTCGTTGGTAAAGATGGTGGGGCCTTCATTGGCGTGCTCATCTTCGTCGTGATCAGCGTCATGTTCGCCCTCCTGGACGTCTTCTTCTTCAACATGAGCCTCGGTGAGCGTGTAGTCGGTATCGCGGAAGTGGTAGTCAATGTTCTTCAGGAATCTACCGTTAACGTTAAGAGATCCGGACAGATTGATGATATCTGACTCCGTAGTAGCGGTGATGCGCTCATCTTCGTGGGCATCGTGGCCGCCGTGCTCGTCAGCGTGTTCTTCGTCATGCTCGTCACCGTGTTCTTCGTCATGCTCATCGCCATGCTCATCGCCATGCTCTTCGTCATGTCCATGCGCGCCTTCAGCTTCTTGGTGGAAAGGTATGCCGTACAGTCCTTCATTTTTTGCGTAAGACACACCAATGTGACCCCAATCGGCAACTTTAGAAACGCCGAATCGCGTGGTTTCTTTGCTGTAGTCCGAGTTGCTCAGGAAGGCAATGGGGCCTTCTTCATGCTCGTCGCCATGCTCTTCATAATGTTCTTCATCATGATCATCACCATGTTCTTCATCGTGATCATCCTCGTGCTCTTCGTGCATGAGTGCACCCTTGGGTACCTCAAAATTCTCGAACTCGGCGTTGTTGTAGGTGGCGTTGAAATTTAGGCCCGCGACGTTGCTTTGATGCGAGAAAAACTCAACCTGACCGTTGTTGACGCTTTGCGTTTCCATGCCAATTCTTGTCGTGCTTGCCGTAAAATCGCTGGCCGCAATCGTGTTATCCACGACATTGATCACACCGCCAATTGCGCCCTTTGTGTACAGCAGGGATGCCGGGCCTTTGATGACTTCGATCTGCTCGGCATTGAACAAATCCACGTCCATGCTGTGATCAGCGCCCAAACCCGAGACGTCTCGCGCCCTCACACCATTATTCAATACCGCGACTCTATCGCCGGTAAGACCCCGTATGGTTGGCCGACTAACAGCGCTGCCGAAATCGGTGACGGAAACGCCTAAAAAGTCGTCTAACGTGTTGCCGAGTCCAAGCGTCGCACTTGTTGCAAGAGCATCGGCATCCAAAATTCGAGCATTACCCGAGTCGCCGACTTCTGAACTGCCGAGGTAAGACGCCGTAACGACGACCTCTTCGATACCCTCTGGCGGATTGCTCTCATGGTCGTCCGCCCGCAAAGATGGAGTCGCCATCAAAAATAAAGAAACTACGTAGCAAAAATGACGCGCCCAGTTTTGGGCACCCTGAAAATATGATTTCAAAACTTCTCTCCGAAAAAAGTACAAGCCTCATGTTCAATTCTTGATGAGGTACGGATCGCTTAGTAGGAGAGTGGGAGAGGCGGTGCTCGATTCAATGGCTGGGCGTAGCGTAATGCACGCGCCAAGAAAATAATGAAGATCAATAGAAAGCTGGCAAAGGAGGCGGTAGCGGGCCTAGAAACCGCATTCACCAATGTCGACGGAGATATCTCCTGCGCCGAGAAGCATATGCAGGTTACATCATGGTCATGCGCATGATGTTCTGAATGTATCGACGACAGAACGCCGGCGATGAAAACAACGCCGGCCAGCAGCAATACCAAAACCCGATAGTGGAGAGGACGTTCAGCCAAAGAGTGCTCTACTGATCTGCGATACTAGGATGTTATATCATAACATATTCTGGCTGACAAACAGAGCCGCAAACAGAGCCGCAAACAGAGCCGCAAACAGAGCCGCAAACAGAGCCGCTAACAGAGAAAAGGCTCGGCACGCGATTTCCTTCGCAGATTGCCGCGCCAATGCTCCCAAACTCACGTCTTTACATTGAGTCAATCCACTCCATGACCTTTCTCTCGAGCAGCGGCAATGGCAGTGCTCCGCCGCCAAGAACGACGTCGTGGAAGGTGCGAATATCGAATTTATCCCCGAGGGCTGCTTGGGCTCGTGTCCGTAGACCAATAATTTTCAGCATGCCGATTTTGTAAGAGGTTGCCTGCCCGGGCATGACGATATAACGCTGAATTTCCGATTGAATGCTCTCTAGGGGCTCTGGCGAATTGGCCGCAAAGTAGTCTATCGCTCGCTGCTCAGTCCAACCCCTGGCATGCAGGCCGGTATCAACCACTAGGCGAATCGCTCGCCAAATCTCGCCCGTAAGGCGACCGAAATCCTGATAGGGGTCGGTATAGGTGCCGGGTATTTCCTTGGCCAGATACTCGGAATAGAGCGCCCAACCCTCGGAGTAGGCAGTGAAGCCAGCCTGCGTGCGGAACTTCGGCACGTCCTCGAGCTCTTGAGCGATGGAGATCTGCATATGGTGACCGGGCAAACCCTCGTGGTAGGCAATGACCTCGAGCTGATTTTTCGGCATCGCCGTCATATCCGAAAGGTGTGCGTAGTAGATACCTGACCGAGAACCGTCAGGCGTGCCGGGGTAGTAGTGTTGCGCAGCGCCATCACGCTCACGGAACGGCTCCACACGTTTTACGACCAAGTCGGCCTTGGGCAGCAGGCCAAAAAAGTTCGGCAGTTCTGCCTTGATGCCATCAATGGCCGCCGTGGCGTCGTCGATGTAAGCCTGTCTGCCCTCATCGGTATCTGGGTAGTAGTTCCATTCACCATCACGTACATGCTGAAAAAAGGCTTGCAGCGAGCCTTCAAAGCCCACGGCATCCTTAACAGCTTCCATCTCTTTGCGTAAGCGCGCGACCTCGTCTAACCCAATCTGGTGAATTTCATCGGCAGTGAGGTCGGTGGTGGTTTGGCTGCGCAAACGGTATTCATAGAAAGCGGCGCCGCCGGGTTGTGCGCCGATACCTGTGGCGACTTGCGGAGCTTTGTCCTTAGCGTTTTCTGCCCATTGGATGATGTTTTCGTAGGCAGGCTGAAGGTAATTTACCAGCGCATCCTTGCCTTGCTCTTGCAGTTGCTCGGCTGTGACCTCATCAATGGCGCCCGAATCTCGCAGGGTTTGTATCTCCTGCAGCATGTCCGCCCACAGATCACTGTTATTTGCCGCATCGCTCTCAAACGGTAAACCTGAGATGACGCTTTGTGCCTGCTTCACCGTGCCATCCAGCGCGAAGGATTGAGAGACCACGCCCTTGGTCGCGCCCTTGGAGGCGTTATCGATTGCCTCCTGCATACGTGGACTGACGGCCTTCACTCGCTCGATGTAGGCGCGCATATCGTCTGCTGTCTCAACGCGGTGAAAGTTGATCAAGAACGTTGGTACGAAACTCTGTATGCCATTCATTTGGTCAAAGACCAAACCGTCGTAAAAGAACTGCTCGCTCTCCTGCATGCGCTTTAACTGGTACGCCCATAAATCAAAGGACAGCTGTTCGTCCAAAGTGAGATCTTCGCGTTTGAACAAACGCTGCATTTGTTCAACTGAGGACGTCTTCCAAGCAAGTTGTTCGGCAAATGCGGCGAAGGTAAATGCATCGATCTCGTTGTTGCGTTCTTTGCGTCCGAGAAAAGTCAGTTCGATGGGCGAGAACTGCAGTTCCTCTTCATACTGCGCGTCTAGCCACTGCGTAAGTGTTTGCTCTGGCTGGGCAGGTACGTTGGTGTCTACGTCGGGGCTTTGCGAGCAGGCATTGAGGCCCAGAACGATGAGTGCGCCTAACGCGACCTGGCGGGCGAGAGCAAAACGGGTAATGGTATGGGTCATTTGAAGTTCCAAGGTCTGTGTCTCAAAGGGTTTGCCGAGCTGGTTACGTTAGATGCCACGCCCTTAGGTTGGTAGCATTTTGCATAGGCCGGGCTGGTTTTTTTGCGAAAGTGTGAAACCGTTGCTGCATACTCAGTGCGGCAAGCTAATGATGCTGCTAAAGGATGTGAAACCTCAATGTCTGACGCCACCCTAGACGCCAACAACAGCACACAAAGTCGATCAAGTGAGGGTCCGCTGAGCGGATTTCGCGTCTTAGATCTATCGTCTGTCGTATCCGGCCCTATGGCGGCAGTGGTCCTTGCGGATCAAGGCGCAGACGTCATCAAAATAGAGCCGCCGGGTTGGGGTGACGGTATTCGAGGCCTTGGTGCCTCCCGCAATGGATTGGCGTCGATCTACGCCATGATCAACCGCAACAAACGCTCTATTGCCATCAATCTCAAGCACCCCGAAGGTCAGCAACTCATCAAGCGGCTCGCTGCCGACGCGGACGTGCTGCTGCAAAACTACCGACCCGGCAAAATGGCGCGCTTGGGTTTGGACTACGAGTCGCTGCAGGCGCACTGCCCCAATCTGATTTATGCCTCGATTAATGGCATGGGAGAGGTGGGGCCCTACGCAGAGCAAAAAACTTACGATTATGTGATTCAGGCGCTGAGCGGCATTTTAGACGTGCAGGGTATGACACCTATGAGCATGAATCCTGCTGACGCGCGCGATGATGAACAAAGCGCAGGCCCAGCGCTGCAAATGGTGCGCTCGATTATTTACGACAAGGTCACCGCGCTGACCGCGGCCCAGGGTATTACCGCTGCGCTGCTTGCGCGGGAGCGCGGCGCTGGCGGCCAGCATGTACAGCTGTCGATGTTGGACGCCGCAGTATATTTCAATTGGCCAGAACTGATGTGGAATTACTCCTTCAAAGGCCAAGGCGTGCAGTATGCGGGCGATCTCGCCGATGTGTGCGGTATCAGTGAGACCGCCGATGGGGCCGTGGTCTCGGGTTACCTCGGCGCAGACTGCCGTCAATACGCAACCGACGAACTGATGGAGTTACTGGCCCACAACGAAATACCCGCGGGGCGGGTGAACACTCGGGCAGAGGTGGTCGATGACCCACAGGTTCAGGCCACCGGCATTCTGCGCGATGTCGAGCACCCCAGAGGTGGCGCGATGCAGCAGCCGCGTAATCCCGTGCGGTTTAGTCAAATGACTGAGCCGCGTCTGCAGCCTTCCGCCGACTTAGGTGAACACACCGTTGAGGTGCTGGCAGACCTTGGGCTGACCTTGGAAGAGATGCAGGGTTTAGCGCGGCAGGGCGTGATCGCCTAAGGCGCATGCTCGAGCACGAGCCGTCCGGTCGCTTCGCCAGACTCCAGTAGACGATGTGCCTGTGCGCCGTCTTCAATCGCGAAGGTTTTTAGAATCTCGGGGCTGAAGTGACCGCGCTGAGTGCCGTTGCAGTATTGTTGCCAAACTGCGGCAAAGTCGGTGGAAAAGTATGCGTCGCTGCCCAAAATTTGAACGCCGCGCTGAAACAAAAAGCCCAGCGACGGAATGCTGACGTTATCGCCTGTGGTATTGCCGCAGGTCACCAAACGTCCTCTGGGTGCCAGCGCAAACAGTGAGGCCTCCCACAACGCGGGCCCCACATGGTCGAGCACCATATCTACACCCTGACCATCGGTTTGCATCATTACCCAATCGGTGATGTTGGCTTCTCGATTTGTCGTCGTCGCGGCAGCACCTAGTTTCTGGGCAACCGCGCATTTTTCTTCACTGGCGGCGGTGACCAAAACTCTCGCACCGGCGGCAATCGCCAGCTGGGTGGCGGCTAGCGTGAGAGCAGAGGTTGCCCCATGCATCAGTAAGGTTTCGCCGGAGCGCAGATCGCCGATACGAAAAAGTGCGTGATGGGTGGTCATCCAAGCGGTGGGGAACACTGCCGCGGTGGCGAAATCCATGGTATCGGGCAGGAGATGTACATGATCCGCGCTTATCGCGCATAGTTCACCGTAGCCGCCAGCATGGGTGGCTCCAATCACGCCTAGTTCGCCGTAGCGCTCACCGAAGCCCGTGTATTGGGAGTCGCCAGCGATAGCATGCATGGAGGGGTCTGCAACCACGCGGTCGCCAACGTGTATTTCGCTGACGCTTGAACCTACCCCGACTACGGTGCCAGCCAGATCCATGCCGGCAATATGCGGTAGAGAGAAACCTGGCAGGGTGAACCAGCCGTTGCGTTGCACGATGTCCAGTCGATTCAAGGCGGTGGCTGACACCCTAATGAGCACCTCGGCCGGTCGCAAAATGGGATCGGGTTGGTGGCCAAGCGTCAAAACGTCGGGTGAGCCGTGTTCTGAATAAAAAAGTGCTTGCATGGATTGGGTCTACATCGAAAACAAAGAATACTGCGGCTAAGCAAGGCTGTGGCCTCGCAGCCCACGATTAACGCGGTAAGGGTAGCAACAATATGAGTCAGCAATGTCTGGAATTCGTCACCGTCGACGTCTTTACCAGCGACACCTTCGGCGGCAACCCCTTGGCGGTTTTTTTCGCAGCCGAGCACTTGCGCGATCAGCAGATGCAGCAGATCGCCCGCGAAATGAACTATTCAGAAACTACCTTTGTGCTGCCACCGGTGGATGCCGCCAACACCGCAAACATCCGTATTTTTACGCCGGTGAATGAGCTGCCCTTTGCTGGTCATCCCAACGTCGGTACCGGCTATGTGCTGGCCAACTATCCCTCGGCAGTGCCTGCGGCTGGTACCGTCGAAAGCAAAACCCATCCGCAGACCGGTCAGCTGCAAACCTGCATGCGCTTTGAAGAAAAGGCCGGTCTGGTGCAGGTGCTGGTGGATATGAGCAGCGATGATAAGGCTCAGCGGGCGAGCATTAGCGCGCCGCAGCCCTTTCAGCAAAGACGCGGGCATACGATTGAGGCCATGGCCCAGGCACTGAATTTGCAACCAGATCAGATACTGGGAGCGGGCGAGGGCGAGGGCTCAACGATAGTCAGTGTGGGTATTGAGTTCCCGGTGGTTGAAGTCAGCGATCTGCATGCTCTGCAGCAGTGTTCGGCGAATCTAGAGCAGTTTAAACAGCTGAGCTTGAATCCTGACATTGCAGGGGCAGACGTCAGCATTGACGATGCGTTTCTGGTTTATGTCTACTGCCGGACTGGCTCAGGCCAAGTCAGCGGACGCATGTTTGATCCGCTGCACGGCATTGCCGAAGATCCGGCGACGGGTAGCGCTGCAGGTGCGCTCGCGGGTTTACTGGCGCAGCAAGATCGGATCGATGGTCATATGCAGTACCAGATCACACAGGGCGTAGAAATGGGTCGCCCTAGTCGAATAGTAGTAGACGTCGAGCGCGACAATGGGCAGATTTCAAAGACAAGTATTGCAGGTGAGTGCGTCGAGGTAATCAGCGGCAGGCTGTCACTGTGAGGCATCGTCTGAGCCAATCTAACGGCCTAAATCCTAGGCGCAGAAGGGAGAATTGATGGATATCAGCGCGGAATATGTATGGTTGGGCGTGGGCTTCGCGCTCATTATCGCCGAAGTCACCATGGGTAACTTTATTTTGTTCTTTTTGGGCCTGGCTGCCGCCCTGACAGGCGTCGCCATGTGGATGGGTTTGCCTGCCGACAACGGCATCCCATACATGCTGTTTGCGGTGCTGGCCTTAGTGCTGCTGGTTGGTGTGCGCTCACGCATGAAGCTCCACCTAGTCGGAGATTCTGTGCAGGGCAGTGCTGACGAAGATTTCGTTGGCAAAGAGGTCAGCGTCGCCAGTGGGTTTAACGAGTCCAGTCCGGGTCGAGGGCGCGTCAGTTACCGCGGCGCAGATTGGAATGCGCGCAGCGAGCAGGCAGCATTTGCGCCTGGCGACATCATCAAAATCACAGGCCGCGACGGCAACACGTTGTTCGTCAGTCAGGAGACTAACTAATGGATATGAGCTTTCTGCTTGGTGTACTGCTGGCTGTTGCTGTGGTGGTCATACTGCTCAAAACCGCGCGGGTCGTCCCGCAGCGCGAGCAATTTGTCATTGAACGTTTAGGTAAATACGCAGCAACCTTGGGCGCCGGCTCTCACATACTGGTCCCGT
>ERZ802822.876-NODE-876-length-20281-cov-8.418927_pt1 | contig 20281 bp, 24 predicted proteins | sample MGYA00345649_ERZ802822 | MGnify/ENA primary metagenome ERZ802822 (study PRJEB30503, sample SAMEA104212359) | marine metagenome | biome: Westerlies Biome; feature: [SRF] surface water layer (ENVO:00010504) within the epipelagic zone...; material: water...
CTTAATGGTTGATCTAATGAGTTAGAGTCTGGAGATGACCAGATACTTGAAATTAATGGTAAAAAATGATTATGAACAAACTCTTTAGAAAATTTTTTTGTTTCTAGATATTGGCGAATAGAGATATCAGAAGAAATATTTTTATTTTGAAATGTTTTATAAAACTTAACGATATCTTTTAGCATTAGATAGAATTTCCAATTAATGAGATTATGAGGTTTGGCAAATAGAGCTCTTAGACTCCCTCCGCCATATTCAAATTGGTTACTTGAATTATAAAAACTAAAAGACATATTGCTTTTAGAAACAGGTACTTGGAGTTCTTCAAATAACTTTGTAAGATTGGGGTATGTCAATTCATTGTAAACAATGAAACCTGTATCTATTGCAATATTGTTTTGTTTTGAGTCTTTAACTTCTTGTGTATTTGCATGCCCACCAAGATAATGATTTTTCTCAAATAGAGTGACATCAAATTGATTTTGTAAAAAATAAGCAGCCGATAATCCGGCAATACCGGAACCTATGACTGCAATCTTCTTTTTCAATTTATGATTTTATCCGTTGATAAGCTTCTAATGCCCGATTTCTTGAGTCTTTTAAATCAACTATAGGATAATAATATTGGTTATTTTTGACAAGATTATTGAGAGACTCTTCACTCAGATACGGCTGAAAAATTAATGAGGGTTTTTTCAGCTCTTCTAAATCAGGTAAGTATTTTAAGATAAATTTGGCCTGGGGATCAAATCGCTCTGATTGTAATACAGGGTTGAAAACTCGAAAATATGGTGATGCATCTGCGCCACATCCAGCAATCCACTGCCATCCTGCAGCATTGCTAGCCTCATCATAGTCTAAGAGTGTATTTTGAAAATATCTCTCTCCATAAGTCCAGTTTAATAATAAATTTTTTACTAAGAAACTTCCTACAACCATTCTTAAGCGATTATGCATCCATCCGTTATCATAAATTTGTCTCATAGCAGCATCTATTAAAGGTATTCCAGTTTTACCATTTTTCCACAAATTCAAATCTTTTTCATTTTTGCGCCATGGAAATTTAGAAAATTTTTCATTTATGGGCATTGTGGAGAGATCTTTGGAGTAATATAGAAGTGAATAAGAAAACTCCCTCCATCCAATTTCAGATAGAAAAGTGAGTGAGGATATATCAAGTTTTTTAGATTTGATAACTTGGTTAACTATCATTCGTGGAGATATTTCACCAAATCTTAGATGAGGTGAAAGTCTAGAAGTTTGATCTAAGTCAGGTCTATCTCTTCCTTCTTTATAATTATCAATATGGTTATTTATATAATATTTTAATTTTTCTAAAGCTGCTTCTTCGCCAGGCTTCCAATAATTAGAAAATTTTTGATACCATTTTTTGGAAGGTAAGAAATTCCATTGAGTTTTTTCGTTATGCTCAAGGGGGTCGATAGATTTTAGGGAAGTAATTTGATATTTTTTTGCCTTATAAACATCAAAAGCTTTTCTCCAATAAGGAGTAAAGACTTTAAAATATAGGCCTGAATTATTTTGAACCTCCCAAGGTTCATTTAAAAGATGGGCATTAAAAGTCTCTACCTCAATATTTTTTTCTTTAAGGTCTTGTTTAATTTTTGTGTCACGACTAATTGATTTTTTAGAATAAAGTCTGTTCCATACTACTCTATTTATCTTGTATTTTTTAATGAGTTTAGATAAAGACTCTTGAGCACTTCCTTTCATCACAATTAAGTCAAGTTTGAATTCTTTTTTAAAAGAATTCTCTAATTTTTTTAAAGACTCGTGTAGCCACCAATGGCCTGCTTCACCAGTTGCTTCTCTTTCAATTTCATCATAGACATAAACAATAAGGGCTTTTGACTTATCCTTTTGTATGGATAGCAAGCAAGGGTTATCTTCAATTCGAAGATCTCTTCTTAACCAATATAGAGTTTTATTTTCGATGGAATAATTTTAGCAAATTTATTTGCTATGAGGGGGCATTTTCTTTTCTACAAACCAAACATGTTGTCTCAGAACAGGATCATATTTTCTCTGTCTTAATTTGTCTGAAACTTTCATACCCTTAGTAGGTTTACGAACTATATATTTGGTGCCTGTTTCAGGTTTTTCTTCAGGAATTAGCTGTTTTAGCTGATATGTTGACTTTTTTGCCATTGGCGTAAAATAAACTAATTTATGCTTTGGTCAAGATTGTTTGTTAAAAAAGTTAAGAAATTCTTTTCCAATGATCTCTTTTATCACTTAAAGATCTTTTCTTTTTGTCAGTGAGTTGCTTATAACAATTTGGACAAGTGAAACCCTCTTCATAATGAGGAGATGAGCGCTCTTCATCTGTTAAAGGCATATTACATCCATAACACAACTTAATCTCTCCTTTTTGCAAATTTTTATTTACCGAAACTCTATAATCAAAAACAAAGCATTCTCCGTCCCATAATGAAGCTGGGGTTTTCTCAAAATATTTTAAAATACCCCCTTTGAGTTGGTAAGTATCAATTCCATTCTTTTGCATCAGAGGGCCTGCTTTTTCACAGCGAATGCCTCCAGTGCAATAAATAGCTACTTTTTTATTTTTAAAATTTATTTTATTAGCTTCTATATAATTCTTGAATTCTCTAAATGATTTTATATCTGGGTTAATTGCATTTTTAAAATGACCTATTTTAAATTCATAATCATTTCGGGTATCTAAAACAATAACATCATCTTGGGCTATAAATTCTTCCCAATTTTTTGGTTTGATAAATTGACCTTTTTTAATTTCATCAATTGTTAAATTAAAATCTGAAGTAACTATTTCTTCTTTAATATTTATTTTAAACTTTTTAAAAAAATTTTTTCCATCAAAATTAGAGAGCTTAATATTACTTTTTTGAACTCCAATTTTTTCTATAAAACTTATAGTTTCACTCTTATCTATATTATTTACAGCTATTGTTCCATTTAGCCCTTCAGGTCCAATAAGAATTTTTCCTTTAATTTTAATTTTCTCAAAAAATTTATGAATATCATTCTTAATATTTTTGAGGTTTTTAATTTCAAAAAAGCTGTAGAAAGCAATTACAACCATAATTACTTTTTACAATAAAACTAAACTGAGATCAAATAGGAGGGCTAAAGAGCTTTAGTTTTGTCGATAAATTGGTTTTCAAATTTTGACAACTGAGGCATAAATTTAAACCAGGCATCTTTTAGAGCCTCTACAAACTTCTCAGTAGAATCATTGGAATGACAAGGAGTTGGGGTAATTCTTATACGCTCAGTTCCTTTAGGAACAGTAGGATAATTAATAGGTTGCACATATACTTGATGTTCGTTTAATAAAAAATCACTGATATCCTTGCAAAGCTTACTATCCCCTATCAAAACAGGAATAATATGTGAACCAGAGTCTAAGAATGGAATCCCAGATTGACGTAATTCTTTTTTGACATAGTTAACATTTTCAAAAAAAGTATTTCTGAGTTCTTTATCCTTCTTGACTTGTTTAATGCTCTCTAAACTACCTGCGGCCACAGCAGGGCACATCGAGGTGGTGAATATAAAGCCTTTAGAAAAGCTTCTAACAAAATCAATTATCGTATTGGAAGAGGCGATATAACCACCCGCCAGTCCAAAGGCTTTAGCTAGTGTTCCATTTATAATATCTATATGCTCTGACAATCCTTTTTCATCGGCCACCCCTGCTGCATTAGGTCCATATAAACCTACAGCATGAACCTCATCTAAATAAATGAGAGCTCCATTATCCTGCGCAACTTCTATGATATCCTCTAAAGGTGCAAAGTCTGACTCCATAGAATAAACAGACTCCAAAACAATTATCTTAGGTCTTGAAAAATCAACACCTGTAAGAATTTCTTTTAAATGCTTTACATTATTATGTTTAAAAATTGCTTTTTCTTTTTTACTAGCCCTAATACCTTCAATTAAAGAAGCGTGATTAAGTTCATCACTCAGAACTAAACAATTATCAAAGGCAGAAATAATTGACTTCAAAGCTGATTCATTTGCACTGTAGCCAGAATTAAAAGCAAGAGCTCTTTCTTTTTTATGCAAGTCAGCAATTTCTTTTTCTAGCTGAATATGAAAGTTAGTTGTGCCAGAAATATTTCTTGTACCACCACTACCAGCCCCCAATTTTTCTGCAGCAGATTGCATTGCCGCTATAACATTTTTATTTTGGCTCATTCCAAGGTAATCGTTTGAACACCAAACATCTATTTCCTCGGTTTGGCCATTACTATGTCGCGTTGCCTTTGGGAATTGTCCAGCTTTTCTCTCGATATTATTAAAAACTCGGTAATGACCTTCATCTTTAATTTTATCAATCTCTAATTCGAGTTTGCTAAAATAATTTGATTTCCAATTATGACTTTTCACTTATACAAATTTATTTTTTTTCAAAATGAAAAGAAACAACAATAAAGACGCATAATGCATCAATTATTGGTCTTTTTTGTCCTAGTTTAGCTTGGGAATAACCTTTTTACCAATTAGTTCAATTGATTTTAATAAATTTTCATGAGTTATATCTGCTATATCCATTTGAAATTGAAATCTATCTATTCCCCCTAGGGCCTCACTGTGTCTTCTAATTTTTTCAGAAACTTGATCTGGATCTCCCAACACAATAGCTCCTAATGGCCCAGTTTGTTGATCAAACTGCTCCCTGGTAACTGGTCCCCATCCTCTTTCTTTACCAATTTTAGTAAACATTTTTGCATAACCCTCGTAATATAAATCGATAGCCTCACCCATACTTTTAGCTACGTAACCTAAGGAGTGAAGACCTACTTTTAATTTGTCAGGACCATGCCCTGCCTCTTTTCCTGCTTGTCTATAAATATCTACTAAAGGTCTAAATCTATGAGTGTTACCCCCTATAATAGCAACCATTAACGGAAGACCCAGAGTTCCTGCTCTGGCAAAAGATTGGGGAGTACCACCTACACCCAACCAAATTGGAACAGATTTTTGGATGGGTCTTGGGTAGATAGGTAAATTATTCAAAGCTGGTCGAAACTTTCCTGACCAATTAACAAACTCATTTTCTCTTATATTTAAAAGGAGATCGAGTTTTTCAATAAATAAGTCGTCATAATCTTTAAAATCTAATCCAAATAAAGGAAACGCCTCCGAAAACGAACCCCTACCGGCAACCATCTCTGCCCTTCCACCTGATATTAAATCTAGCGTTGATAGGTTTTGGAAAACTCTTACGGGGTCAGCCGCACTAAGAACTGTAACTGCACTAATTAGTTTTATATTTTTAGTACGGGCTGCAGCTGCAGATAAAATCATAAAGGGAGCAGAATCTAAAAACTCTTTACGATGATGCTCTCCAATGCCAAATGTATTTAAACCAACCTTGTCTGCAAATACAATTCTTTCAATGACATTATTAATAGCCTGAACACTATTTGCTCCTTCTCTTTTATCTGCAAAACTATCTATACCGATTTCCAAATTTTTATCTAAAATTTTTCTGTGTTTGACCTAATCTCAACTTCCCAGGACCAAGCAGATTTATCCTGTTCATAAAAGTTTAGATATTGTTTTGCGATCTCATCAGGATGAACCATTTGATAGTCTCCAATTGGCTTTTTGCCAATTCCCCCATCAATAATGAAGTGTCCTATATGGATATTTTGAGGATGAAGTTCCCTTGCAAGAGATTGAGCAAGTCCCCTAAGACCAAATTTACCAATTGCAAATGAAGCAGATTTTGCAAATCCTTTAATGCTCGCAGAAGATCCTGTAAAAAAAATATTTCCCCCACCTTGTTTTAACATTCTTTTTGCTGCTTCTTGCGCTACAAGGAAGGCTCCGTAACTGTTAACCATTATAGATTCAAGCATTTCATCTTGGTCAAATTCTATGAATGGCTTAATTATTCTTAAAGATGGGTTATAAATTACGATATTAGGTGTTCCTAATATTTTGTCTGTTTCTTTAAATAAATTTTGAACACTTTTTTTATCTGAAGAATCACATTTAAAGACCTCAGCCCCAAGCTCAGTTTTTAAAGAGTTAAGCTTATCTGTATTTCTAGCTGCAAGTCCAATTTTTATACCTTTGGCATGAAATGTTCTTGCTAAAGATGAACTCAATCCTGGACCAGATCCGACTATTAATAAAGATTTTTGGCTCATATCTATAATATTTATTTGATATCATATTTATAAATCAGTTCAAATTGACCATAAAGTCTCGCTAAAATTGAATTAGTGACCATTATTTGTTATGTCTTAATTCCATCTTAATTTATGAAAAATTTAATTTTATCATCGCGAAAAAGTTTTTTAGCTAGAATTCAAACGAGACTAGCTTCAGAAAAAATAAAAAAATATTTTTCTGGCATTATACAATTTGATTATTCAAACTCTTTAGGTGATAAAGATCATTCAAAAAAAGCATGGGAAAGTCATGGTTTTGGAATTTTTACAAATACTTTAAGCAAAAAGTTATTATCTAAAGAAGTAGATATTGTTGTTCACTCATTTAAAGACTTACCAGTTAAAAGATCAAAAAAATTAGCATATATGTGTCTTGAAAGAGAAGATCCCAGAGATATTGTCTTAATAAAAAAATCCTCTTTAAAGAAAAAAAAATTGGTTATTGCTACTTCTTCCCCTAGAAGAGAATACTATTTGAAATTATTAAAAGACTTTCTTCCTTATCAAAATTTAAAATCGGAACCTATTAGAGGCAATATTCAAACTCGATTAGAAAAAATATTAATATCTAACAATCAAGATGGGGTTTTTATAGCTAAAGCTGCAATTGATAGAATTTTTAAATACGGTGAAAAAGTAAGTTTAGTAGAATATAAAAAATTTAAATCTATTTTTCGAAAGTTTGAAAAAATTATACTTCCATTATCAGAATTTCCTAGTGCTGCAGCTCAAGGTTGTATTGCTTTAGAATTTAGAAAAGATGATCTTAAAGTTAAGAAGGTATTAAATAAAATAAATCATATTCCTTCAATGGAGGATTGTTTGATGGAAAGAAAATATTTATCTAAATGGGGTGGAGGTTGTGCTCTTGATATTGGTGTTACAATAGAAAATTTTCTTAATAACAAAGTATTATTTGCAAGAGGAAGAGATGCTAATACTAAAAAATACTTTAAAGAGAAAAAATATCTAAACAAAATTAATTCCAAAAAGGTTAAAAATGTATTCCCTTCAAAGCTCTCCAAATATCAAATGTTTCAAAGAGAATTAAATGACTTTTCAAAAAAATTAGATAATAAAAATCTTTTACTTACTAGGGGCAACTATAAAGAGACTCAGTCACTTAAAAAAGCATCTAATATTACTACTTCCGGTATTTCTACTTGGAAGAAAATCAATCAGAAAGGTATTTTAGTTAATTCGACCTTAGATGGGTTTGGTGAGGATTATCGAGAAATTGAAGATTATTATAAAAATAAGAAAGCACCAACTTTTAAACTAACTTATAAAGGTAATCCTTTTAAATCAAAATATTCAATAATTTCTCATTATAGTTTAATTCCCTCGATAAATGAATTTACAGTTGATAGTTTATTCATTTCAGAGAGCTTTTATTGGATGAGTTTTTCGGCCTTTAATCTTGCTATACAATTAAGGCCTGAGATTTTAAATAAGCGTAATTCCTGTGGACCAGGGCAAACTTATCAACAAATATCTAGATTTATTTCCAAAGAGAATTTAAACGTATATCTTAGTTATGAAGATTTTAAAAAATATGAATTGAAATGAAAATATATTTTCCAAATAAATCATCGTCCAATTTAAGTAAAAAGATGCTTATTCAACCAATTTTTGTTGATCAACGGCTCAAAGTTAAAAAAAAAATAAAAGGACTAGGTAATAATTATAGTTGGACACAATCTACAATTATAAAGGCTATTGAATCTGATCTTAAAAAAGGAATTAAAAATTTTTTATTATTTATCGTCCCTTCAGATAAACAAAAATTACCTGAAGATTTTAGTTTTCATTATGATGTAATCTACAACCTTAAACAGAAATTTAAAAAAGATATCACTTTATTAGTTGATACTTGCTTGTGTTCCATTACCCCTGATGGTCATTGTGGTATATCTCACAAGATGAAAATTGATTTAAAGCAAACACACTATGCTTTGGGTTTAGCGGCTAATACTTATCTCGAAGCTGGAGCAGACATTATTGCTCCTAGCGATATGATGAAAAATACTACTCGCTATCTTAGGAAAGTTTTTAATGATAATGGTTTTCATCAATCTCAAATCATGAGTTATTCTACTAAATTTAAAAGTGGTTTTTATGGGCCCTTTAGAGATGCTGCGAATTCATCGCCCAAAGGTTTCGATCGTTCATCTTATCAACTACCAGTCAGTGATAGAAAAAAAGCTATAAATAGCTCCATAATTAATGCTGCTCAGGGGGCTAATTATTTAATGGTCAAGCCTGGAATGACTTCTATTGACTTAATAGCTGATATAAAAAAAGAAACATTACTGCCTACTGGGGCTTATCAAGTTAGCGGGGAATTCGCTAGTTTAAAGCTTTTAGAAGCCAATAGATTGGGTAAATATCCTGACCTCTTAATTGAAACTTTAAATGTATTTTCCAGAGCGAAAGCAGACTTTATAATCACCTATGGAGCTAGAGATATTGTCAAATATATATAACGAGAGATTTCATAACGCTCTTCAAAAAAAGGAACAAATCACGCCTCCTATTTGGATGATGCGCCAAGCTGGTCGTTATCATAAACACTATCAAAATTTAAAAAAAAAATACACATTTGAACAATTGTGTCGTAATCCGGAACTTGCATGCGAAGTTACCTTGGGACCTATTAAAGATTTTGACTTTGATGCTGCAATTTTATTTAGTGATATTTTATTTCCTTTAGATTTTTTAGGGATGAAGCTATCTTTTAGCCCAGGTCCTATCTTTGAAAATAATCTATCTCAGCAGATGTTAAGTGAATATAATATTGAAGAATTTCAAAATTATATTCAATTTCAAAATAAATCTCTTCAATTAATACGTGAAAACTTAGCAAAAGATAAATCATTAATTGGTTTTGTAGGAGGTCCTATCACTCTTTATCATTTTGCTATTCGCGACAATCCTATTGCAGATAATCTATTCTCCTCAGCTATTCCAGTTCTGGAGGAAATTTTATATAAAAATATTGAGATACAGTTTCAAAGTGAAATTGACTTGTTAATGATTTTTGATACAGAAGCCAACAATCTTTCAGATGAAGATTTTATAAAATTTAGTTTGCCTTTTATTGAACAAGTAGCTAATAAATATCCAAACCAAATAGGGTATTTTACAAAAAATATATCGCCTAAAAAATTTCAAGAATTGAAAAAAATTAGCCCTCTGAAACTTACAGTCTTGGGGACTCAGCATCATTTATTTCAAGAACTATCTCAAACACACTTAAGTCTTCAAGGGAATTTCTCAAATGATCTTTTAACCATATCTGACCAAGATGATTTTAAAGCGGCCTTAGATGAGTATGTTTCTCACTGTCAAAATTTTGACTCAAAAGAAAGAACTGGTTGGATTGCAAGTCTAGATCATGGAGTAAATAAAATGACACCTGAGACCAATGTGCATCTATTTATTGAGTATATAAGAAATAGAATAACTTGAAAAAGTGTATTTTTCCTAATGGCATCTTTTAAAGGCAATAAACTCTATATCCACGGTTCAAGTCTAAAGACTGGTATTCTTTTAACCAATTTAGGCACACCCGACGAACCAACAACCCCCTCTCTTAAAACATACTTGAGACAATTCCTTTCTGATGGAAGAGTCATTGAGACACCCAAAGTTATTTGGTGGTTAATTTTAAATGGAATTATTTTAAATACTCGGCCAGCTAAATCTGCCAAAAATTATAAATCAGTTTGGACTGATGAAGGTTCGCCGCTTCTGCTTTATACCAAAAAACAAAAAGAGCTCATAAAAATAAATCTGGAAAAAAAATACTCAAATCTAATTTTTGATATAGGTATGAGATATGGCAACCCTAGCATAGCAAAAGGTTTAAATAATTTACGTAATCAAAATTGTGATCGAATTGTAGTTCTCCCACTTTATCCTCAGTATTGTGCTGCTACCACAGGCTCAACTTTTGATGCTGTTGCTCAAGAATTGCAACAATGGAGATGGGTTCCTTCTCTAAGATTTATTGGGAGTTATTATGATCAACCTTTGTACATAAAAGCTTTAAAAAATAGTATTGAAGAGTTTTGGAGTAAGAATGAAAAACCCTCTAAATTAATTTTTAGCTATCATGGAATTCCAAAAAAATATTTAGACAAAGGAGACCCTTACCACTGCTTTTGTAGAAAAACTACTAGACTAGTGGCTGAGTCAATGAAACTTCCTGAAGATAGCTATATGACTACTTTTCAATCAAGGTTTGGTCCAGCCGAATGGCTACAACCCTATACTGACAAAACTATTGAAAGTTTAGCCAAAGATGGAACAGAAAATATTCATGTGATCAGTCCTGCTTTTTCTTCTGATTGTTTAGAAACTATCGAAGAACTTAATGAAGAAAATAGAGAAATATTTATAGATAATGGTGGAAAGAAATTTGGATATATTCCTTGTCTTAATGATCGAGAGGACCATATACACCTACTCACTTCGTTATTAGAAAACGAGTTACATGGTTGGGTATGAGCGAAAAACTAGCAGACCAGCAAAATAAGGCAGAAAAATGGTTTCAAGAACTTCGTAATCAAATGGTAGGAGCTATTCAAAAGCTAGATGAATCAACGTTTATAGAAAAAGAGTGGAAGAGACCTGGAGGTGGCGGTGGGCTCATGTCGGTTTTAAGAGGTAATATTTTTGAGAAAGTGGGAGTAAACATTTCTACTGTTCATGGGGAATTTAGTGAAGAATTTAGAAAGAGCATGCCTGGTACTGATGAAGATCCAAGTTTTTGGGCTACTGGAATTTCTGTTGTAGCCCATATGAAGAATCCAAAGATTGCTGCTGCTCATTTTAACACTCGATATATTACCACTAAAGGGAAGCAATGGTTTGGTGGGGGATGCGATCTAACACCCGCCATACCTGAAGAAAAAGAAACAAAAAATTTTCATCAAGGGCTTGAAAGAACTTGTAACCATCATGATGAGAACTATTACAAAATATTTAAAAAACAATGTGATGATTATTTTTACTTAGAGCATCGAAAAGAGCCCAGAGGTATAGGGGGTATTTTTTTTGATTATATTAATAGTAATTTTGAAAATGATTTATCTTTTATAAAAGATACAGGTCAATATTTTATTAATTTTTTAATTGATAATACAAAAAGAAAAAAAGACTTTGACTTTAATAAGGATGATTTACAGACCCTTTCAAAAAAAAGATCTCGATATGTTGAATTTAATTTACTTTATGATAGGGGTACATTATTCGGTCTTAAGACAGGGGGAAATATTGATGCCATATTGATGTCAATGCCCCCAGAAGCTCAATGGTCTTAATTTATGTATGAATTATTAAAAATTTTACACATCATCTCCTTTGTATCTTGGTTTGCAGGTTTATTTTATCTACCACGCTTATTTGTTTATCATGTTGAAAATATAACTAATAAAGAAATGAGCCATGTTTTTCAAAAAATGGAATATAAATTACTGAAGGTAATTATGAACCCAGCTATGATTTTAACTTGGGTATTTGGACTAGCTCTTATACACCATGTAGGATTTGCTCTTTGGTTAATCTTAAAAATAGTATTAGTGGTTTTACTATCAATTTTTCATATGTATTTAGGAAAAATCAGAAAGAACTTAGAACATAACTATAGGGATTATTCCTCCAAATACTTAAGAATAATCAATGAAGTACCGACAGTTATTTTAGTGCTGATAGTTATCCTAGCGGTTATCAAACCCTTTTAACTATATGAATCTCACAAAGGGCGATATTAAGAAACAGTTAATAAATATGGCAATTCCTGCAGGAACAGGGCTATTTTTTTACACACTCTATAACATAGTGGATACTTTTTATGCTGGTTTAATTAGCACCGAAGCAGTTGCGGGACTAGCTATTTCCTTTCCTTTATATTTTATACTTCTGGCTTTTGCTGTGGGTTTTGGACAAGGAGCGACAGCGCTTGTTTCCATCTATATTGGTAAAAAGAAAGAAGAAGATGCAATTAAAATTCATACGCAAGCATTAATCATCACCCTATTTATATCTTTGATTGTAGGTTTCTTGACTTTTATAACAGCCAAATCAGTTTTTATTTTTTTTGGAGCAGATGGGATTTTTTTAGAAAATGGTCTCAAATATTTTCAAATTCTATCTATTGGAGCTCCAATTTTTATAGTTTCATTCGTAATTAACTCTCTTTTATACGCTCAAGGAGATACAAGAAAAAATAGAAATGCCCTCATTATAAGTTTTTTTATTAATTTAATATTTAGTCCTTTTCTTTCTTTGGGCCTAGGTCCTTTGCCCGCTCTAGGAACTTTAGGAATAGGTCTAGCTACTGTTATTTCTCAACTTTTTCATTTTTTTTATTTAGGATATTTTGCTTATAAAAGTCCTTTATTTAGGAAGTTCAAACTTAGCTATCTAAAACTAGAGTTAGAAATAATTTTAAAAATTTTGAAGCAATCTTTGCCCTCTTGTATGAATATGCTGCTAATAGCTATTGGTTATTTTATTACTCAAAAATTTGTAACAAGTTATGGAGCTAGCGCTAGTGCGGCCTATGGCATAGCCTTGAGAATAGAACAGATTATTTTATTACCAGCTATAGGTTTTAGTAGTGCTTTATTAAGTATGGTTGGTCAAAACTATGGCGCTAAAAATTATGATAGAATTTATGAGGCTTTTGTAATTTCCTTAAAAATTTCTATTTATATGATGATGTTTGGAGCTTGTATTCTTTTTTTTGCTGGGGAGACTATTGCTTTACTTTTTTCTAGAGACAAAGATGTAATTATGATTACTGGTAATTATTTATTCATGGCAGCTTTTTTATGTTTTATCTATCAAGTCATAGATCGCAGTGACTCTGTTTTAGCAGGAATGAGAAAACCCATAGTCAATGTTATTTATACTTTTATTCGTTTAGTTATGCTTCCTCCCTTTGTAATTTATCTTTTTTCAGAAAATTTAAAATATGGACTTAATGGAATTTGGTGGGCAATATTTGCCACTAATGCTTTTGGTGCATTATTGATTTATATCAATATGAAATACCTATATAACAAGGAATATAAAAAAAGTTTAATTAAAATTACTTAAAATCCTTTAGGTCCTCTAAATGCTTACTAAGAGCTTTAGTTGAAAGTTGGATTTCATAAATAAATAGTATTATGGCAATGGAAAAAACTAAAACACTTAATCCAAACAAATTTAGAGCTAAAACTTCTATATTTATATAATTAGTAAAAATTGTAAGTAGATTAAATAAGAAACTTATACCTGACAAAGTTTGGACTGATCTCACCAATGTTAGACGACGAGTTAAAATTTTTATTTGATCAAAATAATGGTCAATCACTAATTCTGATGATTTGGTTGTAATTAATTTATCGTGTATTTTTCTGATTAAAGTGGCCAAGGATGTATACCTATTTCCAAAAGATATCATCATTAGGGGTATAGCGGGGAACAGCAAAGCTGGATAAAGTGTTGAGAAATTATTCATTAAAAAGTTAAAGAAGAGTGGTCAGTTACAAAACTTAGGAGGGTTTTAGCTGAGAAATTCTAACTAGGAGGATAGAAATATTCTTAAAACCACTCTTCTTATTAATCTTAATTTATATATATAATGCTTAATAAGAATTGCTATGTTTGCACAATCAATATGCATGTTTTAGATATCTAATGTTAGGTTTATTTTAATTAATAGATGATTTTAAAAATTTCATTATAAAAAATAAATATTACTAAAATCATCAAATAAGAAACAATAATTATATTAACAATGTTCCAAATTTTTTTATTTAAGAAGTATAATCTTAAAAAATAAGCACCATAACCAATGAAATAAAAGAAAAGAAATGATGCAAAACTCGCCCCCAGTCCAAAATATATCTTTTGCTCAAGTTGGTTATAAGATTTAGATAAATTACCTAAAATAAAGACAGTATCAGAATAAACATGTGGATTTAAGAACGTAAAACCTAGAGTTAAAGAAACTATTGTTGGTTTAGAAATTTGTATATTATTTGAAATCTCCAGTGGTGCTTTGAATGTTTTGACCTTACCCCAAATAAAATACAACAAGAATATTATTAGTAAGATATTTAAGATAAGAGTTAAGTCATCTGTTAGATAAGTCTGCACTGAGTAAAAAATGAAAATACCTAAAAAAATTAAAATAAAATCACTTATAGCGCATATAGTAGTAACCAAGAAAATATGATTTTTTTTAATTCCCTGTTCCATTACAAAGAGATTTTGTGCACCAATAGCCAAAATAAAGCTTAAACCTGTTGTAAAACCGAAAATAAATTCATTCATGACAATTTTGCACAGTTTATATTCTTTACTCCTAAAATCTATTTAGTAAATTCTCAAGGTGAAAGTTTTTATTGGAGCAATTTTTTTTGTAACTTTATTCGTTTATGTAGTTACTGAAGGATTTACTAAAATCACTCTACCTCTGTAAATCTTTTCTTTTTCTCATTTTTCCACTCATCACTAAAACGCAAAGTACCCATATGCATAGGTATTTTCTGTTTAACAATAAGATTGTCTTCTGAAAAATTCATAAAAGACGAGTGAAGATGTTTAAATTCCATTAAATGGTTCAGAATTCCATAATTTATTTCTTTGATGATTTCACTATCGACGTTTTGATTAGTAATAAATACATAGTTTTTATCAGCCGGAAAATATAAAACAGATCTTATAGCCAAATTCGAAGGCCTATTAAAAAGATCATCTTTTTTTACAACAGCATATTGAAATTGATTTTGTTCAATTTTTTTAATGATCTCATCAACACTTTCATCAAAATGAATTTGGCAATCTAATGTATTGGAACCACCAAAACTATGAGAAATTCTAAGTTCTCTATTTAGAACCTTACAAATACTTTTAGATAATACGTACTCCATATCGAGTGGTGATTTCACCATTATTGTTAAAGAAATATCCTGAGTAAGAGCTAGTAAAGAATTAAACTTCAAAATTATTATCAATACAATTGATAGAAATAAATTGAAATACATAGATTACTTTTAACATAAAACATTCTAAATTAAGCCTTTATTTTAATTTATGCTTAATTTTTCAGTCATAGCTATAATTGCAAGTTTTGCTTATGCCCTAGAGAGTATTTTTGGTTTTGGTGGAACAATTATATTTTTAGGAATTAGTGGTCTACTTTACGATTTTAATTCACTACTCAAACTAGCTATGTTCGTTGCTATTTCATCAGGTCTGGCTGTCTTAATCCAATCTTACAAACATGTCTCTTGGAAACATCTCATTCAGATATTAATTTATACAATTCCAGGGGCATTGTTGGGAACCTATTTAATAACATACCTCGACTCGAACTTGCTCATTAAATTATTTGCGATAATTCTCATAATCTATGGGTGTTTTAATCTTTTTTTTCCAGATCGTGAGATACCCAGCTATTTAAAGAAAAGTCTTGTTGTTTTAGGAGGTGTAATTCAAGGAATTTATACTATTGGAGGACCTTTTGTATTAATGGGCTACAAAGATCATTTTTCCTCTAAACAAGAGCTTAGAGCTACAATGGCTGGATATTTTTTCTTAATTAATTTAGGAAGAGCTATTTTTCTAATAACCCTTGGTGAAAGCTACATAGAAATTATACAAACATACTATCCAGTGGCTATTTTAGTCATGATTAGTGTTTGGCTTGGATATTTAGTCCATAAAAGAATACCTGAATTTTTATTCAAAAAATTAATCATTTTAGCTATTACCTTGATTGGTATATTAATTTTATTAACTAAATGATTGATTGGAAGTCTTATGGGCCTATATATACAGTTGCCCCAGGAATAAAAAAAATTGAAGACCTTCCCATTGTAGAATTTGATGATCAAGAAGAAAGGTATTTAAGACTTAAGAAAAAATCCAAAGAGAATATTTTTTTTGATGAGCTATTTTCACCAGAACATGATGAAGCTATTTGTGAAAAATTTAATTCTATATTATCAAATGAGTATCCAGATAGAAATTTTAGCTTTAATAATTTTCAAGAACTAGGATTTTGCCTCCAAGAGGATTTAGCTGTTTTTCACAGAAGTAACAAATTAATTGCTCTTCATGTATCTTTTCCTTCTGTTTGGGTACCCAAAGAAAAGATAGGCCTCACATTTAGTGCTGTTCATCAACCCGTACCAGGAATGGAGGCTTTTCTAAAAAATGAAGGAAAATATGTTCAAATGATGGTAGAAGCTACATCCCCAATTATTCGATATGTATGGGGTGAGCATTTTGGTTATTTTTTATCTGAAGAAGAGCCTTTAAACCCTCAAGAGAAAGTCATGCACACTGAAAGACAGACTTTTATAGGAATGCCTGATAGTGATATTGGGGTATTCCTTATCAGAAAAAAAGTAATTTTATACCAAGATACAGACAATGACTTTAAAAATTGGTATCAGAATCAAATAAACTCCATGTCAGACGATCAAAAAAGATACAAGATTAAATAATATATAAGTCGATACTAAAGATCGAAAAAATTCCTGGAATAAAAAATAATCAGAGTTCTATGTTTCCTGATTATCTTCAGGTGATGCATTTGGATTAGTTAGTCGCTCTAACTCAGCTAGCTCTTCTTCCTCGCGTTTAGCCTCACGTTTAGCCTTTTTAGCAGCTAGTTTTTCTTGTTTTTTGCGCTCTTTTTCCATGGCTCGCTCACCTGCTTTGGATTTATAGTCAAAGTGTAGTCCCATGTATTTATTATAACATAAAAAATTATAGACAAAAGTTTCCTCTCATCTTTTTTTTTAAATTACTGTTTATTTTAAAATATGCTTAATTATTTCAAGCCAATTTTGGTGATAAATTTTATGCATAAGATTATCGTTGAAACCTTGGTCGACTAGTAATTGAGTTAACTTTGACATTCCCAATACACTTCTTAAGTCCTTAGGCATCATAGCACCATCAAAATCAGATCCAAAACCAACATGATCTTCTCCTAAATAATCAATAAGATACTTAAAATGATCAGCTATTAATTGGATATTAGTATCAGATAGCATTTTTCCATCTTTTCTTAAAAAAGCGGGAGCAAAGTTTACCCCTACCATACCTTTTGTGTCTTTTATGGCATCAAGTTGTCGGTCAGTTAAATTTCTAGTATGAGGGCATATTGCATGCGCATTACTGTGGGTAGCTATCAAAGGGTGAATAGAGTATTTAGCAACATCCCAAAATCCTTTTTCATTAAGGTGTGAGGTATCAACAATTATATTTAAATCATTACAATGCTTTATCAACTCAATGCCAAGATTTGTTAAACCTCCTCCAATATCAGGAGAGCTGGGGAAAGAAAAAGGAACGCCTTCTCCAAAAATCGTAGGTCTGGACCAAACAGGACCTATTGACCTAAGTCCTGAGCGATAAAGAGCTTCAAGATTGTAAAAATTTTCATCAATACATTCTGCTCCTTCGATATGCATGATAACAGAAAGTGATCTTTCCTGAAAACTTTGCTCTAGTTCTTCTCCATTTGTGCAAATTTTAACCTCACCTTGAGAATATTTTTCAATTTGAGATAAAAGAGAGATTTTTCTCATGACTACGGGGAGTGCAATATCACTTCCAATTAGCTCAGGTAAAGGAAGAGAGTATTGGTCTTTTTTCATATCATCATATTTAATAGGTTTATCACTATCTGTAATGGCCGCCTCTTGAGATGGTACATATATTGCAAAGAAACCCCCTTTAAAATTAGCTTCTTTCATTCGAGGAAGGTCAAGTTGACCTTCATTATCTCCATTTAAGAAATCTTGATAAGCGAGATTATGATTTTTTAGATATAATCGAAAAAGCACATCGTTGTGACCATCAAAAATATTATATTTTTCCATTTGATCGTCATCATAACATTTTGTTCTTGTGGAACTATAGGCAAATGCTTATTGTGCCTGCGATGGATTTAGCTACTTTTTTCTCTCTTGCTGTAGCGGCTTTTGTTTTTGGTATTTCACCAGGGCCTGGAACACTAGCAGCGCTATCAGTTTCTACAACTCAAGGGCTTCGATCAGGTTTAGTATTAAGTGCCGGGGAAGGAATTGGTGATGTTATTTATCTTTCTATGGCTATCTTATCTTTAGGATATCTCTCACAATATTTAGAACCCGTTATGAATTTTGTGAGATGGGTAGGTGCAGGATACTTGATTTATTTGGGAATATCTCAATTCCGATTAAAGTCTTTAGATTTTAGTAGGAAGTCAAATCAAACAAAAAATTTAATTAAGCAATTTTTTATAGGATTTCTAATCGGTGGAACCAATCCAAAAGTTATTCTTTTTTATTTGTCTGTTATTCCTTTATTTTTAGATCTAACTAATATTAATCTTATAACAGGGATTCAAATAATTATTACTGTTTACGTAAGTGTTTTTGCTTCTTTAGTGGTGGTTTGTACTGCAGGAAATCAAATCAAATCTTGGGTATCACACCCTTCTTCAGCTCAAAAACTAAATAAGTTTACAGGCATAATAATGATAATAGTTGGATTACTTTTGGCAGTCTCATAACGTAACATTAGCTGTCTTGTTTTAGCAAAAGTAAATTTCTAATTAAGTAATATAAATTTATTTGTGAAAGGAAAGATAAACATGAATAAAATTTACGGATTTACAGGAAAATCATTAAACTTTTGGCTTGGTCTATTTAGCTTTGCTAAAGAGGACGGAATTGAAAATTTTTGTAAAGTAGAATACGGAAATGATTGGAAATGGGCTTATACTCATTACCAAAAAAATAAATCATTCCCATCAGTACTGAAGCAGGCTGCTTAATGAGTGACTTATTTAAAACATTAAAAGAAGTTATCAAACTTAGCAAAATCAACTCAAATTCAATACAAAAGAGAGATGAGCAATACTTAGCTCAGTCAAATGACTTATTTGATTTAGAGCGAAGACAAAAAGAAATAGACTCTCGTTTTACTAGAAAATTATAAAGCGCCCTTTTTTAAGGGCCTTTAGCCTAATTTAAAAGCCAAATTTCTACAGCAACAAAAATAAAAAGCCCTGCGAAAATAAGATTAACTATATTTTTGGGTCTATTGAAGTAATTAGAAAATTTTTTAATTCCAAAAAAATGTCCGATTATGGAGTAATTCATAGCTGAAATAAAAAAAGACCCTGTGGCAAAAATTAAAGCGATATTAAATGTCAAATTATCACTGAATTTAATGGTTGCCAAAGCAGACCAGAAAGCAAATGCCTTAGGATTTGTGTAGGCAACTATTATGGCTTTTCTCATACTATAAAAAAAGTTTTTTTCATTAGTAGATTTTATAATTTGATTTTCATTTGAAAAATATTGTTTTCCAATTTGATAGGCAAGATAGAGCATATAGAGACTAGCAAGAATTTTAAGTAATAGGAATCCCCATCCCATTAGATTAGAAATTAGAAAAGAAATACCTGTTGTTGATAACAAACACCATGTAAATGATCCAATAGCTGTTCCTGTGGCTGCTCCCCATATTTGATGTTTATTTCCCCCCATTCCTACGGATGCCACAAAAAAAGTATTGGGCCCAGGAAGAAAAACAGCAAAATAAAAGACTATCCAGCCGGAGAGTAAGGCTAGAAAAACATCATACATATATGGATTGTTCTAGTGATTAAGAATTTGGCTTAGGAAAAGTTTTGTACGATCACTCTTTGGATTGTTAAAGAAATCTTCTGGTCTGGCTTGCTCTACTATTCTTCCTTCATCCATAAAAATCATTTGATCAGCAACAGTTTTGGCAAATCCCATTTCATGAGTTACCACTAACATGGTCATTCCTTCTTCGGCTAATTGAATCATCACATCTAAAACCTCTTTAATCATCTCTGGGTCAAGAGCCGATGTAGGTTCATCAAATAACATAATATCAGGATTCATGGCAAGAGATCTAGCTATAGCTACACGTTGTTGTTGACCTCCTGAAAGCTGACCAGGAAATTTTTGTGCTTGTTCGGGAATTTTAACTTTTTCTAAATATGCCATTGCTACTTCTTCAGCCTCATTTTTAGGCATCTTTTTTACCCAAAT
>ERZ802822.878-NODE-878-length-20254-cov-9.361848_pt1 | contig 20254 bp, 21 predicted proteins | sample MGYA00345649_ERZ802822 | MGnify/ENA primary metagenome ERZ802822 (study PRJEB30503, sample SAMEA104212359) | marine metagenome | biome: Westerlies Biome; feature: [SRF] surface water layer (ENVO:00010504) within the epipelagic zone...; material: water...
ATGGTGGCCAGAGACAGAATCGAACTGTCGACACGAGGATTTTCAGTCCTCTGCTCTACCAACTGAGCTATCTGGCCGAGGGATCTTCTAAAGCTGAGGCTGCGCTCCAGCAGGCCGCGTATTAAAGCGATGTGACTGGCCAGCGTCAACTCTGGCTTGGGGGTTGATAGCCCTCCGGCAGATCGGTGGCCTCGTTAGCAAAGTACTGCCACATCTGTTCACTGAGATATTTACGTGTATCTGGCTCAATGAGGCTCAGGTGTTTTTCGTTTATCAGCATGGTTTGCAGCGTTTGCCACTCTTGCCAAGCCTGGGCCGACACTTCCTTGGCAATGCGCTCGCCCATGGGGCCGGGTAGAGGCGGCTGCTCAAGAGCAGGCAGTTCTTTTTTGTAGCGGCTGCAAATAACGGTCTTAGTCATGGTACGAATGGCCTCCAATGTCTGGGCAGCTTACCTTGTTGGCCAATCGATTGGGCGTTAGACGCTAGGGCGCCAAGATTTTCACTGCTGCCGCAGAGAGACCAATGGTTTCATCCGACGGTATCGGCGCGAGAACCGCGGGCTGGTTCAGCCTGTCTGCTGCCACCCAGCGCTGGTTGGTCTCCTGCAGCATTTGCGGCTGCCGCTTAAGATCGATGTAGACGGGTTCGATATCTAGATGAAAGTGGCTGAAGGTGTGCCGAAAGCGCTCGCCATTTTGGGTGGCGATAACGTCTTGTTGCGCCACGCCTTGGTGTCGCAAAAACGCCTCGATGCTTACCTCCACACCCCGCTCCGGCGGATTCCAAAGGCCGCCCCAAAGCCCGCTTTGCTGGCGTTGTTCGAGTAGTACGCGATTGTCTGGCAGGCGCAGTACGAAAAAACGTGCTTGGCGAATGGGTTTGGCGGCGGCTTTTTTCTTGGTCGGTAGCTCTTGAACTCGATCCTCAGCCAAGGCTTGGCAACGCCTGCTCAGGGGGCAAGCCTGGCAATCAGGCTTGCTGCGCACACACAGCGTGGCGCCAAGATCCATAATCGCCTGGGTATAGTGATCTACCCGCTTAGTGGGTGTGTGTTCTTCTGCTCGCTGCCAGAGCAGTTTGTTTACGGATGCCTCGCTGTAGTGGCCGGTCACGGCATGGAAGCGCGCGAGTACGCGTTTCACATTGCCGTCGAGGATGACACCGCGTTGCTGCATGGCGATAGCGCGTACTGCGCCTGCCGTAGATGGTCCTATGCCCGGCAAGGCTTCTAGCTGTTGCTGATCTTCTGGAAAGCGGCCGTTGTATTGATCGACGATGAGTTTGGCGGCTTTATGTAAATTGCGGCCCCTAGCGTAATAGCCAAGGCCTGTCCAAAGGTGCAGTACTTCGTCAGTACTCGCTCGGGCAAGGCTTGTCACATCAGGAAAGCGCTGCATGAAACGCTCGTAATAGGCGATTACCGTAGCAACTTGGGTTTGTTGCAGCATGATCTCCGAGACCCACACCCGATAGGGTGTGATCTCAGATTGCCAAGGGAGATTCTTGCGCCCGTTTAGGTCGAACCAATCAAGCAGTCTTTTGGCGAACCAATCCATCCATCATTGTGTTCTTAGCGCTTGAACAAATTCAACAACTGCTTGGCGCCTTCCCTGAGTTCTTCGGGAATTTTCTCTTCGATGCCGTCTAACAGCGACTCCTGGACTTTTTCCTGCACCACACGTCTGCCTTCACGTTTGGCCAGCTCACCGACAATGGACATAGCTGCACTGGTGTCGGGGCCGCAGTCGGGTTCAGCCGCAGTGCCCTGGCAGTCAAAAGGCAGGGGCAAATCGGTAAACAGCGGATCGAGACGAATCAGTTGATCGGCGGTAGCTTGTTTGACGGTAAGGGTGCCCTTGAGATTCAGCGCACTGTCTGCCTGGGCAAGCGTGCCCCGCATCGCGACCTGAAGGTTATCGAGGTTGGCATCTGCGACCACCTGCTCGTCCTGTAACGATGCATTCACGAGCAGGTTTTGATACCCCATGACATTGGGCCAGTCAGCAGCAGGGTTCTCTTTGCCTGCTAAGACACTGATGTTGGTGACGGTATCTTTGAGTTTTTGTATGTCTACGCTGCCGTTAGCCGCCAGCAGGGTGGCATTTAGTTTGCCGTCTTGAACCACCATGGACACTTGGCTTTCTGGCCAACTGAGGCTGCTGACGCTGAACTGAGACGACGTGCAGTCCATTTGACCGTTGTAGATGTTGAGCGTGTCGGTTTCGCTGCTTGCAGCCCCGTCGATTTCTTTAAGTGAGCCTGCGCAGGTGGCGTTAATCGGCACCTCGCCCAAGCGAGTCGCGATGGTCGTTTGCGAAATGGTGAGATCCGATAGCGTGGCGCCCGAAGTTTTCTGCGAGTCGGTTAGGGCATAAGTCAGGGTACCGGACACATCTACTGGCGCTGCATCTTCCCGCACCTCACTTGGCTCGCCAGCTTGTAGCATCAACATTTGCGCCTGAAAGGGGGTGGCTTGGCCCAGCGCAAAATCCTGCATCGCAAATCGCTGCACGCGAAAGCCCGCATCTTTAATGCGCACCTCGTCCAAAATCAGGTCATCTAACTGCCACGATTCAGGCGGTTTGATCAGCTCTGACAGACTGAGACCGACCCGGAGTTTGTGCACGTGCATTTGGGTTTCGCCGTCGCGCAGCTTAATGTTCGCCGCGGCCAGCCCCGGATTGGGCAGTAGCTGCCAGTTTAGGTCGCCTTGAATATCGACCTCATAGCCGCTCGCGATGGTTAGCTGTGCGCTGAGCTGCGTTTTTAGCCGCTCAGTGTCGCTTAAGTAGTAGCCGAGTCCTGCACCCAAAAAAACCAGCAGCAGTAGTAGCGTGATGAAAAATCGTTTCAGCATGGGAAGTTCCTCGTAACGGCGGCGCCGACGTTTAACTGCGATACCCTATTAAATGCTAGCCGATGCAATTTAGGAGCATCTTGCGAAGCCGGCAACGTCGTTTGCGCGGCTTAGTCCACACTTTAAGCACGCAGTAGGCTCAGCGATATGCAGTAAACTGTGCAAACGGCTCAGTTCGCTGGCTCGTAAGGTTTCTGGCACGGTAATACGCGTGAGGTGTACATGAGCGTTAACAGCTTTGATCCGCAACAATTTGACCCTTCCCGGGTTTCAACAGAACTGGGTAAAACTCTGGTTGAACAAGCGTTGGCCGCGGCTCGTGCACAAGACGATGGCGCAGAGCTGCGTCTAACCGCAGAAGAGGCGGCGATGCTGGCGCCGGCCACGACGCATGCGGGCTGGGGAGCGGCCGCACAGGACTTATCGACCGAGGAGTTAATCATGCTGATACGGCTCTTTACCTTGGGCGAGGGCCAGTTCTCCAGCTGGCAGGCTGGCGCGAAATCCGCCGTGGTTAAACTGGTACGCGTCATGAAACAGCGCAAGGAAATGACGCCTGAGCTAACCGCCTGGATAAAGGCCAATTCTGACAACCGATTTTTGCCCCACGGCGATTTGATGGATCGGCTTTAGCAAATACGGCTTCTACCGCCCAGCCGGCATCAAGTGGGCAATGTGCTGCAAAGGCGGCTAAACTTCCCACGGCTTGGTCGCGGTGGCGGGGTTCATCAAGGCGGGCAATGCAAATCCACCCTTTTTGTTAAGAGAGAACAGCGTGCGTCAGGCTTCTATTCATCGCGACACCACCGAAACTCAAATCAAGCTCAGCATCAACCTAGATGGCAATGGCACCAGTCACTTCGATACCGGCTTGCCATTCTTTGACCACATGCTCACGCAGATTGCCCGCCACGGCATGATCGACATTCACATAGAGGCCTCTGGCGACCTAGAGGTTGATGCCCATCATATGGTGGAAGATGTTGGAATCGTATTGGGCCAAGCCTTGAACGAAGCCGTGGGCGACAAGAGCGGGCTGACTCGCTACGGACATGCCTACGTGCCGTTGGATGAGGCGCTCTCGCGGGCGGTCATCGATCTCTCCGGTCGCCCCGGCCTGCACTATCGAGTGGACTATACTCGCGCCCGGGTTGGGGACTTTGATGTCGACCTACTGCGCGAGTTTTTTCAGGGTCTGGTCAATCACTCGATGATGACTGTGCACCTAGATAACTTGCTGGGCGATAACGCCCATCACCAAGCAGAAACACTGTTTAAAGCCTTCGGACGCGCCTTGCGTATGGCAGTGGCCGAAGATGCGCGTATGACGGGTATCGTGCCCTCGACCAAGGGCAGTTTGTAGGCGTGCTACTGATCCCCGCCATTGACCTGAAAGACGGGCAATGTGTCCGTTTGCGTCAAGGCCGCATGGACGATTCCACGGTGTTTTCCAGCGACCCTGTGGCCATGGCTGCGCATTGGCAAGATCAAGGCGCGCGGCGCCTGCATATTGTAGATCTGGATGGCGCCTTTGCAGGAGTGCCTCGCAATGGCAGCCTGATTCGCGAAATGGTCGCCGTCATGGGCGATGTACCAGTGCAGGTAGGTGGGGGTATTCGCAGCGAAGCAATCATTGAGGCGTACTTGGATGCCGGTGTGCAGGGCTTGATTCTGGGTACCAAGGCCGTCAACGAACCCGATTTTTTGCAGGCCATGGCTTTGGCCTACCCAAACAAAATTCTGTTGGGTCTGGACGCGCGCAGCGGTGTCGTGGCCACTGAGGGTTGGGATAAAGAAACCGGCATCCAAGCTTTAGACTTCGTGCGCGATCTCATCGAGCTGCCCCTTGCCGGCATTGTTTATACCGATATTGACCGTGATGGCATGATGCAAGGTCTCAATATCGCCTCGACCTTGGCGCTGGCTAGGGCCGCGCAACTACCCGTTATCGCATCTGGCGGTGTTACTGAGTTGGCCGATTTGCAGGCGTTGAAGGAAGCATTTGCCGAAGACACTGAGCTGCTGATGGGTGCAATCACTGGCCGTGCTATCTACGAAGGCACGTTAGATGTGGCTGCGGGGCAGGCCTTACTCGACGCTTGATAAGCTCGGTGTCTGGGCTTGATTTACTTGATCTGCGATCACCTGCAGCGCCGCTGCAAGCACAGCGCTTTCGTCCAAGGAATTCACTGCAACGTCTGGCATCAACCCCACCTCGCTAAACCCACGTCCCTTGGGGGTGCGGTAATGTGCGGTGGTGATTTTTAGCGCGCTGCCATTGGCCAAGGGTGGTAGTAGCGTTTGCACACTGCCTTTCCCGAAGGTTTGGCCGCCGACGATGGTTGCGCGGCCGTAGTCCTGCAGCGCACCGGCGATAATTTCCGCAGCAGATGCCGTGCCGCCGTCGACAAGAACCACCAGTGGCGTCGATGCGAATGGTGTGTAGCTTGTCGCGTCATAGGACTCGGTACCTCGATGGCCTTCGGTGGTGACGATGGTGCCGGAGTCGATGAAGAGATCTACGCTCGTTACTGCGCAGATCAAAGAGCCGCCGGGATTGGCTCGCAGGTCGAGCACGAGGCCCTGCACGGCGGTATCGCTGCGGTTGTCAGCCGCGGATTCTGTCAGAGTGGTAACGGCTGCGGTTAAGTCTTCGGCGAGAGTGTCATAACACTGGTCTGCTCTGACATAGGCGATGCGATTTTCCAGTAAGCGAGTGTGTAGGTAGACGGCTTCAAGCTTTTGGCGCACGACGACGACGGCGATACTTACGGTGCGATCTGGCGGTCCGCCAGGCACAGATCGCTGCAGCTCTAGGTTCACCGCGCTACCAGACGAACCACGCAGTTGGTCGACGACCTGGCTGAGTTGCCACCCGGTAACGGCCGCGCCGTCGATCTTGGTAATCACATCACCCACTTGGATATTCGCTGCCGCTGCCGGTGAGTCTTGCAGCAAACTCAGCACCGCGAAGTTACCGTTGCGCAAACCAACTTGTATGCCCACGCCGGCGAATGTGCCGCGTGTGCTTGCCTTCAGTCGCGCATAAGCCTGAGCATCCAGCACCTGAGAGTACTCGTCTAAACTGTTAACCATGCCTTGAATGGCTGCTTCGGTAAGAGCGCTTTGATTGAGCGGTGCCTGATAGTGCTGGATGAGTTGATCGGTTGCCTGATCGACACTGCGTAACGAATGGTGACGGAGCAGTGCGCTTTCATCCATTAAGCTGCGATGCAGCAACATGCCAACGACGAGACCGCAAAGCACACCCAGCACCAAGGTGCGGCGAGATACGAGTCGCTCGCGCTTCATTTGGCAAGCCAAGCCGTTGGATTTTGCACGGCGCCATCCTGACGCAGTTCAAAGTAGATGCCGGGTTCGTAACCACCGCCACTATTGCCAGCTTCGGCAATGGGCTCGCCGCTCTCCACCCAATCGCCTGCGTTTTTCAGCAGTGCATCAGCGTGACCGTATAGCGTCATGTATCCGCCGCCGTGATCGACAATGGCGATGAGCCCGAAGCCGCGCAGCCAGTCGCTGAAAACGACTTTGCCGCGGAACACTGCGCTGACGGTATCGCCAAAACCCGCAGCCAGATCGATGCCGCGCCAGCTTAGGTTGGTGCCTGCACGAGGTTTACCGAATGAATGTCTGATTGGTCCTCGCAATGGGCGAGGTAAGCTGCCCTTGGCCGCGGCAAATGCCTTGCCATCTAGCGCCGATAGTTGACTGCGCAGTTGTGCAAGCAGCGCGCGTAAACGTTCGCTGTCGGCCAGTAACGCATCGCGCTGCTTGGTTTTGCTCTCGCGCTCCCCGGCGAGTGCATTGATGGCCGATGCCCGTTCATCGCGTTTGGCTTGAACGGCGGTAGTTTGCTTCGCCAGCGCTCGGCTTTGCATTTCTTGGGTTGTTAGTTGCTCATTCAGCGCCGTTTGGGTCTTGGTGAGCTTGGCTATGCTGGCCTTGTACTGTTCGATGCTTTCAAGGCGCTGCTGACTAAAATAGCCGTGATAGCGCATGTAGCGCTGTGTGTCAGCGCTGGAGCGCTTGCTGAGCAGCTGCTTGACGAAATCGTCGGACTTTAATCGCGACGCTGCCTGCACATGGGCAACAATAATGCTGCGTTGTGCCTGAGTTTGTTCGGTGAGTGTGTGGCGCTGCTTGCGCAGCTTGGTCACGGCGATTTGCGTCTGCGACAGCGAAGCCTCTAGCTTTCGACTCTGTTGGCGCAGCCCGGCGATGGTTTGGTCTTGCAGCTGAATTTGTTGTTCGATAGCGGCGCTGCGCCGCTGGGCGTCGGTGAACCACTCTTCCAGCGCATTGAGCTTTTGCACCACCTGATCGAGAGCTTGATTGGCGTCAGTCTCCTCTGCAGAGAGTGTGCTCGGGACGCCGACGGACAGCGCGATTACTACACAAAGTTGTTGGGCGACAATCGAGCATCGCGTCATCATGTTTAGCGCGATGCGACGAGTGTTTTGCCGGTCATTTCTGGCGGAATCTCAAGCTCCATGAGCTGCAGTAATGTAGGAGCCACGTCACACAGGCTGCCTCCCGGACGTAGGGTGAGGTCTTGGTCGCCCACATACACCAAGGGCACAAGATTGCTGGTATGTGCTGTGTGCTCTTGATCGCTACTGGGGTCTCGCATCTGCTCGACATTGCCGTGATCGGCGGTCACCAGCATTTGGCCAGCGGCGGCTTGAACCGCTTGCTCCAATCGCGCTAAGCACTCGTCCAAGGTCTCTACCGCCTTAATGGCAGGTTCCAGCTTACCGCTGTGACCAACCATGTCGCCGTTGGCGTAGTTGCACACGATGACGTCGTAGCTACCGCTTTGAATTGCCTCAATGAGTTGATCGGTGACTTTGCGGGCGCTCATTTCCGGCTGCAGGTCGTAGGTGGCTACATTGGGAGAGGGGATCAAAATGCGTTTTTCACCGTCAAACGGTTGTTCTCGGCCACCAGAAAAAAAGAACGTGACGTGAGCATATTTCTCGGTTTCGGCGATACGCAGCTGTTGTTTGTTATGCCTTTGCAGATATTCGCCCAAGGTGTTGTGAAGTTCCTCGGGGGCAAAGGCGCAGGGCAATGCGATGTCGTCGGCATATTGGGTAAGCGTGGTGAAGTTGGTCGCTGGCACAAACGATCGGCGCTCGAATCCGGCGAAGTTAGGGTCGGTCATCGCGCGCGTTAGTTGACGAGCGCGATCGGCGCGAAAGTTCATAAACACCACGCTATCTTCGGCGGCGATGCCCCTGGGTGGCAGCTGGGCGTCGTGCAGGGCGGTTGGCTGCACAAATTCATCGTTCTCATCGCGGCCATAGGCTGCTTGCAAAGCCTCAACCGCGCTCTGGGCATGAAAGGGTGCCTCGCCGCGGCTGAGTAGATTGTAGGCTCTGGCCTGACGTTCCCAATTGTTGTCGCGATCCATGGCGTAATAGCGCCCGCAGACGCTCAACACACGGCCACAATTTAGCGTCTCGAGCAAGGTTTCGGCGGCTTCCAGTGATGGCATTGCGCTTCGCGGCGGCGTATCCCGGCCGTCTAGGAATGCGTGTAGGTAAACCTCTTTTAGCCCGGCCGCGGCGGCGGCACGGATCAAGGCAAAAATCTGTTCCTCGTGGCTGTGAACACCGCCGGGGGAGAGCAGACCCATAATATGTAGCGCACTGCCCTTGTCCTGAACGCATTTGAAAACATTTTTGAAGGCTGGGTTGTTGGCAAATTCGTCGTCGTCGATGGCGCGATTAATGCGGGTGAAATCCTGATACACCACCCGGCCCGATCCAAGGTTCATGTGGCCTACTTCTGAGTTGCCCATTTGTCCTGCGGGCAGACCCACGTCCAGACCTGAACCTGAGATGAGCGTATGCGGACGCTGTGAGATGAAGCGGTCCCATGTGGGTGTCTTCGCAAGTGCAATGGCATTGTGCTCGACTTCGAGGCTGTGACCGAATCCGTCGAGAATCACCAGCAGGCTGACAGTAGACATGTTGAGGAACCCTTGGGTTTGATGCGGCGGAGAGTTTAGCAAAAAGCTCAGTGATTCAGGATGAATGTGTATAATCGCGCCTCCTTAAAAGGGCGCAGGTATGGAACAGTTTTTTTCCTTTTTGGGTAACCATCCAATCTTGGTTGGCACCTTTTTGCTGCTATTGTTTTTGTTCTTCCGCAATGAAAGAACGCGTGCCGGTGCGACGGTGGGCACACAGGAACTGGTGCGGCTGGTCAACAAAGAAAATGCCATTGTACTGGACGTGCGTGAACGCACCGAATTCATGGAAGGTCACATTGTTGATGCGCTGAATATTCCTTACGCATCTCTCGAAGCGCGGCTAGACGAGATCTCCCAGCACAAAGAAGCGCCCGTTGTCATCGCTTGCAAGATGGGCCAGCACTCAGGTGCTGCTGGCACGCTGTTACAAAAGAACGGCTTCACCAATGTCACGCGCCTGACCGGCGGATACGCTGAGTGGCGTGCGCAAAACTTACCGGTAGTAAAATCATGACGGATGAAAATCAGGACAACCCTCAACCAGAGCAAGCTGAGGGCACCGCTGCGGAACAGCAGGTGCAGTTGCGTATCGAGAAGGTCTTTCTCAAGGATGCATCTTTTGAGTCCCCGAATTCACCCGAGGTGTTTACTAAACAGTGGCAACCGAATCTTTCTGTCGACATCAACACGCGGTCAGCTGCGCTGCCCGATGACCGACATGAAGTGGTGCTCACCATTACCGTGCGCGCTAACGTTGAAGAGGACTATCTGGGCTTCTTGGTTGAGGTTCAACAGGCGGGTATTTTCTTCGTCAAGAACGCAGATCCTGCGCAGCTTAGTCAAATCGCTGGTATCGCCTGTCCGACTACCTTATTCCCCTACGCTCGAGAAAGCCTCGACAATCTGGTGGTAAAAGGTGGCTTTCCGGCAATCCAACTTGCTCAGGTCAACTTTGAAGCGTTGTATGTGCAGGCCATGCAAGAAAGGCAGCAGCAACAGCAGGAGGCTGCCCCGGCACCGACGACGCATTAAACGCACAAAAGTGCTGCGGGAATAAGCGCAGACTGCGCAAACGACTAAAGGATGCCGTCGTAACCCCGTTGCCGCCAAGCCTCATAAAGGGTGATGGCGACAGAATTGGCGAGATTGATGCTTCGACTTGGCGCCTGCATCGGGATGCGCAGCTTGCGCTCTTGGGGCCAGCGCGCCAACACCTCATCCGGAAGCCCTCGGGTTTCTGGCCCAAACAGCACCACGTCTGCAGCGTCGAAGGCGACCTCTGCGAAATTGCGGCTGCCCTTAGTGGTCATTGCAAACCAACGGCTTTTGCTCAGTAGCTGCTCGCAAGCTTCTAGGCTGTCGTGAAGTATGACCTGGGTAAAGTCGTGATAGTCCAAGCCCGCGCGCCGCATGCGCTTGTCGTCCCAGTCAAAGCCCAGTGGACGAATCAGGTGCAGGGCGGCGCCGGTATTGGCGCAAATGCGGATGATGTTGCCAGTATTCGGCGGAATCTCTGGCTGGTAGAGCACGACGTGCATGATGTTAGGTGTAAGCGCTAGAGCTCGAGTTCCTGCATTTTTCGAGTCAGCGTGTTTCGACCCCAGCCAAGAAGCTCTGCGGCGTCTTTTTTCCTACCGCCAGATTTGCGTAGGGCTGCATTAATCATCACCCGTTCGAATTTGGGCATGGCGGTATCCAGCAGCGCCATATCGGGCGACTTTTCCAGCTGTTGGTTCGCCCAGAGTTCTAGGCCGGTTTCCCAGTTGCCGTGATCGGCATTGGTCTCGCTTTGCTGCAGCTCTGGCGGCAGGTCTTCGATCAAAATCGTTCGGGAACTGGCCATGACCTGCAGCCAGCGGCAGGTGTTCTCAAGCTGACGAACGTTGCCGGGCCATGGCAGTAGGCTGAGGTACTCTGCCGCGGTGGAATCCAAGATCTTAGGCTCGTCGCCGAGTTCAATGGCGGCGGCATCAAGAAAGTGCTTGGCGAGTAAGGGGATGTCCTCGCGGCGCTCAGACAGGCTGGGCACATGCACGCGAATGACGTTGAGACGGTGAAACAGATCCTCGCGAAAGGTTCCTTGTTCGACAAGACGCTCCAGATTTTGGTGTGTCGCGGCGACGATGCGCACATCGACGCCAACCGAATGGTGCCCGCCAACACGATAGAACTCATTTTCTGCCAGAACGCGCAGCAAACGGGTTTGGGCTGAGGCTGGCATATCGCCAATTTCATCTAAGAACAGTGTGCCGCCATCGGCTTGTTCGAAACGGCCCACGCGCCGTTGTGCAGCGCCGGTAAACGCGCCTTTCTCGTGGCCAAAAAGTTCGCTCTCAATGAGGTCGCTGGGTATGGCCGCTACGTTCAACGCGACAAAGGGTTCGCTCTGCCGCGGTGAATGCCGGTGCAGGGCGCGAGCGACCAGCTCTTTGCCGGATCCGGATGGACCGTTGATCAATACCGAGACGTTGGAGGACGACAGGCGGCCAATGGCGCGGAACACCTCCTGCATCGCGGGTGCTTGACCGATGATTTCTGTTGAACCTGTTGGCTCCGGCAAGCTAACGCTTTTGACATCTTCGGTCTGCGCGATAGCCCGCCGCACGACGGCGACAGCCTCGTCTACGTCGAAAGGTTTTGGCAGATACTCAAAGGCGCCGCGTTCGAAACTGGTGACGGCGCTTTGCAGGTCCGAGTGGGCTGTCATGACGATAATGGGCACTTGATGGTGCACCTCTTTAACTTGGCGCAAGAACTCCAGCCCTGAAGTGCCTGGCATGCGAATGTCGGTGATAATCGCTAGGGGCGAGTCGTCGCCTAGGTGATGCAGCGCCTGATCCGCCGTATTGAAAGCGGTTATCGGAATGCCAGCTTGGCTCAGCGCTCGGTCAAGTACCCAACGAATGGCACTGTCATCATCTATTACCCATACGTGCTGGTTCATATTATTTCTCTTGATTCGCTGAGTTGGTTCAGCCCGCTAAAGGGTAGGTAGACTGAAAAGGTCGTGTTGCCCGGGCGGCTGGCGACCTGCAGTGTGCCCCCGTGCTGACCAACAATATTCTGTGATATGGAAAGACCCAGTCCAGAGCCTTCGCTGCGACCGCTGATCATCGGGAAGAAAACGCGGTCGATCAGGTCTTCGGGAATGCCTGGCCCATTGTCCGTAATACTCAAATGCATAATTTGCTTGTGGCGCACAGAACCAATGGTGAATTGACGCACCACTCGAGTCTTGAAGACGATGCGTGCGCGCTCGGTTTGCTGCAGCGCCTGACACGCGTTGCGGGCGATATTCAAAATGGCTTGGATCAGCTGATCCTTGCTGCCCTGAACCTCTGGCAAGCTTGGGTCGTAATCTCGCTGCCACTGCAGATCGGCATGGAACTCGCCCTGCAAGATATGAATCACGCGTTCTAGCGCCTCGATTAAATTTACCGGCTCAAATTGCATGGGCTGCCATGGCCCCAGCATGCGATCCACCAGATCTCTTAATCGATCTGCCTCGCTGATGATGACGTGTGTGTATTCTCTAAGCTCAGTTTCCGGCAGGGCTCGCTCGAGCAGCTGGGCGGCGCCGCGGATTCCGCCCAAGGGGTTTTTTACCTCGTGGGCTAGGCCTCTTATCAGGCTGCGCGTCGTGATTTGCTGTTCATCCGTAAAACTGCCCTGGCTGATCGAATTGATGCGGCTCGTGGGGTGTAGCTCCAACAGCAAACCCTTTGGGGTTTCTAGGTTGGAAACGGTTAGGTCCACTTCTTCTATGGTGTTTTCGGGTAACTGCAGCGCCACATTGCGCGCGGTAAACGGTTGGTCGTCGGTCACCGCTTGGCGCAGCGATGTGACCAGTTCATCGTTACCCAGCAATAGATCGGTCAGCAAGCTGCCCAGCACTGCATTGGCGGATACATGAAGCAGGTCTTCGGCAGCGCTGTTGAGTTTCTTGATGGTGAACCGCTCGTCCAACACGATCACAGCCGTCATCAAACTGCCGAGCAAGTGCTCGGCAAGTTTTTGAGTATTGGCTGGGCGTTTTCTGACTTGGTTCATCAATGTCTGACAGTTGTTACGGGCTATTTAAGCCTTAGACACTCGCACGTGCACCGCTAAAGATCGTTAAAAAAAGGGGCATCGATCAACATCGACACCCCTCTTCACTCACCAGTTTGCAGCGCATTCTTGCGAACTTGTCGCTAGAGCTGCGCTGATGAAGCGGTCACCTAGGCCAGCGCTTCCTTGGTGGTTTTCACAATGGCCGCAGCAACTTTGTAGGGGTCTGCGTTAGATGCGGTGCGTCGATCTTCCAATCGCCCGACCCAGCCGTCGGCCGGTGTGGTAACCGGAATACGGATGGATGCGCCACGGTCTGAAATACCATAGCTGAACTCATCGATTGACTGGGTCTCGTGCTTACCGGTCAAACGCTGATCGTTGTCAGCCCCGTACACGCTGATGTGGCGTTGAATGTTCTTACCGAACTCCTCACAGATCTTGGTGAAGATTTCTTCCTTGCCTTCAGTACGCATCGCTTCATTGGAGAAGTTCGCGTGCATACCCGAGCCGTTCCAGTCCAAGTCGCCAAAGGGCTTTGGATGCCAGTTGATGGCGTAGCCGTACTTTTCGCCGGTGCGTTCGAGGAGGTAGCGTGCAATCCAAATCTGGTCACCAGCTTCCTTGGCACCTTTGGCGAAAATCTGGAATTCCCACTGGCCAGCCGCCACTTCAGCATTGATGCCTTCGATGTTCAGACCGGTCTCAAGACAAAGGTCGAAGTGCTCTTCAACGCAGTCACGCCCGTGCGCGTTTGCAGCTCCGACTGAGCAATAGTAAGGGCCCTGAGGTCCGGGATAACCATTTGCAGGGAAGCCCGGGGGCAGTTGGGTGTCGACATCCCACAGGAAGTATTCTTGTTCAAAGCCAAACCAGAAGTCGTTGTCATCGTCGTCGATAGTGGCGCGGCCATTTGACGCGTGTGGCGTGCCGTCGGCATTAAGCACTTCGCACATAACGAGGTAGGCATTTTGACGATCAGGATCAGGATAGATTGCCACAGGCTTGAGCAGGCAATCTGAGCTGCCGCCCTCTGCTTGTTCGGTTGAGCTGCCGTCGAATGACCATTCGGGTACCTCGTCCAGCGCGCCTGAGAAGTTGTCTTTGCTCATTTGCGTTTTGCTTCGCAGGCTCTGCGTTGGCTGGTAGCCGTCCAGCCAGATGTATTCTAGTTTCGATTTCATGCTTGGTTTTTCTCCTTAAGTATAGGTACCCGTGTGTCATTGCAGGTATGTAGGCGCCGCTATCAAAGCAACGTCAATTTTAGTGCGTAATCGCTCAGATCTGGTAACAAACTTCTTTCAATAGCTGCTTAAGTCCACGCCCTGAACCAAAAGGCAGCAAAATGCATGCCATGCTCGATTACATGTAAGCCTTTGAATTCAAATAGTTTCTTAAAAAGCTCTCAATAAATTGCACCACGATAGTGCGCTGAGTCTGTCCTGCTACGACCTGCGCGCCATTCTGGTGCATTTTTGCCCCCCGCACAACGCCACGGCTGTGTTTTTTCGGTGCATTGCTGCGAATAGGGTCGTCACCTCTGTGCCGAACGCTTGTATCGGCTGCAAGCCCATTGGGCGGTTGTTTTAGGCGACAGTAGCGAAGCCTTCGGCCATAATCGCGCGCTTGCCGATGTGCCCACAACGCTGGGTTCCGCCGCCGCTCTTCGTGCTGTGGCCTATATGACTTTAAGAAAAGGAAAAACACTGTCGTGTCGAATTTGAATGTACGCAACATAGCGATCATCGCTCACGTCGATCATGGCAAAACCACCTTAGTGGACTGCTTGTTGCAGCAAACCGGTTTGCTTGACTCCAGCGCTGCAGAACGCGCCATGGACAGCAACGACTTGGAGAAAGAACGGGGCATCACGATTTTGGCGAAAAATACCGCCATCAATTATCGCGACGTGCAGATCAACATTGTCGATACACCCGGGCACGCAGATTTTGGCGGCGAAGTTGAGCGCATTTTGTCCATGGTTGACGCGGTGCTGTTGCTAGTGGACGCCGTCGACGGACCCATGCCACAGACTCGCTTCGTCACCCAAAAAGCCTTTGCCTATGGCCTACAGCCCATTGTCGTGGTGAACAAAATTGATCGCCCCGGCAGTGACCCTGATCGAGCCATCGATCAGGTATTTGAGCTTTTTGACAACCTCGGCGGCAGCGATGAGCAGCTGGATTTCGCATCGATCTATGCCAGTGCCATTAACGGCGTCGCCGGTTTGGAACTGGACGCCATTGCTGATGATATGAGTCCGCTGCTAGACATGATTGTCGAGCAAGTGCCGCCACCTGCCGTTGACGAAAGTGGACCGTTTCAGATGCAAATCAGCTCCTTAGACTATTCGACCTATGAAGGGGTGATTGGCATTGGGCGTATTACTCGTGGTCGGGTTGAGCGTAACCAACAGGTAATGGTGGTCGACCGCGAGGGCCTGGAGCGCAAGGGTAAGGTGATGAATATCTATCGTCACAGCGGCCTCGAACGGGTAGAGGCCTTCCAGGCATCTGCTGGAGACATTATCTGTTTGACCGGTGTCGACAAGATCAACATATCCGACACCCTTTGTGCACCAGATCAGGTGGAGGCTCTGCCGCCGTTAACGGTTGATGAGCCGACGCTGACGATGATGTTCTGCGTCAATAACTCGCCGCTTTCTGGCCGTGAGGGCAAGTACGTCACCAGCCGCCAGATTCGCGAGCGCCTGCAGACCGAAGCCCTGCACAATGTCGCGCTGATGGTCGAAGACTCTGATGACCCGGACCGTTTCAAGGTAAGCGGTCGCGGTGAGTTACACCTGTCTGTGCTGATTGAAACCATGCGCCGGGAAGGATACGAGTTAGCGGTATCCCGTCCCCAGGTGATTAACCGCGAAATAGACGGAGCCATACACGAACCCTTTGAAACGCTCACTCTCGATGTCGAAGAGCAGCACCAGGGCAAAGTGATGGAAGCACTGGGAGATCGCCGCGGTGAGCTGCAAGAAATGCAGCCAGACGGCAAGGGCCGGGTGCGGTTGCAGTTTCGTATACCCAGTCGCGGACTCATGGGCTACCGGCCAATTTTTCTCTCGCAAACCTCGGGTACCGGCATCATGTCTTTTGCCTCGGATGGCTTTGGGCCGCGAATTTCCGAGGATGTAGGCTCGCGCAAGAATGGCGTGCTGATCTCCAACGCCCAAGGTAAGGCGGTAGGTTTCGCGCTGTGGAACCTGCAGGCACGCGGCCGCATGATGGTGAAGCCGAATGATCTGATCTACGAAGGCATGGTGGTTGGCATACATTCCCGCGGCAACGACCTGACGGTAAACCCGCTAAAAGAAAAGAAGCTCACCAATGTCAGAGCTGCGGGCACCGATGAAAATATTCAGTTGAGCGGCGCAGTTAACCTAACGTTAGAGCAGGCGCTCGAATTCATCGACGATGACGAGCTGGTTGAAATCACCCCGGAAAACATTCGCGTGCGTAAGCTGCTGCTTAAAGAAAGTGAGCGCAAACGCGCCTAGGGCATTTGTGAAAATCCCGCGCAGCTGCCTGCGATCAGATTGATGAAAGCCGTGGTGCAAAGGGTTAACTCGGCGAGCGTACGAGTTGGCAACAAAACCGTTGGGGAGATCGATCGGGGATTGCTGATCTATCTTGGCATTGCCCAGGACGACGGGCCTGAGCAAGTGGCTTGGCTGGCAGACAAAATCGTTAATCTGCGGATGTTCGATCAGACCGGTACGCTGCAGTCTAATGACCTGCAGCCTGACGCTGAGACGGCAGGCAATTCTCGGACGACGCTAAGTCTGTTGGATATCGCCGGTAAGGTCTTGGTGATTTCCCAGTTCACCCTGCTGGCGGATACGCGCCGAGGCCGACGCCCGTCTTTCTCCCAGGCCGCCGAGCCAGCAATGGCGAATAAGCTATATCTTGCCTTTGTCGAAGCCGTAGGCGCCTACGTGCCGGTACAGAGCGGCGAGTTTGGTGCAGATATGCAAGTCTCAAGCGAGAATGATGGGCCATTTACGCTGATCCTAGAGCATCCCCCTCAGCCTTAGTCGCGTCAGTCGCGTGAGATGATCGGCGCAGGGGATCCAGCGCAGGGTTCGTTAGAGCTCCCTAGGTTCTTCGGTCTCGTTATGGGCGCTTTTCTTTTCCACCAGCCGCGCCATCACAACACCGAACTCGAACAGCACCCATGTGGGTAGCGCCAGCAACAGCTGCGAAATCACGTCAGGTGGCGTCAGCAGCATGCCCGCCACAAAACAACCAATAATGACGTACGGCCGTTTCTTCGCCATGTTGTCAGCGCTGGACAGCCCGGACCATGCCAGCAAAAAGGTGGCAACGGGTATCTCAAAGGCGATGCCAAAGGCGAGAAACATCTTCAGCACAAAGTCCAAGTACTGATTGATGTCCGTCATCATAGGCACACCCTCAGGACTCACTGCCACCAAGAACGTAAATACCAGCGGGAAGACCAAAAAGTAGCTGAACGCCATGCCCGCATAGAAAAGCACGACGCTGGAAAACAGCAGCGGAAAAGCAAAGCGCTTTTCACTGCGATACAGACCCGGCGATACAAAAGCCCATAGCTGATGCAGCAAAAACGGAATGCCGATAAAAATCGCCGTGTAAATGGCGAGTTTAAAGGGCGTTAGAAACGGCGAGGTTACCGCTGTTGCGATCATCGAAGAGCCATCGGGCAGTGCCTGCACCAGGGGGGCGGACACAAAGCTGAACAACGGCCCCGCGAAGTAGTAGATTGGTACAAACAGCACACCGACCAAGACCATGCTGCGCAAAATACGACTGCGCAGTTCAATGAGGTGCTCGAGAAAGGGCATCTCCTTGTCGGCGTCCTCTTGCGCGTTTTCGGGTTTGTCGCTCATTTACGAGGATGTTTTAGGTGAGTGATGTTCGGCATCGCCGCCTGTGATAGCGGTCTTAGGTGAGTCGGTTTGGGTTGATGACGCTGTCTTTTCTGCCACTTCTTCCGAAGTCGCTTCCTTTTCAACTAACTGTTTTGCTGCCCCAGCCGCTGCCGGTGTGATCGGTGGCTTCTGCATGACTGGTGCCTCGATGGAGTTTTTGATCTCGTCCTCCATCTGATTCATTTGCGCCATCACAGACTCGTTGTGCAGCTGTCGTCGCACATCGTCCATGCCAATTTCTTGCTCGATTTCGACCTTCATTGCGGTGAACGATCGTGACAATCGGCCTACCCAAAGGCCCAGCGTGCGCAATGTCTCTGGCAGGCGCTCAGGGCCAATCACCAGCAGCGTCACGAGCACGATAAGCATTAACTCCATACTGCTGAACATGTGGCGTTACGCGCTCCAAGTGTGCGGAAATGTTTGAAACCTCATGCTCAGTGAGGTTGCCCAGTTACTTTGTTTCTTGGTTGGCCGTGGTAGTGGACTGAGTTGCCGCATCGGCGGCAGCGTTATCGGCGTCGATGACTTTTGCTGCGGCGTCGCTGGTTTCTGGGGCTTTATCTTCGTCAGATACTGCCGTGCGGAATCCCTTGATGGCATTGCCTAGGTCGGCGCCAATGTTCTTCAGCCGTTTTGGACCAAAGATCAACAGCACAATGGCCAAGACGACCAACAGTTCTTGCATACCAAATCCAAACATTGGGTATCTCCGATGACTAAGGTTCGATTATAGGACGCTTTTTCGCCTCGTTGACAGCAGCAGAGCCTTACCTGCTACGTATCTCTTGCAGCTTTTTCATCGTGTCCGCTCACACCCAGGCGATGGGTCAGTTCATCCAATACATCCTGAGCAGACAGTTCTAGCTCACTGAGCATCACCATGGTGTGAAACCATAGGTCGGCGGTTTCCTTAACAACGGCTTTTTTGCCCGCGCTGCTGTCAGCGTCCTTGGCCGCCAGAATAACCTCAGTAGATTCCTCACCGACCTTTTCCAGAATCTTGTTCAACCCTTTGGCGTGTAGCGAGGCGACATAGGAGGCGTCTGGATCTTCGGATTTTCGCTGGGCAAGCACTTGGGTGAGTTCGTCGAGTACGCTCATGTCTAAGCCTCCACTTAGCGCCAGTATTGATGCGTCCGCATGCTAGCACCTTCCGTGACCACTAACCCAACCACCACGCGATCCCTAAGGCGCTAAGCAGAAATCCCGCTAACCAAGCAAGTCGTTTAGATCGGCGCTGTTGATCCTGCACTTGGTCATGCAGCCGCTCGATACTGTTTTGCTGCATGGCTAACTGCTTGCGCAGCTCGATGGTTTGCGTGTCATCAAGCAGTTCCGGTAGCCGGTGCAGTTCGGCGAGTAGTTTGGGGCCGTTGTCCAACAGCTTGCCAATGACCGCTACCGCGCCAAGGTGTTTTACCGCCCAGCGCCGCATAAAGGGTTCTGCGGTCTCCCATAGATCAAGCTGCGGGTAGAGTTGCCGCCCCAAACCCTCTACATAGAGCAGGGTCTTTTGCAGCAAAACCAGCTGCGGCTGAACCTGCATGCCAAATTCGCGGGCGGTTTCGAGCAGTTCTGTCATGAAGCCGGCAAAGAAGATTTCGCCCAGTGGTTTGGCGAAGATGGGTTCGCAAACACTGCGTATGACGTTCTCGAAGGCGTCAGCATCGGTGGTAGCGGGTACCCAGCCAGAGCGCAGATGCAGGGTCACGATCTGGCGATAATCGCGGGCGAAAAAGGCGATGAGGTTTTGCGCCAGATAGGACTGGTCAGATTCGCTCAGGCTGCCAACGATGGCGCAGTCTAGCGCAATCCACTTGGGGTCACTTGGGTTGCTGATGTCTACAAAGACGTTGCCGGGGTGCATGTCTGCGTGAAAAAAATTGTCTTCAAAGACTTGGGTGAAAAAGGTCTCAACACCCTTGTGCGCTAACACTTTGAAATCCACACCGGCCTGCTGCATGCGCGCTAGCTCGCCGATGGAGGGTGCGTCGATGCGCTCCATAACCAGCAGGTTCTGGCGGGTGAAGCCCCCGTACAGCCGGGGCACATAGAGCAGTGGCGAGTCGGCAAAGTTGCGCCGCAGCTGAATCTGATTGCGGGCTTCGCGAAACATGGACAGCTCTGCCAGCAGCACGGTTAATTGATCCCGCAGGATCTGCGTGAGATGTACCTGGCGGATCAGTGGCAGGCGGCTTTCTAGCCACAGTGAGACCTCGATGAGCGCCTGCATTTCACCGCGTATGCGCTGCTCAATGCCCGGTCGCACGATCTTGATGACGACGGCTTCCCCTGTGATTAGACGGGCGCCGTGAACCTGAGCAATGGACGCGCTGGCGATAGGTTCTTGGTCTATGGACTGAAAGGCGTCGAGGGATGATTGTCCTAAGGCTTGCTCGATGATCGCGATGGCATCCTC
>ERZ802822.880-NODE-880-length-20250-cov-11.305359_pt1 | contig 20250 bp, 21 predicted proteins | sample MGYA00345649_ERZ802822 | MGnify/ENA primary metagenome ERZ802822 (study PRJEB30503, sample SAMEA104212359) | marine metagenome | biome: Westerlies Biome; feature: [SRF] surface water layer (ENVO:00010504) within the epipelagic zone...; material: water...
CACCACTTGTAGCCGACGTGATCCATCAGCTCGCCACACTCGATCCAAGTGGCGCGGTACCATTCGAAGCTCTGGTTGATCCAGTCGTCGTGGACCCGACTGTTCATACGATGCTGCATCTGCAGCATGTTTAAAATGGCATCTCGATTCATAAAGCGAATAACAATGTGCTGGTCATGAAAATGTTAGCACGCAAGCACTCAAAATTATGAGGGCAGACAGACATTTCGCCGCGGATGGGCGCTTTTCTGCAAAGAAACCTGCAAACGCCGATCACACCCGGACTTATTGATAAGCCTCCATATCGGTCGCGAATAAACGATCTGGCTGGCGAAAAGTTTTGAACTCTAGACAGTTCCCGCTGGGGTCTTTTAAAAAGCAGGTTCTCTGCTCACCGACTCTCCCTTCGAATCGGGTCGTTGGTGGAATCACAAAGTCGCACTGCTGGACTGCAAGTCGCTGAATCAATGACTCAAACACGTCCCAAGCGAGCACCACGCCAAAGTGCGGCACGGGCACGTGCTCACCATCCACGGGGTTGGTATCGGCCCTATCCCGGGCAGCGCGCTCAACGCGATGCAGCACAAGCTGGTGTCCCAGAAAATTCAGGTCAACCCAGTCATTTGACTCCCGACCTCTGGAGCATTCGAGCACCTCCTCATAAAAGGCGAGCGTCTCGGCTAGGTCCTTAACCGGAATCGCCAAATGGAAGGGGCTCAGGTCTGTCACTAGTGGCACCCCTGACAAAAACCTGCACGCTCCGGCCGCTCAACGATTACCGTTGTGGAGACTTTCATGACTTCAACCAGTCTTTTACTGGCGGGAGACAGCTCAGACGCCTCACCACATCGCGACGGGGTTAATAATCATCTGAACCGCCCCTTTAAGGCGCGCCTGCCCGAGGACGAACATAAACTCCGCGACCCCTTCACTGGCCAACCGCCCGGTATTCATCGTCTCCAGAATATAAATACCGTTCTCTTTCAAGAGAATCGCATGATCGTAAAACACCTTGTCGCCGGGCTTGGGGGGTACCGCCCCCAGACCCCACGTGTCGGCCCCGACCGCAAGCGGTTTGAACGAGGCAAGAAATCGCGCTGCATCGTTATCAATGCCCGGAATCGTCGCGCCCCAAGTAGCCGGCTCAGTCGCCAACATCGCATCGGTCCAGCCTGTATGGAAGAGCACGACATCACCTTCACCGATCGTAATGTCCTGCGCTTTCATGGCTGCCGCCACCTCGTCACGGGAAAACGACTGACCGGCGCCCAGGTGCTCAACGCCGAAGTGCTTGGCCATGTCGATGAGAACGCCTCGGGCCACCATTGGCGGGATCTGGCTGATATCTAGCTTGATCAGGCCCGTAGTCTTAGAGAATTCTTTCCCCCGATTGCAGTTATAAAACTCCCCCGCTTCGCCAAGGTGTCCCAAGCCATCTAATTGCGGGCCGGTGCCAAGCCACATCTGCACCAGGTCATCATTTGCCGACGCCTCCCAGCCAAAGGCATTGGACGATTCACTATAGGGATGCTCCGGCTGCAAGACCTGCAGCTGAGTGAATCTGGGTGGATAGGCGGGCATGCCGGGCGTGATCACAATACCCAAAGGATGACTTGCCCCCTGCTTTACCAGTTGGGCAGCAGCCACGGTTCGCTCCGCCGTGATGCGGTTGGCCGCACCGATTTGGTCATCAGCACCCCACTGTGAGTGCTGACAGTCGCTCGCCGTCGCCCCCGATGCATAACAGGCCACCATCAATGCGACCGACAAAGACTTCCACATATTGACGCTCCCACGTCCGCTACTGGTGAGCCTCAAATTGCACGCTCAAGCCCCATAAAGCAAGCCAACGAAAAGGGGCTGATCTCAGTGATCAGCCCCATTGCGAGTGGCTCCTGGTTCGAGCCTAGGCCGCAAGTCGCGGGCCTGGACTATCGAAAGCGCGCGTGACGGTTAGTCTGAGCCTCCAACGGGTGTCGCGTAGTAAATGCGCGCCTTGTCGCAGGTGTACAGGCTGTCTTCACCGTAGATGTTGGAATAGGTTTCACTTGCGCCTTCGATCTCGCGGAACTGGTCTATTGCCGCACCGCGCTGCTCAAGCGAGTCGGTGATCCACACAGTGTAAAAATCCATCTTTGAATCTTTGGCCGTCCCCGGACCCGCACCCCAGCGATAAATACCGCCGGGCAAATTATTTTCTGTCATGAAGTCCGCCCAGACTTGGTCAGCCTTGGCGATCTGGCCCCAGCTCACGCCTTCATTAGCAGTGCAGGATCTCAGCTGCACAATACCTGCCTCACCTTCCTTCTCGTAGGCCCTTACCGTACGACTAGCCGACAGCGTGTGCGCGCCACAGTCGACAATACTATTGAACTCATCATTGAGGTCACCGCCCTCGCTCATCCACTGATCTGCGATGGCACCCAACTGGGCCGACGTGGGAGAAAAACCCAACCAAACCGACTCGGGCACTTCTTCGAATGTGGCAAAAACCGGTGTGAGAACATAAGCATCGTAGGGCGCAGGATGATTTTTAGAGGCCCACTTGTCCCACTTCGCAGCCACCTTCATCAGGTCGCCGTACCCTTTACCTTCAACATAATTACAAGCCCAGCTCTCCATCGCGGCCCGATCTTGAGCTTGAGTGGTGCCAGCGACAGACACAGCGATCAGTACTGACAAACCCAACGCAAATTGACGATACAACATAATTTACTCCCCCATAGAGTCGATGTCGCCAATCCCTGGCGGTGTGAATAGTGGCACCTGCACGCCACTAAGAATCCGCTCAAAGGATAACCCGCGCAAAATACGAAATTCGATACCTGCGGACTAAAAAGTGCGTCTACTGGCTGATGCGTTTCTGAAATAGAGTGTCTTATTAATGCAACAGAAGCCCCATGCAGGCGATACCGGTGTTGTTAACCGAAGTGATCATCTAATCTGGATAGCGAATCTCCAGTGGCGGGCAATGTGCGGGCTGGGGAGGTACGGGTCGTGGCGTGAGGTCACCGACCAGCTCCAGAAAGACACCATCGGGATCGAGCGCATGGACAATGCCCCCGGTATCGGTATCAGTACCAGAGCAGCACGGTGCGACCTCCGAGAGAAAGGGCACATCTTGCGATTTGAGAATGGCCACCGCGCGCTCGACGTCCGGTACCGTAAGAGCGAGGCGATTGATGCCCTTGTGATTGATCGGCGGCGGATAAGCGGGCTCCGGGTCGAAGGGCGCTATCCACTGAAGCAGCCGCAGGCGATGACGGTCGCCGCGATCGAGAGCGACATCGGCGCCGCGATAGGTAACTGGCTCATCGAAGCCCCACGCAGCGGACTCCTCTGCCGTGAGCGTTTGCTCGTTGATCCAGCGCACGTTGGTGTAACCAAAGCGACGGTAAAAGGCGACCGAAGCCTCTACATTACTCACATTGATTCCAATGTAGGGCATACCCATGATTTGGGTCTGCTCGGGTTTTTGGGCGGGCCTCATGATGGGGCTTTCCTCCAGCTTGAGGTAAATCCCGTCGGGGTCGCGCATGAACACAAAGCGGTTACCAGGGGCACCATATGGCTCGCTCAGAAACGGCACATTCTGACTTTTGAGCAGCGCGTAATCTGACATCAGATCGCCGGTCATGAGCGTGGCATAAGCCATGCCAAGGTGATTGGGCTTGCCGTAAGGCGGTTCCGGATTAAACGGAACGCGCCACTGCAGCAAGTCGATGCCAGTCGTGTTCTCGGCACCCGGAAACAGCAGCACCTCGCCTTTTTCCAGTTCGTACTGGCAAAGATCGAACATACCGAGGGCACGCGCCATCGCGTGGGTGTTGGTGAGCGGGAAGCCCGTGATGCCCTGCGTAAAGCCCAGGCGCCGATAGAACTCGCGGGTACTGTCGAAGTCCTCGGTGTGGATCGCAAAATGAAAGCGCGCCCACAAACCGATATCGGTCTCCGATTCAAAGGTGATATCCGGCGTTTGAACCGTAGCTTGCAATTCGTAGTCGTCTGCCAACGCTAACGGGCATACCAGGGGCAGCACCAAACACCATTTCGTCCACATATTCACCTCCCACTAACGTGACCGAATCAAAGCATACTAATGGTCAGCGATGTAGCCCCCCAGCAAATAAGGTCCGGGGTGAGGTCCGGGGTGAGGTCAGCTGCCAGCCATGACATTGCGCAGCAGCGGGGTTTTCTCACCGCGAACGCAAACGAGTTCAATGTCGCCTAGCGAAGGATGAGCGGCATTGCCCCAACGCATAAATTGGTTACTGCCACAAAACTGATCTGCGATCAGGTAGGGGTGCAGGCGGTCATATTCGGAATATTGAAAAGAAATGCGCATTGCTGTGCCGGGCGCCACCCGGGCGATCTCGCCCTTGAGCCCCAAGTGATCTGTGAACTCGCCCTCTGAAATCACAATGTGCAGAGTTGAGTCGGACAACACCCGGGCTGGCAATGCCATACCAAGCAATAACATCGTCATCAAACGCTTCAAAAGATCCGTCCGTATCGAGGCCTGTTTGGCTCTCTACGTCGGATTCAGCGCTCCGGACCATGACGCGGAGTGGCTTAGGTCGTCGGTGAACCGCAGGTGTCGGCGTCAGCCGCTATGTTCTGCATGATCACTGTCAGCTCTTTCTGCAGCCCACCCATTGTCCAAACCATCATCGTTTCCATCGACTTGGCCGCGGCCAAGCCCAGTTAATCTCTTGAAACTGAGCCAAGCCGCTCACTGCCTCAGTAGCCAGCCGACCACTGCGCATGTGCACGCGACGGAAATGAGCAACACATTGGAGGTCACCAATCCAACGGTTAGCAACACCAGCGCAGCAAACGAGCTGATGTAGGAGATTTTATGGATCAGCTGTTTCATCAGGCGCTCTGCCCCGACGTCCGCGAATTCAGCGAGCCACGGTTTCCATGATTTCGATCTCTGGGGCGCCGGCAACCAACTCCCCTAACTTTGCACTGGCCGCTTGAAAGTAATCGGTCTTGCCGTGGGCCTCGAGCGCTTCCGGTCCGTCGTACTGCTCCATAACCTTATAAACTTGAGGGTCAGAGGGACTCCGATGCAACACATAAAAGAGATTTCCAGGTTCATTGGCGCGGACTTGCTCTGTCAAGCCTAAGAAGACCTCCTCAAACTCGGCGTTTTTACCCTCCTGTACGGTGATCGTTGCCAGCAGACCAATTGCCATATGCCTTCCCCTTTTGTGTGAATACCAACCGTGATTCGACATGTTACCTGGCAGCCTGTCAGAGCTTTAGGGTGGCTTTAGTGTGAGTAATCACCCAAGCCCTCTGCCCCACATCAATAGTTGAGAGATTGCTGCCTTTAAGCGTTTGTGTCTAACAAAGTGCCCATCATGTCATCCGCCGCTTGAAGCGCCCGCATATTGGCCTGATAAAAATTTCCGTTAGCCACCATACTCACCATTTCGTCAGCTAGATTGACATCCGAGGGAGGCAACGGGCTGTTACCGTTAGGGTTGGCGGCAGCGTCAGCACGATTGGGCGCGCCGACGGAGGCGGCTCGGGCCTCCACCCCAGCGGGGCTCTCGACTAAATCTACGCGCTGCGTTTGATAGCCGTTGGTGTTGGCGTTGGCAACGTTGTTGGCGTTCGCCTGCAGTTTTGTGGCCGCGGCCACCATGCCGGAAGCGGAAGTGTCGAAAGCGGAAGAAATCATGGCCAGCTGAAAGAGATTCTCATTGCCCGATGCGTCATTGCCTGGATCCCAGATTAAAGGAACGGTATCTGGATCACCAGCAAAATCCAGCAAATCCGCCATCAAATCAATGGAAGCTCAGCGTCCTACCGAAAGTGCATGATGCGCAAAAAAGACTTCTGACATTTCCTGCCAAGTTATTGGCGCATTTTGACAATCAATCATGGTACCTATATTCGAAGATTCTTGCTCCTCCTAAAGGAGTGTCCGGGACTTTCTAGGTCTGTTTGAGCCGGTATGCAGCGCCCCGGTGGACGAAATCGCTGCCCTTACATGGATGATTTCCCTCTATGGATGGCGGCTGACGAGAAGAAATTAGCAGAATACCGAGGGGGGGGCATTTGACATTGTGATGTTTACCGCCCAGGTGCAATACGGTTGGAAATTGAAAAGAAGCACGTAGGCAAGTACGGTGATGCTTTAAGAGTGATGCACCGGGGTTTGAATGGGCGTTTTAGCCTTTAATCACTTCAACATACGCGCACCGAAGCCTGTGCTAGAGCAAGTGAAGCATTTTTATCTGGAGGTCATCGGTCTCACTGAAGGCTTTAGACCCGACGTGCCGATTGATGGTTATTGGTTGTATCTCGGCGACCTACCCGTTTTGCATTTGATGGAATGGCGAGAGATCGCGACGGCGCCGAAATATGAGAGGGGGTACCTCGATCACGTTGCATTCTCGTGCGACGGCTTGGAGGACTTTATTCACAAACTCAAAGATCTCGGCGTGGTGTTCACCCGCCGAGATTTCGATTTGAGTGGCGGCGTCTTTACCCAGCTCGAGGTTACTGACCCTGTCGGAAACGGTGTTGAATTGAACTTCACTCCGTAACTTCCCTGCTTTTTCTGGAGATAAATCAATATGACCTACGACCCTATGCAGGACAATCGGCTTGATATGCGAAATCGTGCGCTTCTCGCGGGATTAGAGGGACCGATGATGGCATATCAAGGGGGTGATGTGGCTAGCAGGGAGGAGGCGTTAGCGGTTGCGAACGGGCCTGAAGCACTCGCGATTGAAGCGACAATGTCAGAGCTGATGGAGGTGATGGACAACGAAGATGTGACACCTTCGAAGGGCCTGAGAATAACCTCTGAATCATTGGCATCGCACCCCGATGGCAACACCATCAATCTGCAAATTATTCGCCCCGATACCGAAGAAGTGCTGCCCTGCGTTTATTATATTCATGGCGGGGGTATGGCCGTTCTCTCGGCTTTTGATCCCAATTATCGCGCTTGGGGAAAGACGATCGCGGCTCAAAACCTCTGTGTTGTCATGGTCGATTTCCGCAACTCCCTCCGCCCCTCTTCAGTACCAGAAGTGGCGCCCTACCCTGGTGGCCTGAACGACTGCGTGTCGGGATATAAATGGGTGACGCAACATCAATCAGCCCTCGGAATTCACGGAGACCAAATCCTGATCGCGGGCGAGAGTGGCGGCGGCAATTTGGCTATTGCGACCACAATGCAGCTTATCGCCGAGGGTGTGTCCATGGCGCCAGCAGGCCTTTACGCTCTGTGCCCCTATATTCTCGGAGCTTGGCCTTCTGACGCCAGCCCATCATCAAGAGAGAACGAGGGCATATTGATCAGTGTGGCAAATAATCATATGACCATGGCTTACGGCGTCGAGGCTTTAGCGAGTCGGGACCCCAAAGCATGGCCAGGTTTTGCCGCGGAAGCTGACGTTGCCGGCTTTCCACCAACTATGGTGAGTGTGAATGAGTGCGACCCACTAAGAGATGAAGGTATCGAGTTTTACCGATTACTCCAGCGCGCGGGTGTTTTGGCGCAGTGCCGACAAGCTATGGGGACTATCCACGCCAACGAGATCTTCGGTGCCTTCATGCCGGATATTGCCCGCATGACCGCCCGAGACATGGCAGGTTGGCTAGAGGAGTGCTTACTGGTTAGATAACGGAGAGTTGTCGCAAGGATGAGGATTTAGCGATATAGCTTCTGGACCACCACATACCAGCCAGAGGGCTCGTCCTCGTCCGCGAACAAACAGCCCATCTCGCGCGAACGAACTACAGCGACTCTCGCCTCAGTTAATGCAAGCAGACCAGTACCGAATCCACCTTCATCCCAGATATCTCGGTGCACCGTACTGACTAGACGCCCTCCTGGCACCAGAAGTTTTAACAACTCCGGTAGACATCCTGCCTCCCAACTTCCTTGGTTTCATCCTGACAGCTAGCCATTGCCCTCATGGCGTGAGTTCTTCCTTGAGCCACCATCATCGGAGAGGAGCCGTTCTATTGATTGTCAGGATGCGCCTATGGTTTGGCAGATGATGCCAAACCCCCGAGGGAGAGGGTCGGCCTTGTTCATTTGCGGGAGGTGCCACTTCCGTCTATGAGAAATGAAATTGGGCCTCGCTCAGTCAGGCCCATTTTCTTTTCGGCGTTATGAGAACCCGCAAGCGGGGCCGACTAGGGCTTAGTCAGTCTTCGTTAGACACGACTACCGAGTTGGCCATATAACTCCTCACGAGGCTGACCGCGTCGCCCACTTCGGTGTCATACTCAGCGAATTCCGGCGTTTTGTAGAAGTTTTCCAGAAAGTTGAGGGCCTCTACCGGGGTATCGAATGCAGTCCATATTTGGTGTGTTGCCCAGCCCTGGTTGCCGAGTAACAGCGTCTGCAAACCATAAGCCTTCGCGCTCCAAGGATACTCGCTCAACGCTTCTGACATTTTTTGCCACGCAGGAACAAAGGTCGCCGGATCGGCAACATTGATTGTCCAATTGACTTGGGTCATCGAATCGCGCGAATCGCCCGAGACAATGCTGTGTGTGGTGAGTGTCTGAGATTGGTTCTCGACCCCCACACTGGCTCCAGCGGCGAGAAACTCGGCGAACGCAGGGGACGACGAGAACGTTTGACCGGCCTCAAGATATCTTTCGGCACTCTTAAAATAGAACGAGACCATGTGCGTCGATTCGTCCCAACCGTTATGGCTTAACGCCATTAAACTCACTTCAAACTCTTTATCAGCAATATCCGGTGCGGCGAGCATCTTTTCGAAAGCAGCCACACACGCAGCAGGTTGCGGGCAAGTGAAGTAAAAATTCGATTGAAATTTCGAGTAGTTCGGCTCCGAGTGATCGTCTGCATAGGCATGATTGAGCATCATCAGCGCGGCAATAATGGCTGTGAAAATTTTCATATTTCCCCCTTAACTAACGTTTGCAACTTTGCAAAGGCACCGGATGAGGCGCCTACAGCCACCCTACATAAGCTTTGCTTGTAGTGCCAGCGCGGAGAGTGTCACGAAGAAGAATGCTACCGTCGACATCCCCAGTGTAAAGGTAAGCCCCACAGCCCCACAGCCGCAACGTCGGACGCCGAGATCCAGCTTGAGGCAATCGTTGCAGTCGTCACCAGTCCCCAGTCGCTGGCGAACGTCAGAACTAAGGGCAGGCCTAGACGAATTAGCCGACGCACCTCATTTGTTTGTGGGTTAGCCACTTGGCAACTACCTCTAGTCTTCTGGACTTATCAGGTACTTACTTTCATCACGACCTGCATCAAGCGCACTCTATCGGCGCTTTGATTTCCCCTGTAGAGAAGGTAATTGCATGGCCCGTTAGCCACACTCGATCATCTACCACTGAGCAATGAAGCCCCCCGCCGCGCGCGGAACACTGCCATGCAGAAAGAGAGTTTTTGCCTAATCGCTCTGACCAAAATGGCGCCAGAATACAGTGGGCCGAGCCGGTTACGGGGTCTTCATCCACGCCCAAATGCGGCGCAAACATTCGAGATACAAAATCCGTTTTGTCTCCCCGCGCAGTAACAATCACGCAATGATTTACCTTCTCGGTTAGCGCTTGAATATCGGGTTTAAGATTTATTACAGCTTCATGCGTTTCTAACTCGTAAAGCACCTGCCATGGATCATCAATCGGCCTAACTGCTGACAGCACTCTCGCACCTAACGCATGGGCAAGACCTGCCTCTACTTTACATTTTTCAGAGGCGATTGCGGGTAGCTCTATGCCTAGGCCGGCACTGGACTTTGTGGCAGTAATATCTCCGCGGTAGCGCGTCCTAAACTGAAACGGCCCGTTGCTCACCTGCAATTCATTTGCCAGTACGTGCGCTGCAGCCAGCGTTGCGTGACCGCAAAGGGGAACCTCCAGTACTGGAGTGAACCAACGCAGCTCGTAGCAGGCTGGAGATTGCTGAACTAGAAAAGCCGTTTCGGACAAATTGTGCTGAGCAGCCAAAGCCTGCAATTGCGCATCTGGTAACCAGCTCTCAAGCATCATTACCGCAGCGGGGTTGCCACCAAACGTTTGATCAGTGAACGCATTAACAATGCAGTAAAACAACACCATACCTATCATCCACGCCAGAGCGCGGGACTCGGCAACAATAGCACCGTAGCACTGACCATTCGCCCAGCATACAAAAAAGCGCCTTGCAGGGCGCTTGTGTCAGGACCGTGCTACTGGGGATGGCATGGGGTTATCTTGGGTCAGTGACGCTCTGCAAAGAGCATCGATGGTGATCGGACGAAATCAGCCTCCCCCAAAAAGCCGCTCCGCCATGCTATGGCTGAGCAGAAAAAGCTCAAAAGCGATTAATCATCCAGAGCATGTTTTGTTTCAGACGCATCGTAGGTTTTCACATCAATGCTACGTGGCGGATATTTCTCCATGACCCCACTGAAGTGCCCCCATTGCGTAGTTTTGAAGTGGTCTTCGTGTGCGGGATAATCCTTGTAGACCTCCGTTGCCACCACAAGGTCGGGATTGTTCACATCAATGGCAAATAAAAAGTCATCGCAGCCAGGCTCCTGGAGCGTGATTTCCACGTGCTTCCTAAGTTCAGGCAAAATCTCCTGAATAGTCTCCTGACCCCAGTCAACTTTTACCGTTACAACGATCATCTCTGCCTCCTCGCAGCATCCACCGCTTTCAGGGTACGTTAGGGCCCTCTGTTTTTCCAAACGATCCCAGAAGCTGAGCGTCTAATCTGCCCCCAAGCGAAAGTTAGAAGTGGCCGGGTGAGATCAACGCTCCTTGGCTGTTAGTGCTAAACGCAATCCTCCGAGGTTGAGTAAGCAATGATGTGGTCGTAATACGCTCAGCGCTCTAACTGTTAAGGGGTCAATGGTGGCAATGGCTTGTAAGGGGTTGCTATCTGGTAGACGCCCACCACGAGCACCGCGATCCAGATGAACAAAAAAATGTCTAACCCTCGTTGGCTATTTGTCCTCGTCGTGCCACATCCAGATGGCACAGGCCACTGCTATCAGACTCAGTAGGATCGAGATGATTGTTGGGTCGATCGTCATAGGGAGAACCCCGCCGAAGCGGGGTGATTAGCTTCATTATTGCTCGCAAGGTCAGAGGATGATGACTGCTACGTGACTCTTCGATCCCGCTTGGTCAAGCGAGAGGTCTGGGCGAGCGGGCGGATAATCGGGGTGTAAGTCTCTGCCTAAATCTCGCTCCCATGGATACTCAAGTCATCTTGGGTGTAAGCGCAACTTCAACGTATCGTTGAGCCTTAGAGTTTGAATTTTGGCTCATCGAGTAGTGTGCAAACTCCAATGTCAGCGCTGTCGTCAACGTACCTTGTTCGATATTTGCCTGTGACCCGCGAAATAGTGACCTCAGGCAACCCGCCGCCGCTCGCAAAATAGAGTGTGAATACGCCTGCTTCTAATGCGACCCTGCTTGCAGGTAGCGTGTATCCGTAGCTGTAATGCACTGATGCCGTGCCTCTAGATGTGTCGATAACGTATACCCGGTTGTCCGCAAGGGGGTTTTCGGTGACGCAATCTAGTTGTAATACCTCAGACACTGCGCGCTCTGATGCAACCAACAGCAGCATCGTAATTATGAATCTCATAAGCCTCTCCAAATAAGGCAGTGACTGTCGTGTGGGGTCCGTAACCCAGCAGGGCTTCCAGTTTACACAGAGCTAAATGGTTTTTGGCGATGCTACTCCGCTGGCGCTCGGGCGGGCAAAGACCTCGCGTTTAGCTTTGCGATGATTTGGTGGCGTTTGGCGTGTCAGTCGATGAGGCTTGGGCAGGCAGCAGCCTGATCGGGATGGCGAATGATGGTGAGCAGGATCTCGCCGACCCCAAAACCAAACTTGCGCATCTTTGACTCATTGATCACTACGTTGTCGCTGACTCGATACATTCTGTCGTCGATCTTCACGTCGATAGGGCCGTCTTCCAGTTCGATGCGCAGGGTGTAGTCGAGGAACATCGCGTTACCTTGCCAGCGGGCGAGGCCCTCGCCGACCACGTCACCGGCAGTGCCAATGTAGGTTTGGCTGCCGTTGGGTGTGAGCGTCCAGATGCGTTTCTGTTGTTCGCCATTGTCAAAGACAAAGTCCTCATCTAGCGTACCGACCCCGCCTGACCAACAGCCCACGATATCCGCGCTGAAATGACGGATCGCCGTACCAGAAAAATCTTTAACCACGCCATGAGCCGTTAACGCGCCATTGAAAAAGTCCTCCGGTGCGAAGGCGGGCTCGCGCGCCTGATAATCATCCACGGAAGTACTGCCGCATGCGGTTAACAAACCGAGCATGCTGAGTAGGGCGAATCCGCGACCCAACACCCCAAAACACGTGGGGTTGCGGTGCGCAGATGATCGCCGCTGTGCGGAGCGGCTTGCAGTTGTGGGGCGATGACGGTTGTTGGGGAGGGCTAGGCGCATAACAAGGCACACCTCTTGGCAAAGGGTGTAACCGTTACGGGTTGGGGTCAGTGTCGGATCTTCGGCACCTGTGCCGCACTCGAGGCGCGGCTGAGTCGGCGCCGGTTCGCCCGGCGCCACCAAGATCAGTGGCCGGCGAAGACCAGCATCTGTACGGGCATCAGTAGTGCCTGCATTCTCAGGATAATGGCGTGAATCACGCCGACGGTGTCGACCATATGTAGGAACAGCGTTTCACCAAAACCCAGGTCACCCTCTTCGAGCAATTCATGGTTACTGGTATAGGCATTGGCAATACATTTGCTACCCGGCATCACTTCGCTCAGGCCCCCTTCATACAGAGGTTCCATGACAACGGTGAGCGTGCCCGGCCGCGCGCGCTGCTGCGCATCCAGCAGGATATCGGCTGGCTTTAACTGCCCCGCGGCCACCACCGGCTGCACGCGGGTGACGATCATGGGAATCACTGTGAAGGGCTTCGACATGCAGACCACTTCGGTAATGGTGCCGGCCTTGATCACCTGCGCGGAGAGCTGATTAAAGCCCGCCGCGATCTGGTACCGCCCTGATTCCGGACCGTCGGAGGGAATGAGCACGCCCGCTGGCCGCAGAATGGGGTTCACGTAATCACCGCGCTGCAGGAAGAATTGCGCGACCTGACCGTCTACGCCCGCATACACCACGGTTTTGTCCAGCGCCACCTGCGCCTGTTCCAACTGACGCTGCGCACTTTCACGTTGCGCGGGGAGTACGTCCGAGATCTGGGTTTCTGCCGCAGTGATATTGGCTTCGGCGGCCTGCACGCCGCCGCGACGTTGGGCAACGGTGTTTTCCAGTCGCTCGATTTCAATTTTGCTGACTAACTGTTGACCGCGAGCGGACAGTTCGGTCTTTTTGGCCAGCTCGTTTTCAGCCTGCGCCAGCGCGCTCTCCGCCTGCGTCAGGGTGGCTCTGGCGCCTTCGAGTTGCACCTCGGCTTGCGCAAACGCTGACGTAATCTGGGCCAGCTGGCTCTCTGCGACGTTTACGCCAGCAACCTGCGCGCTGTCGAGCAGACTAAACAGAGGATCCCCTGCGGAGACGGCCTCACCATTACTGACGAAGACCTCCTCGACCCGGCCGCCGCCCTCTGGCAGGAGCGGAATCGTGCGGAAGTAGGGTCCCGCATTAGTGGTAGAGGGGTGGTAGTAAAAAACCACCGTAATGAAGCTGACGGTCAGAATCAGGCAGGCGGTGATCCCCCACCGCAACTCGTACCACATAGTGAAGAAGGTGATCTGATCTCCCCAGCGCTTACCTTGCCGGTACCGGCGAAAGAGGTAGTCGGGTAGTACGGTAACCAGTGAGCAGAGAATCAGTTCCAACATGGTTACTGTTGCTCCTCTGATCGCTCAACCGCAGCGGTCGGTGTTTCAGCTTCTTCCGGGGTCAGTTTTTTCAGTGATTCCGAAATACTGTTAATCGGCGTTAGAAAGTCGGGGAGCTTCAATAGCGCCAGAATCAGTGCCGCCACCCAAAAAATGTTGTTATGCGTGAACAGCGCCAACAACGCCAGAACCATGATCAGCTGAGACTGGGTGTTGCCATGCTTGTGTGCCAGCTGCTCTGGTATGGCGTGCAGTTTGAGGTAGAAGACGCCGATACCCAGCACCGCGAGGATCACGATAAAGATGATCGCACTGAATAGTGGGTCACTGCCGTCGGCAGCACCGACAAAAGGCGGCAGCGAGTGGGGTGCCAGCGGGTGAATATCTCCGGTCATAGCAATGGACCTCGATTAGCAGTGGTGGCTTCAGGCCGCCGCTTGCTGTTTGTTGAAAAAGCGGCGTAGGTCATCTGTTGTGAGGGTGCGCAGTGTGTTGCCGTCCTTGTCCAACTGCTCGGTCAATTGACCGTCGGGCGCGAACAGCTCAAAGAGCACCAGCGCACCGGCAGGCCCGCCTTGTTCCATGTGCACGTCGCCCGGGGGTTTTTTGGCATAGTCCCCGACTCGCCTGATGGTGGTCTCGACCAGCTCGCCATTTTCGAAAGTTTTCACGTGCAACTCTCCCTCGAGTACGAGAGAGGTGGTGGCGCAGAGGTGCCGATGAAAATGACAAAAGTGCTCGGGATCCCAGCGGTACAACACACTGAGATGACCCGCGTCATCAATATCCAAAATGGTGCCCCAGTAACTGACGGGGAAAGGGTAATCCGCGCCCTCTGAGTAATGTGCCCACGTTAGATTTTCTTGCTGCAGAAGGTTTTCTTTCATACCGATGAGCTCCATCTCCCGGGAAAGTCTTGAGTAGGCATCATGACGCGATTAGCCCTTCAGTCAACCGGTCACATGTCGCTTGTCAGCTTTTGCGCAGCGTGTAGAGGGGGGTGTTCAGGGGTAAGCCCGGGCTGCAGACGTGATAACTGGCTTTGCAGGTTGTTGGTCAGCGCGATGCCGCGCGGCGCTCGGTTAACCCGTCGGTGATAAAGGGTCCGTCTACGCAGATCCGACGCCCGTCGGGTGAGGCACAGGCACCACAGATGCCGACCCCGCACTTGGTCAGATAGTCGATGGCGCTGAAGATACGATCCGAGGAGACATACTTTTTCTGGACCGCTTCACTTGCATGAATCATGGGCGCGGGCCCGCAGTTATAAAACACCATCTTGGCCAGCGCCTCGGCCGGCTGGTCCGCAAGAAAGTCCGCCAAGGCGTCGCTCACCCGACCCTCGAATCCGGCACTGCCGTCATCGGTAGCAATGGTGACGCGGGCGACGCCCTCGCACTCGTCACGGAAGTAGAGTCGATTTGCAGACCGGGCGCCGACAAAAATGTCGACCGGGTTGTCGTCGCTGCCGAAGTCCTCCGCAATCTGATACACCGCGGCCAGACCGGTACCGCCTGCGACGCAGACAATATGGGCATCTTCCGGCGGTGTGACAGCCACGCCGTGTGGGCCACGCAGATACACCGCGTCACCCGGTGAGAGCTGGTAGCAATGGTCCGTGAATTGCCCGACGTTGATCACTGCCAAACGTACAGGATTATGGGTCAGGCAAGAAAAGGGTTTTTCACCCACACCCGGTACCCAGACAAAAACATATTCCCCGGCCTGAATGTCCAGGTCGCCATCCAGCGTGACCACGGTAATGTCATCACAGACGGTATTGTTGGCGACCACCCGATAGGGCTTGAAGCCCATATCCACATCGAAGCGAACCTGTTGTCCTGCCCCATCGCTGCCTTCAGCGATATCTCGGGCCAGGCTGGCAAAGTAGTGCTGCACTTCGTCAGTGTTCATGCCGGTCAGTCCGGAGCCAATGCCCAGAATGGTGGCCCCGCAATGGATGGCATCCCGGCAGTCTGCTGCGGAAGACAGGCCACCGCAGCCGATGAGCGGGATGTCTGTCTCGGCGCGAAGCGCTTTCAGCGCCTTCAGCGTGGTGGGGAGCACGCCTTTGCCCGACATGCCGCCCATGCCATTGCTGAGCACCGGGTGGCCATGGCTCTCTGTGTAGCCGGGCCCCGCCGTATTGATGGCGCATAGTGCTGATGCGCCCCCTGCCAGTGCTGCGCGGCCGATGACTGCGATGTCATCGACGTTCGGCGTCAGTTTGGGGATCACGGGTATATCGACTGCGTCACAGACCGCGGCGACGACCTCACGGACCATATCGGGGTCTTGACCCATGGCCATGCCGTAGCCCTTGGCATGAGGGCAGGAGAGATTCAGTTCCAAGCCATCTGCGATGGCAGCGAGTTGTTTCGCCACCGCGACGAACTCTTCCACGGATCCGCCGAAAATCGACACCAACAAAAAGCGATCAGCCGGCACGGAGAGTTGCTGTAAACCCTGGAGCGCCTCGTCGACCCCGGGGTTGGTCAGGCCCACGGCATTGACGAAGCAGCCGGGCGCGTACTGGCTGTATACAGGCTCCCGGTTGCCGAGGCGCGGCTCAAACCCAATGCTTTTGGTGGTGATGACGCCGATCTCGGGCATGGTGTCCATCACCCGCTGAATGATGGCGGGGGCGGTCGTCACGATACCCGAGGGGATAGTGAAAGGGCCTGACAGTTGCTTGCCGAGAAACTCGGTGGTCAATGGGGTGTCTCCGTATCGGATCCCGAATTATACGGTGACCGGTCCGGCCCCGTCATGATCGCGCACTGATTTCCGCCTTCGGGGTGGCTCAGGTGCCGCAAAAAGTGCGGGTGACACGCTCCTCGGGCTCGGGGGATCTAGCCCACTCCACATCCCCGGCCTGCCACTCGAAGGGCCGCTGGCCTCGATCGACCAGCGACTTCACCCACGCCAAGTCTCCCGACTCAGTGAGGTCGATGGCTTTTTGCACGAGGTGGTTACGTGGAATGATAGTCGGATTCACGGAATACAGGGCGGCGGTAATGGCCGACGGGTCACCTTTATTGGCCTTTCGTCGGGTTTGCCAGTCGTCCGCCCAGTTCAGCAATGCTGGCGGAGCGGTAAAGAGATCTGGCAGGGGCGTATGGTCGAGGGAATCGTTGGCCATCTCGGCGAGCCACCTGAATGCCAGGGTTAAATCCAGGCCTTCGGTAGCCAGCAGCTCGTGAAAGGATTGAATTAACGCGCCGTCTGCTTCGGTCACCGCATCGAGGCCGAGCTTGGCGGCGAGCCAGCGCTGGTGGTGGGCATGAAAGCGCGCTGGATAGCGATCGACGATTTCTTGCGCGACCTGTTGCGCCGCCTCGGCATCCTCATTAATGAGGGGCAGCAGGCACTCAGCCAGTACTGCCAGATTCCAGTGCATGATACCCGGCTGGTTGGGCCAGGCGTAGCGTCCCTGTCGGTCAATAGAACTGAAGCAGGCCTTGGGATCGAAGTGGTCCATAAAGGCGCAGGGACCATAGTCGATGGTTTGTCCGCAGAGGAGCGCATTGTCGGTATTCAGGACGCCGTGCACGAAGCCGAGCACCTGCCAATGTGCGACCAGCCGCGCGAAATGTTCGCATACGCCTTCGAGCAAGGTCACGGCGGCAGGCTGGTCACCTGCCTCTGCTGCCGCGTCGAAATGGCGGTCGACCACATAATTCACCAGCGCCGCTACGTCATCGCCGCCGCGGGTCATGGCGAAGTATTGCACGGTGCCGACGCGCAGATGACTGCTGGCCACCCGGGTCAGAATGGCGCCGGGTTCGATCTGGTTTCTGACCACGGGTTCGCCCGTGGCGACGGCGGCAAGTGCCCGGGTCGTGGGGACACCGAGCGTGTGCATGGCCTCGGACACGAGGTACTCGCGGATCACAGGGCCGATCGGGGATCGCCCGTCACCGCCTCGAGAATAAGCGGTCGGCCCCGCGCCCTTGAGCTGAATATCGAATCGCGCGCCTGCAGGCGTCAGCCATTCTCCTAACAGGGTGGCCCGCCCGTCACCGAGTTGTGGGTTGTACTGCCCGAACTGGTGACCGGCGTAGACGGTGGCAACCGGATGACTGTCGGGCAACGGCATGTTGCCTGCCAATGCGGCGAGTTGCTCCGGATCGGATTGCGGATCGCCTGACCAGCCCAATGTGTCGGCCAATGCCTGGTTCCACAGCAACAGCTGGGGTTCAGACACCGGATCCGGTGCCTGAGGCGTGCTGAAAGCCGGTCCCAGGCCCGCGTAGGTGTGCTCAAAGCCCGCGGGCATCATCACCCCCGGTCAGGTAAAGCGGATCAGTCACCGAAGAGCTTCTTGATGAAGGAGCTTGCCTTTTCTTCGATGGTGTCCTGCATCTGCTGCTGCGCCTCGTTCTTCAGGATCTGCTCGGCGATGCTCGCCACATCGACCTGACAGGTTGCACCACTCTCCGAAGCCAGATTGCCGGTGCAGTCCACTGGCCAGTCAACGCCCGCATAGCGTTGATCAATCACGCAGAGGGGGCTCACCTCCATGATCTCGTTGTTGACCTGCCCTTCCATGCGGAAACCAAAATCCATCGAGCTAAGGTTAATATCACCCGAGCCCTTTAGCTCGACGCCCGGTGTGGAGAAGCGAAGCTTCTCGATGTCGCCCATGCCTTCATCAAAATCGACAGCTAGCGAGAGATCTGTTATCGGCGTATTGGTCGGCAAGCCAGCGATTGGCGGTATCTTGTTAACGAGAGCAACTGCGCTGCAAATCAATCCTTGTACTGAGACTTTCTGCAGGATTAAATCCTGACCGCTCGCGGATACGTCACCGTCCAGCGCAGCCATAAGGTCATCTGCGCTGATGCCCTCGGTCTCGAGATCCCAGCCCATCTCAATGCGGCCGGACGCAGCGTCGGTATTGCCCATACTGGCGAGCAAGAGGTCCATATTCACGCCCTTGAGACCGCCTTCGACTTCAGCCTCTATCACTGGGCGCCGCGCATTCAGTATCACACGCGTATCAAGCTGTCCCTGGTGCAGTACGCCGCGAATGTAGTCGATGTTGGCAACCCCATCGAGAACGCGCATAAAGACCTGTGCGTCGCTAATCGTCTGTCCGCCAGCAATCAGTTCGTCGGCCGCAACACGCATTTCGAGATCAAGATCGCGCAGCGGTCCCACGGGCAAGGGTACGGGAGCACTGATCCCTGCCTCACTGCCGGCTGGGGTGGTAGCGGGCGGCGCCTCAGCTGCGGGTGCGCTCCCAGTAGCCGCCGATGCGGGCGGTGGTGCGGGTTGAATTTGATCTGCGTCCAGTCGCGCCGTGTTGATATCCAGCTTGATTTCGGGGCTCTCCAGCGCTGACCAGACTAGCTGTCCGGTGACATCCCCTCCGGGTAGGCTCGCACTCAACGTGAAATCGGCTTTTGCCGGGGTCATTACAAACGTGCCGTTCAGTGCGCTTTCAACTGGTTTGGTGAGCGCGCCAATCACTTCGGTTTGCAGATCTTGGATTTCAATCTTGCTGAAATCCGACGCAATCCGGATAGCGCCGTCCAGCGCAATATCCAGCGGTGCTGTTGAGCCATCACCGAGAACCGTCAACGCCCCCTCGATTTGCATGGGCTCGTTCCGTGTATTGACGTCGGTCAGCGTCAGCGCCGCGATGCGAATTTCATTGCTCAGCTCGCCGGCGCGGGTGCGCTGGATCACGGTAATGTCTTCGATCTGGATCGCCTCGGCCAGAACGGCGATGCCTGAAACACCGCCACCCTCATTAAGCTGCCGTTGGCGCTCTTGCTCCTTGGTCTGCCGGATGACTTCGCCGCGCTTCTCCCACTCCCGATCGCTCATGATCGGCCGAGGCTCCGGCGCCGGAGGGAGTGCCTGCGGTTCAGTAATATCTGCGGTAACGCCCGCAATGACGATGGTGCCGACATCAACGTTGCCGCTCAGCAACGGCAGCAGTGATAGTCCTACGTCCAGTTCGGCAATTGAAGCCTCGATGTCCGGGTCGTATTCAGTTTGTGCGGGCAGGCTCAGAGAGGTGCCTTCCAGCCTGAGTCCAAAGCGAGGGAAGAAACTCAGCTCGGTGTTACCCTCGACGACCAGTTCTCCGCCTGTCTGGGTCTGGACCTGTTCTTGCGCCATGTCGAGCAACGCCTGCTCGTCAATAAACATTGGTACCAAAAACATCGCCAGAACGGCGATTGCCACTAGCGCGCCCACAATCCAAAGAATCACCAGCATCATCCTTTCCCCCGATGGTTCGTCACCCCTCCAGCATAACAAAGCGGTTCGGCTTGGAAAGCGTTATCGCGCGCTTCGTCGCTCCACATGCTGATCGAGGATGCGTGCTTTCTCTCGCCTCACACCCTGATCCGATTTGAGCTGCCATAGGGCATCCCGTGCAAAGGAATAGGACTCTTTAAGGTCAACGATGGGCTCGGGGTAATCGATAGGGTGAAGTTGT
>ERZ802822.882-NODE-882-length-20232-cov-9.109055_pt1 | contig 20232 bp, 17 predicted proteins | sample MGYA00345649_ERZ802822 | MGnify/ENA primary metagenome ERZ802822 (study PRJEB30503, sample SAMEA104212359) | marine metagenome | biome: Westerlies Biome; feature: [SRF] surface water layer (ENVO:00010504) within the epipelagic zone...; material: water...
CCGGCTTGAAACCCGTGGGGTACAGCATGGCCCGGCTTGGGGCTTGTTCGACTCCATCGACAACAATGGAGCTGTAGGGGCGTTCGTTAGCCATTTGGTTTCCTCAGATAACGCGGGGTGCAGGGTCGAAGGCGGTTAGACCAGCGATTTCAGCAGCACTTTAGAGCTGCGCTGCCAGTTGTAAAGTGATTGTTTGGTGTCTGGCAGATCTTCCACGGTTGCGTCTGCAAAACCGTGCTCAACAAACCATTCTTGGGTTTGTGTGGTCAGTACGAAGAGGCTATCGCAGCCCAATTGCTGAGCCTTGGCTTGGGCAGCGTCGAGCAGGTTGGTGCCAATGGCCACTCCCGCGCCGCCACGACGATACAAGTCACTGACCGCTACGCAGGCCAGCTCTGCGTGCTGATCATGGGGGTAGACGGCGCAACAGCCGACCACAACCCCATCGACTTCGGCAACCATAAAGTAGTCGATTTCCTGCTCGAGCCGATCACGGGAACGCCTGACCAGGGCGCCACTCTCTTCCAGTGGTCGAATGATCTCCACAATGTCGCCGACGTCGGCAAGTACTGCCGCTCGCACCGGGTGACGCTGTTCTTCTACCAGCTGAGTCCCGACACCTTCTGCGGTGAACAGTTCCTGCAGCAGGCCACCGTCGTGCACATAGGAAATCTGATGGGCCTTCGTCACCCCGGCCCGAACAGCCCGGGCCATGGCCAGATAGCGTTGGGCTGAGCCCAGCGATAGGTCGGCCAAAAAATCGTCCAGGGTGCTTGGTGTAATCGTGCTCTGGCGCTGGCTCTGCGAGGTCTTTAAGTGCTCTATTTCGTCGAAGAAAATTAGCTTATCGGCCTGCAGGGCGATGCTGATATCTGCGGCCAATTCTTCGGATGCCAAATTGAAGGCCTGCCCAGAATTGGAAAATCCCAGCGGTGATTGCAGGACCAAATTATTGGCGCCGAGCAGGTCTGCGATGCGCGGGCTGTCTAAGCTGCGCAGCTGTCCGGTAAGCAGATGGTCAATACCATCGAGGACGCCCAGCGGCTTGGCGGTAACAAAGTTGCCTGACACCACGCTGATATCGACATTATGCAGCGGCGTATTCGGCAGCCCGGTAGAGAACAGACCTTCGATCTGGCTGCGCAGCAAACCGTAAACGCCAGTTACTTTGCCCATATCTTGTGGTTCGGTGATGCGTCGATGACGGTGGATTTTAGATTCAGGTAGTGCCTCATCGAGCTGCGGCCGGCCGCCGTGCACCAGCACCAGCTGCACGCCAAGCACATGCAGTAAGGCCAAGTCGTGCACGATGTTGGTCACATTGGTATGCGCGAGCGCGTCACCGCCTAGATACACCACAAAGGTCTTGCCCCGATGGGCGCTGATGTACGGCGTGGAACCACGAAACCACTGAGAATAATCGTTAGTTTCCATGATCAGCTTAAGCAGAATTTCTGAATGACGTGTCGCAGGGCATCGGTTGCTGGTGCCAACTGCGCCTTGTCGAGATATTCATTGGGCTGGTGTGCTTGGTCGATGCTGCCTGGCCCCCACACCACGGTCTCCATACCCAGGGTTTGCATGAAGTGCGCCTCGGTACCGAATGCGACGGTGCCGGGTTGGTTGCCGCTCAAACGGCTTAGCGTGCCCAGCAACTCGCCGTCTGGATTTGATTGAAACGGCGGAATAGGGGGGTAGGCTTTGTGTAGCTGCAGGCTCACGCCGGTATTCGCAACGACGGCCTTAATGCGGCGCTCCAGCGCCTCGTGAATGGCTTCGCTGTCCATACCGGGCAGTAAGCGCAGGTCGATTTGCAGTGCCGCGTGGCCGCAAATGCGATTGGGATTATCGCCAGCACGCATGCAGCCAAGGTTCATGGTGGGCACGTTCACCGCAAAGGCATCGTTTTGGTGGCTCGCGGCCAGTTCTTCTCGTAGAGCGATTAGCTCGCTCATGACACGATGCATGGCATCCAGCGCGTTGGCACCTAGGCTTGGGTCAGAAGAATGCCCGGATGCGCCTTCAAGCTTGATCGTCATCATGCTGATGCCCTTATGGGCAAAAATCGGCTGCATGGCCGTTGGCTCGCCAATAATGGCGTAGTCGGCCTTGGGTCTGCCACATTCCAACAGGTAACGGCTGCCAGCCATGGATGACTCCTCATCCGACGTCGCCACAATGGTCAGCGGTGCGCTGAGTTGTTGCTTGGCAAAGGTGGCCGCGGCCTCGATGGCGACGGGGAAAAAGCCCTTCATGTCGCAACTGCCAAGGCCGTAGTAGCGATCTTGATGATCTTTGATCGTAAACGGATCTGACTGCCACAGTGCTTCATCAAAGGGCACTGTGTCGGTATGGCCCGCCAGCACCAAGCCCCCCATGCCATCATCTATTTCACCGCCAAGGGTTGCGATCAAATTGGCCTTATCAGGACGGTTCGGCAGCGGCATGATTTCTGTGCGAAAACCCAGATCGTTCAGCCAGTTCGCCAGATGTTCGATCACGCGCAGATTGCTGCGGTCGATATCAGGCGATGTCGAGCTGACAGAAGGCTCTGCCACCAATTGGGTGAGCATGTCGGGAAACGATGGGAGCACGGAAATGTCCTGTTAAAACAGCCGGCTATTGTATGCCTAACCCTTGCGGTAAAACGAGTCCTCGCCGTTTGGGCGAGTTTTGAAGCGACGGTGCATCCACAAATACTGGTCGGGCACTTGGCGCAGCGAAGTCTCCAGCAGTTGGTTGAGCCGAGTGGCATCGGCTTGCAAATCGCCTTGGGCAAAATCGTCGAGCACAGGGCTGAAGCGGAGTGTCCAAGTACGGCTGTCGATATCGCGAAGTTGATGCAGCATCAGCACTGGTGAGTTATTGCGCTGAGCCAAGCGTGAACTCACCGTGATGGTGGCTGTAGCCAAGCCAAAGAATGGCGCGAACACCGAATGCTTGGGTCCGTAGTCTTGATCCGCCGCGTACCACATGGCGCGCCCGGTCTTCAGTCGCTTGATGATCTGGCGCATATCGCTGCGCTCTACAACCCCGTCAAAGTGATGCCCTCGGCCGTGGGTTTGTAGCCACTCCCAGACCGGGTTCTTGTTGCGGCGATACATCACGTCGACGAACCCAAGGGTACTCAAGAACTGGCTGGTGATATCAATGGTGGTGTAGTGGGCGCCCACCAGCACCACACCGCGCCCCAAATCATGGGCTGCCTTTAAGTGTTCTAGACCTTCGACGACATAATGCTGGGACAAATCGCGCTGGGGATTCAGCCACGGCAGCGCAATCTCCACTGCGCCTATGCCGGTATGCCTGAAGTTGTCCCGTACCAGCTTGCGCTGTTGGCGCGCATCCAGCTGCGGGAAACACTGGGCGATATTAACCTCGGTAATGTGGCGCCGAGAGCGCGCTAGGTGATAGCCCAGCCAGCCAACGGCTTGGCCAATGGCAAGGATCCACGCCATCGGTAAACGCGCGAGCACCCACATAAAACCCACCGCACACCAAACAGGCCAAAGTCTTGGCTGCAGCAAGGAAGGGCGCACAGGTGTTGGGTCGAGCATGGTCAAATGGTAGCAGCTTCCGGATTCAGGATGCCCAGTAGTAACATGCAGCATTGTCGAACGAGGTAGCCGTGCTGCAATCCCTGTTAAACGTTCAGTCGCTCACGCCTGCAGACGGCCATGTCTTGGTGGTGGGTGACATCTGGATTGATCATTCACTGTTGGTCAATGCCGACGCTGTCCAACCTCAGTACTTGCAGCACAACAGCGCCGCTGGCTTGGCGCTTGGCTTAGCCGGTGCGGGATTGGCGACAACAGTGGTGGGTTTTGTCGGCGATGACGCCATCGCTGAGGCTATTGAGACGGCCTTGCTAGACGCCGGTGTGGCGAGCGATCTGCTGCACATCAAAGCATGGCCAACGTTTACCAGCGCGCACCTAGAAATTGGCGATGTTCGCGATGCCAAGCTCGACGCCCAAGGTCGCCGCGTGCGCCGTCACAAGGATGAGCGTGCCTTGCCCATCGACGGTATGAGCGAATACGAATCCCATCTGCAAAATCGCGCAGAGCGATACCTAGGAAATGCCAGCGCCCTCATTTTGGTGGACTACGGGCTGGGCAGTATTGCCGAGCCTCGAGCACTGGCCTATGTGGCGAAACAGCGGGGTGTGCCAAGTGTTGCGGTGCTAGGCGGGTCTGCCGCCGTTGAGCGTCACGCCAATGCGGACCAATGCCTCGATCTTACGCAGGTTGATTTCGCGGCGGGGATCAGCGAGCTGCGAGCTATGCTGCCGCCATCGATCGCTCGCCGCTGATGAGCCCATCAAGCAAACAAACGCGAGCACCCTCCTACCCCGGTTTGCTCCTGTACCGGTGCCTGCTCTGGCTGGCCTTGCCTGTCGTGCTGTTGCGCCTATGGTGGCGGGGCAGAAACGACCCCGCGTATAAACCTCGTTGGCGCGAGCGATTCGGTGTTTACCCGCAGCCCATCACCCCAAACAGTATTTGGTTTCATACCGTATCCGCAGGCGAAAGTATTGCCGCTGCACCGCTAATCCGCGAGCTGGCCCAGCGCGGTGAGCTTAAGAGCCCCCTGTTGGTAACCACAATGACCCCCACCGGCAGCGAGCAGGTCACGCGCTTGTTGGGCGATTGTGTGCAGCACTGTTATGCCCCTTATGACTTCACCTTCGCGGTAGGGCGCTTTTTGGCCCATGTTCAGCCCCGGGCCTTGATACTTATGGAGACCGAGATTTGGCCGAATCTTATTTTGCAGGCCAAGGCCTTGGGGATACCCGTACTGCTGATGAACGCGCGGCTGTCGGCAAAGTCCGCCCGCGGCTATGAGCGTTTTGGTTGGTTGGGTAGACCCGTGCTGCAGGCAATCGATCTCATCGCCTGCCAAACCGAGGAGCATGTCGAGCGTTTCCAAAGGCTAGGCGTTGCCGCACCGCGTTTGCAGGTTGTAGGTAACGTGAAATACGACCTCGACGCGCCGATCGATTTGGCCCAGCGCGCTGCACAGATTCAAGCGCGTTTGGGCGGCAAGCAGCAGCGTTCTTGGATCGCCGCCTCTACCCACCCAGGCGAAGAGGAGCTTGTGTTACAGGCTCATCAGCAGTTGCTGCAAACCCACGAGCACCTACTGCTTTGGCTGGCACCCAGACACCCAAACCGGCTAGCGGAACTCACGTCGCTGTTAGACCGTCTTACCCAGCAGATGCCTGGCGGCTGGTGTCGCTATACGGCGTTGGTGGATCAACACGCAGACAACGTTTCTCAGGTGAGTGTCGTGCTGGTGGATCAAATGGGCGTGCTAATGCCGCTTTATCAATTGGCCGATGTTGCTTTTATGGGTGGGTCGCTGATCGATCACGGCGGTCATAACCCTATTGAGCCCGCCAGTTTGGGCACGCCAGTGATGACAGGCGCACATCACTTCAATTTCGCCCAAGTCTTTGCTGATCTGATGCAGGCGGGGGCCTGTATTACAACAGACGAAGACATCTTGGCCGACGACGTAGGTCAATTGCTCGTCGACGTCGAACAGCGCACGGTCATGGGTAACGCAGGCGCCGAGGTGGTTCAGGTGAACCGAGGCGCCAAGCAGCGCAGTCTGGCGCTACTTGAACAGCACTTGAGCGCGGACTAGCCCTGAGCTTCGCGCATGGACACGATGCGCGTCACCGGCGCGCTGGTATCCATAAAGCTATTGATTTCCTCCAGATCTGCGTCGCCCAGCAACCCAGTCTGTTGCTTGAGTCGCAGCAAATTCAGCAGGTAGGTATAGCGAGAATCCGCGTAGGCAAACTGCGAGTCGAACAGACGTTGTTGCGCCTGCAGCACATCGACAATGTTTCGAGTACCGACTTCATAACCCGTTTGGGTTGCCTCTAGCGCCGACTGGGCGGAGCGAATGGCTTTCAGTCGAGCCTGCACGCGAACCACATCTGTGGACACGGACTTATAGAGATTGCGGGTATTGCGGACCACTGTACGGCGCTGGTTCAGCAACTGTTCGCGGGATTGTTCCGCGCGCGCACGACCTTCGCGCATCCGCGATGTGGTGCGACCGCCCTGAAAAATAGGCAGTGTCACCTGCAGGCCATAGATCGTCGTTTCGGTTTCTTCGGGGCTGAACTGCTGGGTCAGCGGATTGCCGTTGTTGTTATTGGTCCGCGTCACCGTGGCGTCGACGGTGGGCGCATAGTCTGACAGTCGCGCACGGGCATCACTCTTAGCCGAATTCAACTGCTCCATGGCCGCGCGCACACCCAGGTTCGAGCGCAGAGCAGCCGCTACCCAGGCTTCTTCGTCCATGGGATCCGGATCAACAATGGGTAACTGCTCGGATAGCGTCGCCAACTCGTCGTAGTCTCGGCCGGTGAGCGTGCGCAGGGTTTCAAAGCTGATGTAGTGATCGGTTTCTGCCTGAATTTGGCGTACCAGCGCGGCGTCATAGGCCGCCTGAGATTCCAGCACGTCGGTAATGGCGACAAGGCCTACATCAAATCGCTGCTGCACCTGTTCGAGCTGGCGCTGTACCGCAGTGACTTCAGCGTTCGTGGTATCGAGACGATCACGGGTGCGCAGAATATTCAGGTAGGCCTCAGCCACCCGCACGATCAAATCTTGTTCCTGGGCTGCTAACGCGAATGAAGAGGCTTTGACGAAAGCTTTAGCGCTGTTGTAGCCAAACCAGCTCGATAAATTCAATACCGGCTGGCGCAGCTGGGCGTTCCAGCCGTTGTCGTTGTAGCCCTTTCTCAGGACCTGACTCTGCAGGCTATTGTCGCCGGGGATGTCGGTTTCCGTTTTTGTGGTGCTGGCGCTGGCGACAATGCTGGGTAGTAAGCTTGAGCGCGCTTGAGGTAAGCGCTCTTTGTCAGCGCGGTAAGATGCTCGCGCTGCGCCAACCACGGCATCGTTATCCTTGGCGGCGACAAAGACATCGACCAAGTCGTCGGCCTGAACCGGCACACAGTAAAGCCCAGCGCTCATCAATAAGGCGACGAGGGAACGGCGGAACTTGGGGTGCGATTCGGTCATTTACGTTTCCTAACATGAGGCGCAATAAGCACAGAGCTAACATCGATCAGCGATGCAGGTGCTCAGAGGGCGCAAATTATGCCTGCTCAGACAGTCCAAGTAACGTGAAGTGGTACGAGCTTTTGGTCGTAAGCATCCTCACAGCGCTGGAAGGTGATTTCATGAGCAAAACCCGCATTCGCGCATAGCACCCATTGAGTGCCCTAGGTATATTAGCCCGCTACGAATGAACGATCAGAGTTAACAAGTTCACGTGTCAGACAAACGCCCGGAAACAGACGCCGACATTTTGAGTCGCTCAACCGAGTTGAGCTACGACTTCGCCACCGGCGCGCGCCAATCTAGCCGCCGTTATCACCACGATTTGGTTGGCCACATGGCTGAGTGTGATATGAACTTTCAGCGGCTGATGCAGCTCTTTCCCACGGTGCGGGAAGACGACTTCAAGTGCGTCATGCTGCTGCCCGGCGAGGCAGGCACCCGGGTAGAACTGAGCGTCGTCGAGCGTGGTCCCTACACAACGACTGTGCAGCTGACCCAAGTGCCTAAGCAAGACTGGGGCAGCAGCCCCAACATGAAGATACAGATGTATCACGATACCAAGAGCGCGGAAGTGGTGGCGTATCAACACGAATCGCGGTTTCACGGCGCTTACGAATACCCCAACAAACGCATGCGCGCCCGCGATGAAAAAGAGCAGCTCAATCGATTTTTGGGCGAATACCTGGCCCTGTGTTTGGCCATAGGCATGAGCGCAGACCCAGGCTTCAATATCGCCACGAACCCTCACTCGGGTGGTGAGGTCTAGATCAACCCAGTGCAACACACGCTGTTACACATTACCGACTGTCACCTCATGCCCGAGGGCGAGTTGCTCCTCGACACCGATACCAACGCCACCCTGCAGCAGGTCATGCAGCAGGCACTCAGCGAGGGAAGGCCCAGCGCAATCATCGCCACCGGCGACCTCGTGCACAGCGGCGGCACGCCAGTGTATCGGCGCTTCTTGTCCATCATTACCGACATCTGTGATGCGCCGTTGCTGTGTCTGCCGGGCAACCACGATCTCGCTGGCGAGATGCGCGATGCGCAATTGCCCATGCAAACGCTGACGCTGGGATCGTGGAGCGTGGTGGGTCTTGATTCTCACGAAGACGATGTGCCTAAGGCCGACATAGATGCTGCAAAGCGTGATGCCTTGATAAGCCACTGGCGCGAGCAAACCGCCCGCTTTGCCTTATTGGCAACCCACCATCCGCTGCTGCCCATCGGCTCGCCCTGGCTTGATAAGGACCGCATCGACGACCCGGAAACCCTGTTGGATCAGTTGATCGCGACGCCGGGCCCTCGGTTTGCCGGGGCAGTGTTTGGTCACGCGCATCAGGTGATACAGGGCCACTATTGTCATCGACCCTTACTGGGCACGCCATCGACGGCGTTTCAGTTTTTGCCGCGCAGTGAAAAATTTGCCACTGACGAGCGACCTCCGGGGTATCGTTGGCTAACTCTGGATGACGATGGTCACATGCACAGTCAGGTACGCTGGTTGCACTAAGCAAACCTCCCACTTCTCTTAATCTGGCGCTTCTCTCTATGGCGGAAAAATCCTACTCAGCAGAATCATTGCAGGTGCTCTCAGGTCTCGAGCCTGTGCGCCGCCGGCCGGGTATGTACACCGATACCACCCGGCCCAATCACTTGGTGCAGGAGGTGGTCGACAACAGTGTGGACGAGGCCATCGCCGGTCACGCGCGTGAGATTGAAGTGTGTATCAACGCAGACGGATCGATCGAAGTGATAGACGACGGGCGCGGCATGCCCGTGGATATTCACCCTGAGCACAAAATTTCCGGGGTCGAGTTGATCCTGACGCGACTGCATGCGGGCGGTAAGTTCGACAACGAAAATTACAATTTTTCCGGCGGTCTCCATGGCGTTGGCGTGTCTGTGGTCAACGCGCTGTCGGAGTGGCTGGAAGTCGAAGTGAAGCGCGATGGCAACCTTTACCGCCAACGCTATGAGCGCGGTGAACCCGTGACCCAGCTCGCGCCAGTAGATACCGTGGGTAAACGCAACACCGGCACCCGCGTCTGCTTCCTGCCCGAAGGCAGTTACTTCGATTCTTCGTCCCTAGCCATGGGGCGTCTGCGCCACCTACTTAGAGCGAAAGCGGTTTTGTGTCCGGGCTTGCGCATGAGTTTGGCGGTGGCGGCCAAGCCCGAAGAGAACGAGAGCTGGTTATTTGAAGACGGCCTGCGCCAATACTTAGAAGCCTCGGTGGGTGATGCAGACTGCGTGCCCGGCACCACGATCATGCATCAGGCCACCGGCAACGGCGAAGCCGTCGAGTACGCACTGAAATGGGTGGTGGAAGGCAGCGCGCCGATTACCGAAAGCTACGTCAATCTGATCCCCACCGCCGCAGGCGGTACCCATGTGAACGGACTGCGCTCTGGGCTGATTGATGCGCTAAAAGAATTTTGCGAATTCCGCGACCTGCTGCCTCGCGGGGTAAAAATCACCGGCGATGACATCTGGGAGCAGTGCAGCTATGTGCTCAGCGTTAAGCTGCTAGACCCGCAATTTGCGGGACAAACCAAGGAGCGGCTGTCCTCGCGACAATCGGCGGTCTTCGTCTCTGGCGTCGCCAAGGATGCGTTCAGTCTGTGGCTCAATGCCCATGCCAGTGAAGGCGAAAAAATCGCCGAAATGGCCATTGGTAACGCCCAGCGTCGTTTGAACGCGGCAAAAAAAGTGGCGCGCAAACGAGTCACGTCTGGCCCTGCGTTGCCGGGCAAACTGGCGGACTGCTCCGGCCAAGATGCATCCCGAGCGGAACTGTTTTTGGTGGAAGGTGACTCGGCCGGCGGCTCCGCCAAGCAAGCTCGAGACCGAGAATTTCAGGCCATCATGCCCCTGCGCGGAAAAATTCTGAACACGTGGGAGGTCGACGCCAGTCAGGTACTGGCCTCCCAAGAAGTACACGACATTGCGCTGGCCATTGGTGTGGATCCCGTCAGCGCTGATCTTACTGGCCTGCGCTATGACAAGGTTTGTATTTTAGCCGACGCGGATTCCGACGGCCTGCATATCGCAACGCTATTGTGCGCGTTATTTGTCAAACACTTCCGCCCACTGGTCAGCGCCGGACATGTTTATGTTGCCATGCCGCCGCTGTATCGCATCGATGTGGGTAAGGAAGTTTTCTACGCCCTGGATGAATCGGAAAAAGACGCGGTACTGGCGCGCATGGCAGAAGAGAAGAAGCGCGCCACCCCCATCGTGCAGCGCTTCAAAGGCTTGGGCGAAATGAACCCAGCCCAGCTGCGCGAAACCACCATTCACCCAGACACTCGCCGCTTGGTGCAGCTCACCGTCGACAGTGGTCGCAAAACCGACGAAATGATGGACATGCTGTTGGCTAAGAAGCGCGCACCAGATCGCCGTCAGTGGCTAGAAAAGAAAGGCGATCAGGCAGTGATCGATTAGGCAGGCTTTACTTGCCGCGAACTCGTTCCTTGCAGGCACGCACAATTTGACTCGACTAGAAAATAGGCACACTTCCTATGGATGATGAAATCCAACCCACCGGTGCAGACGGCGATTCACCAGAATCCATGTCGCTGGCGACCTATACCGAGCGGGCGTATCTGGACTATTCCATGTACGTCATCAACGACCGCGCGCTGCCGCATATTGCCGATGGGTTGAAGCCCGTGCAGCGCCGCATCATCTACGCCATGAGCGAGCTGGGCTTGAACAGTCAGGCCAAGTACGCCAAGTCAGCGCGCACGGTGGGCGATGTGCTGGGTAAGTTTCATCCCCACGGCGACAGCGCCTGCTACGAAGCCATGGTACTGATGGCCCAGCCGTTTTCGTTCCGCTACCCCATTGTCGACGGTCAGGGCAACTGGGGCGCGCCGGATGATCCCAAGTCTTTTGCCGCCATGCGCTATACCGAAGCGCGATTGTCGCGCTACGCCGATCTGCTGCTGAGCGAGGCCCGCCAAGGCACTGTCGATTACAGCCCGAACTTTGATGGCAGTGTTAAGGAACCAAAACTATTGCCCGCCCAAGCACCCTTCGTGCTGCTCAACGGCAGCACGGGAATCGCCGTGGGCATGGCGACGGATATTCCGCCGCACAACTTGAACGAAGTGATCAGCGCCTGTGTGCACTTGTTAGACAGCCCGAAGGCAACGGTGGCGGACCTGATGACCCACATCAAGGGGCCAGACTACCCAACCGAAGCCCAGGTCATTACGCCCGGTGCCGACATTCAAGCGCTTTATGAAACAGGCCGAGGCAGCATTAAGGCTCGCGCGGTGTTTCACCGTGAAGGCCCAGAAGTGGTGATTACCGCGCTGCCCCACCAAGTCTCGCCAGCCAAGGTGCTGGAGCAAGTCGCCCAGCAAATGAACGCGAAAAAGCTGCCCATGCTGGTGGATTTGCGCGATGAATCCGATCACGAAAACCCCACGCGCTTGGTCTTCGTACCGCGATCCAATCGCATCGACTATGACCGCCTCATGAGTCACCTGTTCGCCACCACAGATTTAGAGCGCAGCTATCGGGTCAATCTGAACATCATCGGTCTCGACCAGCGCCCAGAAGTGAAAGGCTTGGTGGGCATACTCAAAGAGTGGTTGCGCTACCGCCTCGACGTCGTCACCCGCCGCCTGAATTTCCGGCTGGAAAAAATCAATGACCGCCTGCACATCCTCGATGGCCTGCTCATCGCCTATCTCAATCTGGATGAAGTGATACGCATCATTCGTGAGGAAGACGAGCCGCGACCGGCGCTGATGAAACGTTTCGGGCTCAGTGACACTCAGGCCAACGCGATCTTAGATTTGCGTCTGCGCAATCTCGCCAAGCTCGAAGAAATGAAGCTGCGCGGCGAAAAAGACGAGCTAGAGACTGAAAAAGCCGATCTTGAAAAAACCCTCGGTTCCAAGGCGCGCATGCAGACCTTGATCAAAAAGGAACTGCTGGCAGTTGCCGAAGAATACGGCGACGCGCGCCGCTCACCGCTGATCGAGGCTGAAGAAGCCCAAGCCTTCAGCGACGAAGACCTGCTCACCAACGACCCCATCACTGTGGTGCTGTCGGAAAAAGGCTGGGTGCGGGCCGCCAAGGGTCACGATGTGAAACCCCAAGAGCTGAACTATCGCACCGGCGATGAATTCGCTCAGGCCGCTCAGGGCCGCAGTAACGACGTGCTGGTATTTCTCGACTCCGATGGGCGCAGCTACAACGCGCTGGCGCACACGTTGCCGTCAGCGCGAGGCCAAGGTGAGCCACTGTCTGGGCGCTTCAAAGCGAAAAACGATGCGCGATTCGTGGGTGTAATCATGGGCAGTGGCGACAGCAAAGTGCTGCTCGCTTCCAACGCCGGCTATGGCTTCGTTGGCACCCTCAACGACATGGTCACCAAAAACAAAGCGGGCAGGGCTTGTTTGAGCGTGCCCTCCGGCGGCACCGCGCTACCGCCGGTAATGATTGAACCCGGCCTGCATGATGCTGACAGCGCAAGCGTCGCCGCGGTGACTAACCAAGGTCGGCTGCTGATTTTCGCGTTAAAAGATCTGCCAGAGCTGGCCAAGGGTAAGGGCAACAAGCTACTCAACGTACCGACAGCCGCGTTTAAGTCTGGTGAGGAAGAACTGGTTGGTGCCGTCGTCGTTGGCGTGAAAGACGAGCTGCTAGTACATGCCGGTCAAAGACACTTGCGCCTCAAGGCTAAAGACCTCGAAAGCTATGCGGGAGAACGCGCCCGTCGCGGACGCCGCCTACCAAGGGGCTTTCAGAAGGTGGATCGTTTGTCGGTGGAGTGAGAGCGCCGACCTCGGCGCCCTCCACGGTCGACCAGATCTAAGCCGGTCTGTGAATACCGCAGATCTTGTGACCATCGGGGTCCAGAAAGTAGCACAGGTACATTAAACCCATGTTGCCATTGCGGGCTCCGGGCGGATCCTCTGCGGTGGTACCGCCATTGGCAACCGCCACGTCGTGAAACTCCTGTAACTGCTCCGGTGAGCTGCACACGAAGCCAATGGTCGAGCCGTTGGCGACGCTGACGGGCTGGCCGTTGATAGGTTCGGAAACGCTAAAGGTCGCGCCATCGTGGCTATAGAACAAACGGGTATGTCCGGTGTCGTTCACATGCTCCATGGCAGGAGCGGCGCCCAGTACACCGAGCACGGCGTCGTAAAAGGCCTTGGTTTTTTGAATGTCGCTGGCGCCGATCATGATGTGATTCAGCATGGGGATTACTCCTCTTTGTGGTTGAGACCGGTCAGCAGACTAGACGCATAAGATGCGCAATACCACAGGCGCTGCGCCTAGCAGCCAGAAACCTTAAGTGGCGAGATTAAAGCCCAACACCACTTGGGCCTGACCGGTAATCAGGGTTTTCTCCCGTTCTGGCAAGCGCTCGATGCTGTAGAACGTCTCTTGAGGCGCAAGGTCTTCCAAAATTGGGTGCGTGAATTCCTGTGCCCAGTCACATTGCTCTTGGGTGAGGTCTGCAAAAACCTCAGCCGTCATCAGCGCGGTCTCGGACTTTGCCAAGGATGCCAAGGTCAGATTTTGCTCAAGGTTGGTTACCGCTTCGATGGCGTCCACGGTCATCGCCGTGGTTTCCGCAGGGTCCTTAGGGCTGATGACAGTGCACAGGTGACAACGAAACTCGCCTTGGGTTTCGTATTCTCGCAGTAGGCGCTGCAGCAGTAGCGATGCATAAATCGCCTGCAACCCGTTGGTTTCTGCCTTGCTGATCAACAGCGCCAGCCCACGCTCCTGTATGGCGAATGCCAATCCGGGGTACAGCGCGCAAACTTCTTGGGCCATGGCCAGCGCATCGTCAATGGCCTGCCTTTGCTCGGCAGAGCGGAGACTGCGCTGGTTGTGCAGTTTTACCGTCAGCAGATAGGCGGGCTGTTCTTGGGCCTGCTCCGCGGGCACCGAGACGATGGGCAGCGAACGATTGCCCCGCGCGCTGAACTGAATCACCATCACCGTAACTGGCGGGGTCAGCAGCACGGTAATGAGCGACAGCAAGCCCAGCATCCAGGGCAGTGGTGGCGCGAAGGCTTCTCGATTCAGCGTCACGTAAACGATGCCGCTCAATGTCTCGTCAATGGTCGCCTGCGCCACATAGCTGATGTTCGACGGTTGTATACCGCTCATCGCCATCATTTCATCGCTTGGGTCAAAGAATGCGATGCCGCCAATTTCTTCCAGTGCGGTGAGTCGGTTGGCGATCACGGTGAGGGTAATTTGTTCGGTGTTTAACAGTGCATCTGCGGTGGTATTGGCCAGCGTATTGGCCAGCGCGCTGCCGTAGCGATCCATCTCTTCTTGGCCGTCAGGCCGCTCAAACCAAATGATCAAAAGACTCGCCGCACATATAACGGTGGCAATCGCCGCCGCGGGCAGGGTCACCCTGCTGGCGCGAAACTTTGTGCGAAAACGCTGCAGGGGACTCATCGAGTTGGTGTGCCTCGCAGCGCGCGATGGGCGTGGTTGTAGCAACGCGCTATGCGCTTGGCCGCCTGTGCTGAGTGTTGTTGTGGCAGGGCAAAGAGGGTGTGCAAAAAGACCTCGTGTTGTGGTGTTGCAGCGCGCGGTAAAATACCACAAAGCGCAGGATGCAATCCTTCTCGCGATCATCTCAGACGGCTAAACTACTGCGCTAAGTTGTAACGCAAGGCTCATCCCTTGGCCGAACAAATCATGCTGGTGAGTATTTCCGGTCAGGACAAACCGGGGCTGATGTCTGCGCTGATGGCCATTTGCGTCGAGTTCGACGCGCAGATTTTGGATATGGGCCAAGCGGTGATTCACGACGAACTTGCCCTCGGTCTGCTGCTTTCCTGCGCAAGCAGCGATGCCCTACGTCAGGCGATTACCGCCCGCTGCGCAGACGTTGGCTCTGCCCTGCGACTGGAGACCGTCGATGCCGACGACTACGGCACTTGGGCAAAATCGATTTTTGCCAGCCCGCTGATTTTAACCCTGCTCACCAATGGCTCTGCCGCAGAACCCCTGCAGGCGGTTAGCGCGCTCACCCACGCTTGGCAAATGAACATCGACACCGTGCGCCGTCTGACCAAGCCACGAGCACTGATGGATGTTAGCGGCGCCGGTGAGCGTTTTGGCGTAGAAATGCGCCTCAGTGGTGAACTGGCGAACAGCGTCGAGTTTCAGGCAGAGCTGCTCAAGCTTGCTGACCAAAACGATTTCGACGTGAGTTTGCAGCGAGATTCGGTGTTTCGGCGCAATCGACGCCTCGTCGCCTTCGATATGGACTCCACGCTCATCGCCGAAGAGGTGATGGACGAACTGGCCAAGCGTCACGGCGTGGGCGACAAAGTGGTGGCCATTACCGATGCCGCCATGGCCGGTCAGATAGATTTCAAAGAGAGCTTTCGCCAGCGCGCGGCGCTGCTTGAAGGCATGCCCCTACAGGTACTGCACGAAGTAGCCGAGTCGGTGGCGCTCAATACCGGCGCGCGGCGTCTCATCAAGGCGCTTAAACACTTTGGCTATACCGTCGCCGTGTTCTCCGGCGGCTTTCAGTACGTTGGCGAGTACTTGCAGCAGCAACTGGGTATCGACTACGTCTTCGCCAATGAACTGGAAGAAGTTGATGGGGTAATGACCGGCAAGGTAATCGGCGACATCGTCGATGCCCAGCGCAAGGCCGACCTGCTGCGCCAGATTGCCGTTAAAGAGAACATCTCTCTGGCGCAAACCATCGCGGTAGGCGACGGCGCCAACGATCTGCCCATGCTGCAACAGGCAGGACTAGGGGTGGCGTATCACGCCAAGACCATTGTTCGCGAAAACGCCAAGCACGCCATCTCGAACTTTGGCCTCGACGCCATTTTGTATCTCATCGGCTTCAGTGATTTAGACATAGAGCAGGCGCTCACCCGGGACTAACGAACTCCCATTCACTACTGCCGCGTTAAAAAGTTCTCAATCACACCGCAGGCCTCAGCCATATGCTCGGCACCGTGTGCGCCGGTGTAGTAGTGGGTTGCCCCCTTCACCACATGCAGATGCTTACGCTCGTGCGTCACTGCGTCATACAGTCGCTGGGTATGGCTTGGCGTGCAGGCATCGTCTGCCGAGTTGCCTACCACCAGTACCGGCACGCTGATTCTGCCGCCTGATGCGATGGCGTCGCAGCGCGCATCGTCATAGCTCCACTGGCTGAGCCAACTGCGCAAGGTGCAAAACCGCGCCAGCCCAACCGGGCCATCATTGACGATTTTCGGATCACCCAAGTAGCAGCTGCCGGGTTTGCGGTCGCTGGGCTCAATGCTTGGGTCGAGCCATCGCGGGTCGGCCATGGTGCCGTGCACGGTAAAGGCAAACTCACTCCAAGGGCTGTCGGATGCGCGGATGGCCTCTAGTTTTTCCCGCACCCACGCAGTAATGCGCCGGTTGCGTGCGATCTGGGCTTGGCCAAAGTGTTCAAGAAAATCGGCAGAATAGGGCGGCTGGTTTGGGTTGGCAGCATCGTAAAGATTCAGCTGCACATCACGCTGCTGGGGCTGGCTCTCGTCGGTAATCGACGGGTCGAGCCATTCGGTAAAAATGCGGTGTCGGCTCACATGCGCCGCCAGCATCATGATCGAATTGGCCGCAGGCAGGCGCGCCGCATCTACCGTGTAAGAATCGCCCGCGGCGGTATCGTTAATGCCCTCGCCTGCTTCCGCCAACGCCTGATACCACATCATCAGCGAGCCGCCACCTGACCAACCTGCCAGCACAATGTTGCTGTAGCCGAGACGCTCCTTGGCATCGCAAATCGCCTCGCCCAAGTCGCAGGCGACTTTCTCCATCATCAGCGCGTAGTCGGCGCCGCGATAGCGGGAGTTGGCCCACAACACATGATGCCCCTGTTTCGCCAACTGCCGCACCAAGGGCAGGTACATACCGCCCCCCACCGGATGCATAAACACAATCAGCGTGTCGCTGGGTGTATCTGCGGGTCGAATCAAATGGCAGTCCAGCCCGACGATGGCACCGCCGCCACCGTACACATCGCTGTAGGTGGCGTTCTCTTGAAAGCCCACCGCGTAGGCAATGCGCTCGCAGCCTTTTGGTGTGCCTGGATTCATTGCCGTTGTCATCGCGCTCCCCTTATTCCCCTATGCCTTTGTTTCAGAGTCTGCCGCTAAACGCATCGCGTGAATACTCAGGCAGACAGCAGGGGTTGGGGGAAGGTCAGGTCGGCGCGCTTTGTCGTTCGCTATCGTCAGCCTTTGAAAGCGTTTGGAAGGCCAATGGTGTTTTGGATATCTCGCCGGGTTCTTCGCGCACCAAGCGCGGCAGCAGGTAGCCCGGCAAGCGCTCACGCATCGCCTCATAGATAGGCCGTGCTTGGGCATCCGACACCATAAAGTGCGCGGTACCGGTCACCGGATCGGGCATGTGCAGGTAGTAGGGCAGCGCGCCCTGTTCGAACAGCGTCTCGGATAACGCGCACAGCACATCAACATCATTGTTCACACCGCGCAGCAGCACGGTCTGGTTCAGCAGGTGCACACCCGCCCCGCGCAGGCACGCAAACGCGCGCGCCGTATCTGCGTCGAGCTCTTGCGCATGGTTGCAGTGCACGACCACGGTTACCGAACAGCGGCTTGCCGCCAAGGTCTCCAGCAGCGCCTGGGTAATGCGCTGAGGCAGCACAATGGGCAAACGGCTGTGCAGGCGAATACGCCTTACGTGGGCGATGGCGTTAATGTCATCTAGCAGCTCAGCCAGCTGAGCATCGCCGAGCAGCAGCGGATCGCCGCCCGATAGGATTACCTCGCTAATCGAAGCATCCGCGGCGATCACCGCCAGCGCTTCGCCATGGCCTGCCGGTTTGTGGTCTTGGTAAGGAAAGTGCCGACGAAAGCAGTAACGGCAGTTCACCGCGCAGCCCGGCGTGGTAATCATCAACACCCGGCCTTGGTATTTTTGTATAAGCGAAGGCGCGCGTTTAAACCCAAGCTGCGCGTCATCCTCACCCAAGGGGTCGGCGACAAAGCCTGCGCTGTGCTCGCGCTCCTGCAGCACCGGCAGCACCTGTCGCAGCAGCGGGTCGGTGGGGTCAGCAGGGCTCATACGCGCAGCGAATGGACCGGGCACCAACATGGCAAAGTCGGGCTGTTGGTCCAGCGCCAAGGCGTCGGCAGGCAAATCAAGGTGGCTGAGTAACTCCTGCGGCTGCCGAAACGCCCCGCGCAGCAGCTTTTGCCATTCGTCGGACTGCCACGGCGTTCTGTTCGGGGTTATCATGACGGCTTACCAACGGATGACTGCAAGACTATGGCTACCTATTCTACCAACGAATTTCGCTCGGGCATGAAAGTGATGCTGGACGGCGACCCCTGCAACATTCTTGAGAATGAGTTTGTAAAGCCGGGTAAGGGCCAAGCCTTCAACCGTGTGAAGATGCGCAACCTGAAAAACGGACGTGTGTGGGAGCGCACCTTCAAGTCAGGCGAAAGCATCGAAGCCGCCGACGTCATCGATCTAGACATGGAATACCTCTACACCGACGGCGAGTTTTGGCATTTCATGAAAACCGACGACAGCTATGAGCAAGTCGCCGCAGATCAGTCAGCCGTAGCCGATTCGGAAAATTGGTTGAAAGAACAAGAGGTGTATCAAGTAACCCTCTGGAACGATGACCCCATTGCGGTCACCCCACCGAATTTCGTCGAGCTAGAAGTCACCGACACCGACCCGGGCCTGAAAGGCGACACCGCCAACGGCGGCACCAAGCCAGCCACGCTGTCGACCGGCGCCACCATCAAGGGCGTGCCGTTGTTCATCAACATTGGCGATGTGCTGAAGGTCGACACCCGAACCGGCGAATACGTCTCCCGCGCCAAAACCTAACAACCCCAAACACCCATGAGTGACTGGCGGCCCTCGGCGAGCATCGAACACCTCAAACAGCGCGCCGAGCTACTGGCCCAGGCAAGAGCCTTTTTCGCCGAGCGCGACGTCATCGAAGTACAAACTCCGGTGCTTGCCAAGCACTCGGTCACAGAGCCTGATGTGCAAAGCATCGAAGTGCCGGGCTACGGCTACCTACAAACCTCGCCGGAATATCAAATGAAACGCCTGCTCGCCGCAGGCATGCCCAGTTGCTATCAGCTAGGCCCAGCCTTTCGCCACGGCGAGCAGGGTAGGCTGCACAACCCAGAATTCACCATGCTGGAGTGGTACCGCCTAGGCTTTGACCACAACCAGCTTATGTACGAAGTCGCAGACCTGGTAGACACACTACTAGGCCCCAAACCCTATCAGCGCCTGACCTACGAGGACGTTGTCGGCAAGACCGAAGGCCGCCCGCGAGATGTACTCGATCTCGCCTTCGCCGAAGCTTGCGAGCGCCTTACCCCCGGAAGGTTTTTTATTACCGATTACCCCGCAGACCAAGCCGCGCTAGCGCGCATAAACCCAGACGGCCAAACCGCAGCGCGATTTGAACTGGTCATCGACGGCGTTGAAATCGCCAACGGCTACTGGGAGTTATTAGATGCCGAAGAGCATCGACAGCGATTCAAAACTGACAGTGAGATTAGACAGCAGCGCGGGCTGCCAGCCGTGGCAGTGGACGAGGCTTTCATAGCGGCTTTAGAACATGGTCTGCCTGAATGCGCAGGCGTTGCCATGGGCTTTGATCGGCTGGTGATGTTGGGGGGTAGCGCAAAAGCTCTCTCTGACGTGACGGCGTTTAGGGGTAGTTAAGCGACATAGCGCCCAGAAGTACTTTGTTGCCCGGTTGAATTCTTTCCCGCCATTCACGCGATCTTTCCAATAAAGGGTTCTTCATTGGCAGGAACCGCGTCGAGGAGCCGATGAAGCAACCGTATCCTCCTAGCAGGCCGGGGTTGCTCTACTGTTGTTAGGTATAAGCCAAACTTTCGCTAATTGCTGACGGCAGCCTCTCTTTCTTTCGCTTCTTGCTGCAGCTGCACCCGGTATATCGCTTCGAGTTTTTCCACGGCGTCCACAAACCCCTCTGGATCCACAAAGGTTTCGGGGCTGTAGGGCTTTGAACGGTCGTATTTGTAATAAAAACCGTATTGGCTCTTGTGCGCGGCTACCCAGATATCAACCGGCATCGCTTTTTGCGTGCGGTAGGTAGCGGCGAAATCCCCAGAAACAC
>ERZ802822.888-NODE-888-length-20125-cov-16.058310_pt1 | contig 20125 bp, 22 predicted proteins | sample MGYA00345649_ERZ802822 | MGnify/ENA primary metagenome ERZ802822 (study PRJEB30503, sample SAMEA104212359) | marine metagenome | biome: Westerlies Biome; feature: [SRF] surface water layer (ENVO:00010504) within the epipelagic zone...; material: water...
CCGGCACCTTCGGTGTGGAAGGTGTGAATGGTGCGTCCCTTGATGGCGGCGATCGTGTCTTCCACGAAGCCGGCTTCGTTCAGGGTGTCGGTGTGGATGCACACCTGCACATCCATCCGATCGGCCACCGACAGGCAGGCATCGATCGTGGCCGGCGTGGTGCCCCAGTCTTCATGCAGCTTCAGGCCGCAGGCGCCGGCGCGCACCTGTTCTTCCAGCGCTTCCGGGGTGCTGGCGTTGCCCTTGCCGAAGAAGCCCAGGTTCACCGGCAGGCCTTCCGCTGCCTGAAGCATTCGCCCGATGTGGAAGGCGCCCGGGGTGCAGGTGGTGGCATTGGTGCCGGTGGCTGGTCCAGTGCCGCCGCCCATCAGGGTGGTGACCCCGCTGGCTAGGGCTGTTTCGATCTGCTGGGGGCAGATGAAGTGGATGTGGGTGTCGATGCCACCGGCCGTGAGGATGTGGCCCTCCCCGGCGATGGCTTCGGTGCCGGGACCCACCACGATCGTCACCCCTTCCTGGGTGTCGGGGTTGCCGGCTTTGCCGATGCCCACGATCCGGCCGTCCTTGAGGCCGACATCGGCTTTGACGATGCCCCACCAGTCGAGGATCAGGGCATTGGTGATCACCGTGTCGACGGCTCCCTCGGCTCGAGGGGTCTGGGACTGGCCCATGCCGTCGCGAATCACCTTGCCGCCGCCGAACTTCACCTCATCGCCGTAGACGGTGTAATCCTTCTCGACTTCCAGGATCAGATCGGTGTCGGCCAGGCGAACCCGGTCGCCGGTGGTGGGTCCGTAGGTCTCGGCGTAGGCCTGGCGGGAGATGCGGTAGGGCATGGGTCAGGCGTCGAGGGGTCCGTTGATCTGGCCGTTGAAACCGATCACCCGACGATTGCCGGCAAAGGGAATCAGGTTCACGTCGCGGCTGTCGCCGGGTTCAAAGCGGATGGCCGTGCCGGCGGGGATGTCGAGCCGTTGACCGCGGGCTGCGGCCCGGTCGAACTGCAGGGCGGCGTTGGCTTCGGCGAAATGGAAATGGGAGCCCACCTGCACCGGCCGGTCGCCGCTGTTGGAGACGCTCAGCGTGGTGACGGGTCGGCCTGCATTCAGCTCCAGTTCACCCGGTTCGGGAAGCAGTTCGCCTGGAATGAGAGGTGCCATGGGTTCTGCCTCAGCGAATCGGGTCGTGCAGGGTGACGAGCTTGGTGCCATCGGGGAAGACGGCCTCGATCTGCACCTCATGGACGAGCTCGGGCACGCCCTCCATCACCTGGTCATGACGCAGCCAGGTGGTGCCTTGCTGCATCAGCTCCGCCACGCTCTTGCCGTCACGGGCGCCTTCCAGCACGAGAAAGCTGAGCCAGGCCACCGCTTCGGGGTGGTTGAGCTTCAGGCCGCGGTTCAAGCGCCGCTCGGCCAGCAAGGCTGCGGTCACGATCAGGAGTTTGTCCTTTTCCTGGGGACTGAGATGCATGGCGAAGCTCGGTCTTCTTCAGTGTGTCTCCGCTGCAGCCGCGAAAGCGTTCATGGTGGACGTTTGTCGGCGCAGAGGCTGTTCCTGCAGGGGCCAGACCCTGGGGATGCGAGGTCGTGTCAGGCCCCGGAGCGTTCGCGTTCGCTCCCAGATTCGGCTGAACCAGAAGCGGGCGTCGCGGCTGGAATCGCCGGAATAGCGAGCGATCAGGCCCTGATTAAGGGCGCCGCAGCGCATCGTGCCCGTCAAACCCTCGCGGTCGGCCCGCGCTTCCTCCAGCAGCGCTGTTGTTGTTTCGGCGCCCATGGCCATCGGCGCGGCCCAAACCAGTGTTCCGAAGACTGGAGCGCCTCCCAACCCGTGCGGACTGTTCAGGCTGGCGTCGCCGAGTTCCACCCGATCCGCCAGCTCCCAGGCTGAGCTGCTGGCCGCGACGCGCTGAATGGTGAGGTTCGACCGCCAACATCCCTGCTGCAGGGTTTCACCGGCAGCGGTTCGGCCCAAGCGCACGATCTCCGCACTGAGAAAGGAGGCGTCCTGGGGCAGGGTCACCGTCAGCTGCTGTTCGAACAAGGCATCGGCATACAGCACCATTTCCTGCGGCAGCCATTCGAGATCACTGCCGCTGGCCAGCGCGCAGTGCACTTGTTGATGGACGAAGCAACCCTCGGGTTGTAGGCAGCTGCGGCCAATCGATCCGTAAACCTTCTGCGCCGCCACGCTGGTGATCAGGCCGCGGCTGTTGGCCTCAAGCTTGATGTCCAGGCTGAGTTGATCGCCGCCCACCAGGCCTCCGGCGGTGTGCAGCACCGGCAGCTCGCAGCGTCCGTCATCGCCGCGTTCACTACGAAGCAGCTTGAACGGAGCCGTGCAGCCCCCTTGGTGTTTGGTGCTGCTGTTGGTGGCATCAAACTGCAGGTCGCAGCGGCCGTGCCAAGGATCAAGACGTTGCATGGCCTCACGCTCCGCCCCCGCCGCCTTCGACTCTGTAGCAATGCACACCAAAGTGCTGGTGATTGATCGGCACGCTTTCGTTGTGGATCTGGAGAGGAGGTGCTGGTGACGGATGCGGTGGTGGTGCTGGAGCAGCGCCTGCAGAACAGCAGTGCCACGGCAATCCTCCAGTTGCCGCTAACGGCCGAAGAGCGCACGGTGCTGCGGGGCCGTCGCACCACCTCCTGCGGTCGTCCGGTGTTGCTGCAGTTGCCCCGTGTGGGATCGCTGCAGCCTGGTGATCTGTTGGGGGATCAGTCCGGGGCGACCGTTGTGGCGGTGACGGCAGCGCCGGAAGCGTTGCTGCGGGTGCAGGGGTCGCATCCCCTGGAGCTGTTGCAGGCCGCTTATCACCTGGGCAATCGCCATGTCGCCCTGGAGCTGCACGAGCAGGAGCTGTTGCTGCCGGAGGATTCCGTTCTCGCCACGATGCTGGAAGGGCGTGGATTGACGGTCAGCCGTTGTCTGCAGCCGTTTGCCCCCGAGGGCGGTGCCTACGGAGGCCATCAGCACGGATGACTTCCCTGGCGTTGTTGCAACTGGTCAGCCCGGCCTTGCCCGTGGGTGCCTTCAGCTACTCAGAGGGTCTGGAGGTGTTGATTCAGGCGGGATCCATCTCCGATGAGCAGGCCATTCAGGCTTGGTTGGAGGCTGAGCTGCAACGGGGCGGGGTGCGGCTGGAGGCCGCGGCACTAAGGCCTTTTGCGGAGGCTTTGCTGGGGTGGTCAACCCAGGCCGATGCTGCGGCCAAGGAGCGTTTGATCGATCTGGATGGTTGGCTGTTGGCCACCCGTGAAGCCGCGGAGTTGCGAGCCCAGCAGCGTCAGATGGGGATGTCGCTGCTGCAGTTGATGTCTGACATGGGTCAGGATCTGCCTGAACCTGTGGCCTTGAGCTGGCCAGCGGCCTGGGCCTGGGCCGCTGTGGGCTTGTCGGTTCCAGCGGGAGACATGGTGGAGGGGTACCTCTACGGCTGGGTTGCCAATCAGCTCAGTGCCTCGGTGCGGCTGCTGCCGTTGGGTCCGTCCCGAGCACAGGTGCTGCAACAGCGGCTGCTGCCAATGATTTCATCGCAAGCGGAGTTGCTTCAGGCGGCCGATCCGCAGCAGCTCTGGAGCAGCGGTGTGGGTGCGGGCATGGCTCAGCTTGCCCATGCTGAGCTGTATTCACGCCTGTTTCGAAGCTGATGAGCAGCAAACTGCGCCTGGGGGTGGCGGGTCCTGTGGGATCCGGCAAGACCGCACTGGTGGAGGCGCTCTGTCGTCGCTTGAGGGATGAGCTGCAGATCGCGGTGGTCACCAACGACATCTACACCCAGGAGGATGCCCATTTCCTCACCCGTGCCGGTGCCCTGGATCCAGAGCGCATCCGCGGGGTGGAGACCGGTGGTTGCCCTCACACGGCAATCCGCGAAGACTGCTCGATCAACAGAGCCGCCGTGGCGGAGCTGGAGGCGCAATTCCCTGACCTTGATCTTGTTTTGGTTGAAAGCGGTGGCGACAACCTGGCGGCGAGCTTCAGCCCGGAACTAGTGGATCTCTGCATCTATGTCATCGATGTGGCAGCTGGCGACAAGATCCCCCGCAAGGGAGGCCCAGGCATCACCCGCTCTGATCTGTTGGTGATCAACAAGATTGATCTGGCTCCCCATGTCGGTGCTGATCTTTCGGTGATGGAGGAGGACACCCGGCGGATGCGGGGAGCCCGTCCCTGGTGTTTCACCAATCTCCACAGCGGTGAAGGCCTGGGGCAGGTGGTGGGTTTTTTGTTGCAACAGCTACCGAATTAGTCGTTAAAAACCTTGGAATCAGCAAATAGTGCGAATGGATACATTTCAGCAGTTGCGGCGCTTCATACCTTCTCTTTGACGCCATCGGCGGTCTTTGTTTCTTCGCGTGTCTTTCGAGAAATGATCAGTTCACTCTCCAAGCGGATCCTCACTGGCTTCGCTGCAACGGCTGTCGGCGTCACCATGACGGCCTGCGGTGGCGGCGGTGACTCTGCAAGTGGCGATTTCGATGGCGAAATCAAGGTTGGCATCCTCCATTCTTTGAGTGGAACCATGGCGATCTCCGAAACCACCCTCAAGGAGGTTGAGGAGATGGCAATCAAGGAGATCAATGACGCGGGTGGCGTCAAGATTGACGACAAGTCCTACAAAATCACCTACGTCTCTGAAGATGGTGCCTCTGATTGGCCCACCTTCGCTGAGAAATCTCAGAAGCTGATCGACGCTGACAAGGTTGCCGTGGTGTTCGGTGGCTGGACCTCAGCCAGCCGTAAGGCCATGCTTCCCGTGTACGAGGCCAAAGATCACTTCCTCTTCTACCCCATCCAGTACGAGGGTCAGGAGTGTTCCAAGAACATCTTCTACACCGGTGCTGTGCCCAACCAGCAGGCTGAGCCCGCTGTTGACTGGTTGTTCGATACTTATGCCGAGAAGTACGGCAAGAAGGTCTACCTCGTGGGTTCTGACTACGTCTACCCACGCACTGCCAACACCATCATCAAAGAGCAGGTCAAGAGCCTGGGTGGCGAGACCGTGGGAGAGGACTACATCCCCCTGGGTAACACCGAGGTGGCTCCGATTATCGCCAAGATCAAGAAAGAGTTCCCCGATGGTGGAATCATCATCAACACTCTGAACGGCGACTCTAACGTTGCTCTGTTCAAGCAGTTCAAGGCAGCTGGCATCACTCCAGACAAGTATCCGATCATGTCCTTCTCCATCGCGGAAGAAGAGATTCGCCAGATCGGTCCTGACTACGTCGGTGGCACCTATGCGGCTTGGAACTACTTCATGTCCCTCGGAACTGAAGCGTCCAACACCTTCAACGACGCCTTCATCAAGATGTATGGAGACGATCGGGTGACCAATGACCCGATGGAATCCGCTTACAACATGGTCTACCTCTGGAAGGCTGCTGTTGAGAAGGCTGGAACCTATGAGGATCTGGATGCTGTCCGTGATGCCTTGATCGGCATCAAGATGGATGCTCCTCAGGGCCCCATCGAGATGTATCCCAACCACCACATCTCACAGACCGTTCGCATTGGCGAAGCCAAGGATGACGGCCAGTTTGAAATCCTCTGGGATAGCAAAACACCTGTTGCTCCGATCACCTGGAACCAGTACGTTCCTGAGACCAAGGGCTATAAGTGCGACTGGACCCTGGATCGTGCGGACGCCGGTAAGTTCAAGATGTGATTCTTGATTCAGAAATCTAATCCTGGGTGGGTCAGACTTAGTTTGATCCACCTTTTTTTTATCCGATGAAATCATGGAGCTAGTTTTTTCGCAGATTCTTGACGGCTTAAGTATCGGTTCGGTGCTTCTGCTCGCGGCGACTGGCTTGGCAATCGTCTTTGGATTGATGGGTGTGATCAACCTCGCCCATGGTGAATTCATGATGCTTGGTGCCTACGTCACATTTGTGGTTCAGAACATGTTTCGCCCTCTTGGGGGAACTGCTTTTGAGCTGTATTACATCGTGGCACTTGTTGCTTCCTTCGTGGTAACAGCCTTGGTTGGCGTTTTATTGGAACGCACATTGATTCGGCGGTTGTATGGGAGGCCTCTTGAAACCCTTCTAGCCACCTGGGGCGTCAGCCTGATGCTGATTCAGTTTGTCCGCAGCGTTTCCCTTGCCATGATGCTGGGAATTGGTGTGACGGCACTATTGGGTTGGTTGGCCAAACGCTTCATGCCAGCGTCCCTGAAGGACGCATCATTCGCCAATTATCTCGGTGGTGCTGTCTGGGCTGTGGCTGGTGTGCTCGGGATTTTTTCAATCAATATTTTCGCTTCATTTGGTCGCTTCTTTTCAAACCCCTGGTTTGGACCGCGCAACATTGATGTCACTGCTCCAAAATGGTTGCAAGGAAGTTGGGGTTCCATTGCAGGGATCGAGTTGCCAGGAATCAGGATATTCATCATTGCCTTGTCGGCACTTTTGCTCGCAGCTGTTGCTTGGTTCCTAACAAAAAGTGTCTGGGGTGTCCGAATTCGCTCTGTGACTCAGAACCGTGAAATGAGTAACTGTCTTGGAATACCTACCGATAGTGTTGACAGCATCACCTTTGGCATTGGATCGGGTCTTGCTGGGGTTGCTGGCTGTGCCATCACCTTGCTTGGCTCTGTTGGACCCAACCTTGGGGCCTCCTACATCGTCTCCTGCTTCATGGTGATTGTTCTTGGCGGTGTCGGTAACCTGGTTGGAACCGTGATTGCTTCGATGATGCTGGGCATTATTCAGTCCATCATCGGCTCTGGATCATTGTTGATTGCCTTCCCGGATATGCCATCTAGTTTGAGGGCTGTGACCGAGTTTTTCGCAACGACGAGTATGTCGTTGGTGCTCGTTTTTATTTTTATTATTGCCTTCCTTCAGTTCAAGCCAACAGGCATGTTCCCTCAAAAGGGACGCTCAGTTGATGCTTAATGACTTTGCATTATTTCAATGAAACTTTTTAAGCGCCTGATCCCCTGGATCCTCCTGGCTTTCGCCTTTTTTATCTTGCCTGCGATGGCAGATAGCGAGTTGTTTGGCTTTTCTCAGTTTCGACTGAACCTGTTTGGTCGTTACTTTTCACTCGCGTTTGTTGCTCTCGGAATTGACCTCATTTGGGGTTACACAGGCTTGCTGAGTCTGGGCCAGGGAATCTTCTTCTCCCTCGGGGGGTATGCCATTGCGATGCACCTGTTGCTGGTCACCAAAAATGACTTCACAACAGGAGCCAACGGATTGCCCAAGTTTTTCGAGAACTATGGTGTCGATCAGTTGCCTTTTTTCTGGGAACCGTTCTGGTCGTTCCCTGTTTCGATCTTCGCCATTTTTATCGTCCCTTCCGTTGTGGCGGGATTGGTCGGTTACCTGATCTTCAGGAACCGTATCAAGGGTGTGTATTTCTCGATCATTACCCAGGCATCCTTGATGGTTTTCTACCATTTCTTCAATGGTCAGCAAAAACTTGTCAACGGAACCAATGGTCTGAAGACCAGTACGACGGAAATCTTCGGCTTGGTTGCCGGTTCAGATGAAGCCCAGGTGTTGTTCTATCGCATTACTCTGATTCTTCTGCCTTTCGCCTTCCTGCTCTGCAAGTACCTCACATCAGGCCGGTTTGGTGACTCGTTGATTGCGATTCGAGATGACGAACCGCGTCTGCGCTTCTCAGGATTCAACCCAACACCCTTCAAGGTCATTGTCTTTGTTGTGGCAGGTGCCTTGGCAGGTGTTTCGGGCGCGCTTTACACCGTTCAGTCGGGCATTGTCTCTCCCCAGTTCATGTCGATCTCAATGTCGATTGAGATGGTGATCTGGGTCGCGGTCGGCGGTCGTGGCACACTCGTGGGTCCTATTCTTGGCGCTGTTGTTGTCAACTACCTCAGAAGTTTGGTCAGTGAGGCACTGCCCGAGGCTTGGCTCTTTGTGCAGGGTGCATTGTTCATCTTTGTGGTTGTTCTGATGCCTGATGGCATTTATGGCTGGTTCACCAAGGGTGGATTCCGCACCATGCTTGCCGCCTTCGGTCTTGCCAAGAAGTCCGCGACCTATCCCAAGATCGACCTGGACGAATCTGCGCAAAGTGAGTCTGCATCCGCCTAAATGTTTTCACTCTGATTACCTGAAGGTTCTCCATGTCTCAAACTATTCTTGATCTTGATGATGTGAGCGTCAGTTTTGATGGCTTTTATGCCCTCACTGATCTCTCGTTCTCGCTTCGTCCCGGTGAGCTGCGCTCGATCATCGGTCCCAACGGTGCGGGTAAAACCACATTCCTGGATGTGATCACCGGCAAAGTCCGTCCCACCAAGGGAGATGTGATGTTGCGTGGTCGCAGCATTGTTGGTCTGTCCGAGCAAAAGATCTCTCGCCTGGGTGTTGGGCGTAAGTTCCAAACCCCGCGTGTGTTCGAGAATCTGACGGTGCAGCGCAATCTCGAGCTCACCGCCTCACCCAAAAAGAATCCCTTGTCGCTGCTGACGGAATCCTTGAACGACACCGTCAAGGACGAGGTCTTCAAAATCATGGAGTACGTGGGTCTCGCTCCCTATGCCAAATGGCAGGCGGGCTCGTTGTCCCACGGTCAGAAACAGTGGCTTGCCATTTCCATGTTGGTGGCCCAGTCTCCCGACATCATCCTCTTGGATGAGCCTGTTGCTGGTTTGACGGATGAGGAAACCTCCAAAACCGCCGATCTGATCAAATCTCTTGCCGGTGAGCACACCGTTGTGGTGATTGAGCACGATATGGAGTTCATTCGCGACCTTGGGGCTCCTGTCACCGTGCTGCATCAAGGTCAGAAACTGACGGAGGGAACGTTGGACGAGGTGAAGGCTGATCCTCGCGTGATTGAAGTCTATCTCGGTGAATCCGATGACCACTAAAGATTCTTTGAACTAGATGTCATGCCGACTGCAATCCTTGAATCATCCACCATGCATCCAACATCTTCTGACCTGATCCTCAGGGCGTCAGGCATCAATGTTTACTACGGTGAAAGTCACATTCTTCGGGATGTCGATCTGCAGATTCCCAAAGGGGAGATGGTCTGCTTGATTGGCCGTAATGGTGTGGGAAAAACCACATTCCTGAAAACATTGATTGGTCTCCTTCAGCAGAAAACTGGCTCGATTGAATATGAGTCAGATCAGCTGTTGAAGCAACCCCCGTATCGTCGTGCTCGTCATGGGATTGGTTATGTGTCCCAAGGGCGTGACATCATTCCCCGCCTGACAGTTCGTGAGAACCTGATGCTCGGTATGGAAGCATTGCCCGGCGGCATGGGCAAAAATCGCCATATCGATCCTTTCATCTATGAACTCTTTCCCATTCTTGAGCAGTTTCTGAATCGTCGCGGTGGTGACTTGAGTGGTGGTCAGCAACAGCAGCTGGCCATTGCCCGTGCGTTGCTTGGTAAGCCCAAGCTGCTTTTGCTTGATGAGCCAACCGAGGGGATTCAACCCTCGATCATTCTCGATATTGAGCGGGCTGTTCTGCGCATCATTAAGGAGACCGGGATCAGCGTTTTGTTGGTTGAACAGCACCTCCATTTTGTACGTCAATCGAACTTCTATTACGCCATGCAGCGTGGTGGAATTGTCTCCAGCGGTCCAACCTCCTCCTTGTCCGATGCGGTCATTCAGGAGTTCTTGACTGTTTAATTGTCCATCAAAAAGCCCCCGCAACATGACGTTGCGGGGGCTTTGCTTTGGAGTCAATTCATCAGCAACCGCGATTCAGCATCCAGGGCCGGGTGGTGCTTTCCTGCAGTCGTGGTTTGGTGGAAGGTTCCCGCACTTTTTTGGTGACAAGCTTAGGTTCTTTCCGTTCAGTCTTCAATCGCAAGCCACCTGTAAGCATCATTGGTGGATTGAACAGACGCCGTCCCTGACTTCCGCACTCCGGACATTCTGTGCTTACGTCACGATCTGAGATCGATCTCCACACTTCATAGGTCGAACATTGGTTGCTGGAACAGGCGAATTCGTAAACGGGCATTGTCTCGATTGTTTCATAAAGAAGGAGTCAATCGAACGATTGACTCCTTCGATGTTCAGCTAGGAGTGTTGTCCCTCAACAAGGAAGAATGTCCTTGTCGAAGATGGACGTCGGCAAGGCCAGGGTGCAACAGGCATTGGGAATGTCGACAATGCCGCTGATCCTTCCCTCCACAGGTGCACAACTCAGGAGCAGATAGGCCTGCTCGCCGGTGTAGCCGAATTTCTTCAGGTACTCAATGGCGTTCAAGCAGGCACGACGGTAGGCAATGTGCACATCCATGTAGTACTGCTTGCCTTCGAATTCATCCACAGAAATTCCCTCGAAGACGAGGTAGTCGCTGTAGTGAGGCTCCACGGGGCTGGTCTTGAACATGGGATTGACCATCCCGTATTTGGCCATACCACCTTTGATCAGTTCGACATGCAGGTCGAGATAGCCCGACATCTCGATGGCACCGCAGAAGGAGATCTCTCCATCACCCTGTGAGAAATGGATGTCTCCCATGGAGAGTTTTGCTCCTTCCACGTACACAGGGAAATAGATCCGTGTGCCTTTGGTGAGGTTTTTAATGTCGCAGTTGCCGCCGTGTTCCCGGGGTGGAACGGTGCGGGCGGCTTCATTGGCGATGCGATCGAAATCATCCGCTGCCACATTGCCAAGAATGGCACTGTTGGGGTTGGGCAAGGCGGCCAGCACCGGCTCACTGCCGGAAAGACCAGCGCCGTAGGTCCGACGATCCGGTGCGGTGTTGACCAGTTCGGTTTCCCTGCGGTTCCACTCGTTGAGCAGTTCCATGGAAGGGGCACAGCCGATCAAGCCAGGGTGTGTGATGCCAGCGAAGCGCACACCGGGGATGTGGCGTGATGTGGTGTAAACACCCTCCAGATCCCAGATGGCTTTGGCTGCTTTGGGGAAATGATCAGTGAGGAAGCCGCCGCCATTTTCTTTGGCGAAAATTCCCGTGAAACCCCATTCATCACCCTGGAGGGCACCCACCTCAAGGATGTCCACGACGAGGATGTCGCCGGGTTGGGCACCGTTCACCCAGATCGGCCCACTCAAGACATGAACAACTTCCAGGTTGACGTCAGCAATATCCTGCGGGTTGTCGTTGTCCTTGATCTGTCCATCGGTCCAGTCCTTGCATTCGATGCGGAAGACGTCGCCTGGATTGACTGAGGCAACAGCAGGAATGTCGGGGTGCCACCTGTTGTGACCAGGCATCTCCTGCTGGTCCATGGGCTTTGTGAGATCTACCTTGAACAGGGTCTCGGGCATGAAAGGGAACTATCAACCATCAACATTCAAATCAGCAAAAAAATGCTGTGATGTTGTATCTGATACTTATTTTCCTGAAGGATTTTCTGATTTAAAAATACCCGTATTCGATATCACTAAAATTTAGCCGTGTTTTTGATACTGCCTGAGCTGACCAGTGCCAGCTCAGGCCTTACTCCCCTATAACGCGACCGTCTCAACTGGTTTGGCAGCTGTTGTTCCGTTCTTCGGCATCGGTCCCAACTTCACGCCTTCGGGGTAGTACTTCCATCCATCACGGACCCGAATGCTGCTGTCCCAAGGAAGTTTGTATTCACCTTTGGCCAGGTCTTCAACCCAGGTGAGATAGTTGGCCTTTTCGCCCCCCGGCTTGCCCACGTAGGCACGGCATCCAAGGTTGAAGATGTTGTTTTCGAGCGCCCAATTTTCCCTTGCCTTATCAACAAGTCGTGGGAATAGTTCTGCTGTAACGATCTCCCAGGGGTTGCGATGGCCTTGCTGGATGACGTTGCCGTCGTAGTTGCAGACTGTTCCTTCGCCGAAGTAGTAGAACACACCGTCGTAACCAGCAAGGTTCACCGAAATGGTGTACATCAGGTTTTGCCAGGCATTGGTTCGGTTCGTCCAAATCCACTGGTCATTCACTTGGGTGGAATAACCCGAGATGCGGATGTAGACATTCGCACCTTTGTAAGCAGCTTCCCTTGCAAGCTCAGGGAACATGCCGTCATGGCAGATGCAGACAGCAAGCTTGGACCCTTTAGGGCCATCACAGACAGGCATGCCGTAGTTGCCTGGAGACCATGGCTCGATGGGGACCCAAGGTTGTAGTTTGCGGTAGTGCAGCGCTATCTCACCATCTGAATTAATGATGATGGCTGTATTGAAGGGTGGTTTGCTTGGGTCATCGTTGACCTCCATTAATGAAAATACACCCCAAACATCGTTGTCTTTGCATGCTTGTTTGAAGCGGCCGATTTCTGGTGAGTCGATGGTCAGGAGCATCTCATCGTATGTCCAGATCGATGTGTTGAGCCCCTGAGTCGAGTATTCCGGCATCACGATCAGATCGGCTTCTGGATAGCCGGCCTTGGTTGACGCAACTGCTTTGCAGATTTGATCCACTTGGCTCTGGATGTCTTCCGGTCCTTTGATCACTGGGACCGGATACTGAATCATCGCGACGAGCAGAGATTCGTCCCAGGAGCTGACGCTGCCAGTGCTGGCCATAGTGGAAGAATGGGAATCATTCTCATTCTGTGGTTCCAGTTTGTCCCCTGGTGTATCTGTTGCTGCAGGTTGCGGTCTTAAGGCCTCAAAAGAGTCACAAATGATACCTATTAGTGCTCAGTTGTCGCTGAAATCTCCTTTTCGGCAGGCGTTCTCGGCAAGGCGTTGTGCCCAAGCTGGTGCCTCCTCTCTGCCTTTGTTTTGCGTGGTGCCGTCGAAGTAGGTCAACAGTTGCCAGTCGGTGTCACCACCTTCCGCTCCGGGCTCTTCGCCTGATTCCAGCCAACGGCCGTAGATGTTGTCGTATTCGGGCCAGTTCGGCAGGTCCGGCATGCTGCAAACAGTGTTGACCTCTGCGCTTTTCTTGTCCATGCCCGGGGTGCTAACCAAAACCCCTCCATCGAAAAGTCCGTTGGGTGTTCCGGGGCGAAACGCTTTGGTCAGTGTGATCGTCGTTTCGCCGTCGATCACAAGGGCGTCGCCGGGCTTGGCTTCGTGCAGTCGTGTCTCTGTGGGAGTGCCGTTGCAGGCTTGGCAGAACAAGGCTAAGGCTGCGGCCAGCAGGATCCGAGGCGTTGTGGCGACTTGTTTTGGCATAGACGTTGCAATGCCCCCTTGGATCGAGATTCCCTCCTGTCTACATCGCGACCTAACCATTAAAAAAAGTTTTTTTTTGGCCGTTGTGTAGCCCTATGAACGCCATGCCAAAAGAGTTAATGGCCAAACTCTGTCTGTAGCAACGGCTACACTGCGTTCACCCTGGAACAGGGCGCATCTACAACGAGCCAAGGAACGGGGGCTCGTTTTTTGCCGTCGTCGCCATGTCACTTCTCACTTTCCGCGGAGTTCATTACGAGCAGGGGGCTCTGCCCTCCAGCCTTGGGGCTCCTGTGCAGCAGCTGGTGTACCGCTCTCCTGCCCAGGAGAACCATGTCATTCGTTCGGCTCCGACGGCGGCTTTGCTTCAGCTCGAGGGTCCTCGCGAGAGCAATCGTCTTGTCTACCGCGGTGTTCCGGTTCGTTCTCTTGAGGCCAAAAGGCTCGACCGTGCCCCGATTCAACGAGGTGGTGTCATTCGCTCTCGCATGACAGCCGAATTGCTCGGGATCAATCCCGTTAAAGCGCCTGGCGCTTCGGTGCGGCCCCGTGGCGTTGTGCGGTCTCGTGAGACGGCTGATCTGCTGAAGCTGGACTGCAAGAGGGGTAAGTCGACTCGCATTTATCGAGGAGTTCCCTTCTGAACTGATTGCTTGCCTCAAGCAATCAAATCAGCTGGCCCAGAGGGTTTCCGTCGCAGGTTCATCGTTCATGGCGTACTCGCTCACATCGGCGCGTACGTGCAGCATCTGACCGCTCATCGACATCTTCCAAATTTCAAGCCGCGCCTGTTCAGGGGCTTCAAACCAGAACATCTCGGTGGGAAGCACAACCTTTTCACGGTAAAAGTGGTCGTCCCCGACGCATTTAACAATCACCATTCGGTCGGTGTCGTTGCGATAGGCGCACTCAATCATGTGAAGAACCCAGAATCATGCCACTTTGCGGAATTTGGAGCCAGTGGAGTGTTGGATTGGGCACGGATTGGAGATGGTTTCAGATTTCGTTTAGACCCCGTGATACAGATGCCGTTGGTTTGGTAACTTTGGCGACGTTTTAGTGGCGACCCTGCTCCGTTTGGTTTGGCAGTGTGGATTGATTGGTAGCCAAGTCTGAGAGTTCACACAGTGTGGATGTTTCGTTTCAAATGAAACAATTCTTTTTCGTGTTGGCATGACAATAGTGATGTCTTCAATTGGAGGAAGTGATGCAGGAATCGATCGCAATGTCCATGACGCAATGCTTTGAAGTGGAGCGGATGAACCGTGCCATTGAAGCCACTGCAGACCCAGCGCAGTTGCAGACACTTGCCAAGCAACTTCTCCATGCCTGGCAATCCCAGCGAGCAGCGACGCAATGGGTGATGCGGCAGCAGCAGGCTCTTTGATGCGTCTTGGGTTTTATTGAAGCGAATAGAAATTGGCCCCAATCGTCAGATTGGGGCCAATTTGACTCGTTTACTTTGATTCAAGTCCGTTCAGGCGACAAGCTCAGATGTCGATGATCTGGGCTTGTGATTGGGTCGACGCAACGGTTGGGACTGGGGCATGGTCCGAGATGCAGGGCGATCCATCTGACCTGCTGCACTGAGGTCACCTTGAAGCGAAGGATTGCAACTTTTCAGTCGTGACCAACTGGGGAGCTGATGAGCAACGGGAGACTCCATCAGGCGGGAGAGTCCCGGCCGCAGCAGTTCAGCAAAACTGTGCACAGCCAGTTCTTCGCCATGGCGGTCATAGGGGAGCCGGTTGATCGCCGAATCAATGCCGAACTGGCGCACCCGATCCTCACCGACGCGTCGGTAGAGCACCTCAAGGGTGGGAATCTGATCCATCGAGATCACGGCGCCTTCGTGCTCCATCAAGCTGCGCAAAACGGTGCCGAAGATTTCACCGGCCATGCGTTGCAAGCCCTCACTGGGTTTGCTTCCGAGTCCTTTGTGCTTGTGATCAAACAGCCCCAGATCCACCTGGGCAATGCGACTGGTGGCGACATGACGGAACACTTCCGAGAGCAACCCCATCTCCAGGCCCCAATCGGAGGGGATGCGCAGATTCATCGCCAGATCGGTGGTGAAGGCGAATTCACCAGCCAAGGGGTAGCGAAAGGACTGCAGATAGCGCAGGTACGGCAGTGGGCCGAAGATCTGTTCGAGGCTGACCAGCAGGGGACCGACGAACAGGCGGGTGGCCCGACCCTGCAGCGCCTGGGTTTCCAGCGATAGCCGGCTGTAGAAGGCCTTGACGTAGGCAATGCCGTGGGAGCGATCCAGCAGTGGACGCAACATCCGCTCCGGGTATGCCGAGCCGAAGGTGCGGATGTCGGCGTCAAACAGGCCCACCACCTCGGCGTCCTGACAGGCCACCCCAAGCCCTTGCCAGACCGCCCAGCCCTTGCCGGGGGGACCGGTGACCTCGAGTCCCAGGGCGCCCATGGACTCCAGCAAGTCCTTCACGGCTGGGCCATTGGTCCAGTGCACCTGAACGGGAAAGGGCATGCCGGCGAAGAAGGCTTCGGCATGGGCTACGTCCTCCGCGCTTTCAGCGGCCAGAGCAATGACGAGGCGATTGAGGCCTTTCAGTGACGACAGGGTGTCGCGGATCAGCGCCAGTGCTGGACGGCTGAACTCCTCCATCAGACAGGGGATCAGCAGCGTCGTGGGCCGCTGGCTCAGCTCGCGGTTGAAGGCAACAGCATCCAGGTTGCCCAGGCTGTAGTCATGAACCGTGGTGATCAGGCTCTGCTGAAAATCCATCCGGTGCTTAATGCGACAACAGTGGATGAGGTCATGACCCATACCTGAGCGATGTTCAGGAGAGCCGAGATGCAGACCTTGAGCGCCGAAACGCTGCAGGGCCTGCTGGAGAACCTCTACCCCGGGGATTCTTCCGCTGATTCCGAGCAGCTGTCGTCGCAATTGCTGCAGATTTTGCGTGGTGCGTCAGCAAACGACGACCCGCCCGGTGCGACGGATCTCTGGACAGGCGCCGATGCGGTGCTGATCACCTACGCCGATACGGTGGTGGAGCAGGGGGTGCCCGCGTTGCGCAGCCTGCGTCAGTTGCTCAACAACCGCCTGCGGCCCTTCGCTGAGGTGGTGCATGTGCTGCCGTTTCTGACCTCCACCAGTGATGGCGGCTTTGCGGTGGCCAGCCACGACCGGATCGAGCCGCGCTTCGGTGACTGGGGAGATCTGGCGGACCTTGCTGACGGTCGTCGTCTGATGGCAGACCTGGTGCTGAACCACATCTCCGCCTCCCATCCCTGGGTGAGGCAGTTCCTGCGCGATGAGGAGCCGGGGCGCTCCTGTGTGCTGGAGGCCGCGCCTGATCCCTGCTGGGACCAGGTGGTGCGGCCGCGGAGTTCTTCCCTGTTCACCCAGCTGAGCGGGTCGGATGGTCCGCGTCAGGTGTGGACCACGTTTGGGCCCGACCAAGTGGATGTGGATTGGCGAAGTCCGGAGGTGCTGCTGGGATTCACGCGGCTGCTGGACCAGATGCTTCGCCATGGGGTCCGCTGGGTCCGGCTGGATGCGGTCGGGTTCATCTGGAAGACACCGGGGACAGGCTGCATCCACCTGCCTGAAGCCCATCGCATCGTTGAGGTGCTGCGGCAGCTGATGGAGCGCAGCTGTTCAGGCGGGGTGGTGGTGACGGAGACCAATGTTCCGGAGCAGGAGAACCTCTCGTATCTGGTCAGCGGTCGAGAAGCCCATCTGGCCTACAACTTCCCGTTGCCGCCCCTGTTGCTGGAGGCGGCCATCAGTGGTCGTGCTGATCTGCTGAACGGCTGGCTCAACCGTTGGCCCGCGCTGCCGGAGGCCACGGGGCTGTTCAATTTCACCGCTTGCCATGACGGTGTCGGTCTGCGGGCCCTCGAGGGGCTGATGTCGGATCAGCGGAGACTGCAGCTGTTGATTGCCTGTGAGCAGCGGGGTGGTCTGATCAGTCACCGTCGCCTCACCAACGGTGAGGAGGCTCCCTATGAGATCAACATCAGCTGGTGGAGTGCCATGGCGGATGGCGGAATTGATCCGGCGCATCTGCAACGGGCACGCTTTCTGATGACCCAGCTGCTGGTGCTGGCCCTGCCCGGTGTTCCGGCGTTTTATCTGCCGGCCCTGTTGGCCACACCCAATGACCTGGGCCGGTTCCGCCGCACCGGACAGCGCAGGGATCTCAACCGCCCGCAGTTCAAGGCGGACACTGTTGAGCGGCGGCTGCAGGATCCCGACAGCGATGCCACCGCCGTTACATCGGTGTTGGGTCATGCCCTGCGGGTGCGCCGCGATCAGCCGGCCATGCATCCCGATGCCGCCATGGAGGTGTTGAGTGCTGGTCGCTCCGATCTGGTGATGCTGCGTCGACGTGGTGGCGGCCAGACCCTGGTGGCGGTTCATAACGTCACCCCTTCGCGGTTGACCCTGGCCTTGGGGCGTCTCGGCGGTCGCACTGGTCTTGCCTGGGCCGATTGTCTGAGCGGATCCTCCGAGACCCATGGCTCGCAACTTCAGTTGGAACCTTATGCCGTGCATTGGCTGATTCAGGCATGAGCGACCCCCAGAGCTGCCGTTGGTGGGTGGTCACCGACCTCGATGGCACCTTGATGGACCATCACTACGACTGGGCTCCGGCAGCGGCGGTGCTGCGCTCTCTGCAACGGGCAGGAGTGCCCGTGATTCCCTGCACAAGCAAAACGGCGGAGGAGGTGGAGCGTTTCCGCACTGCAGCTCAGCTGCGGGATCCCTACATCGTCGAAAATGGGGGTGCCATCCATGGTGAAACGGCAACCGGTGAGCCCTGGCAAGAGGCCCTGGGGCCTGGCTGGACGGTGTTGAAACCTCGCTTGCAGGAGCTGTCTGAGCAGCTGTCTGAACCGTTGCGGGCCCTCGATGAACTCACGGACGCCGAGGGAGAACGTCTGCTTGGGCTTTCCGGTGAGTTGTTGCAGCAGGCTCAACGGCGACGCTGCAGCGTGCCCTTTGTTCCGCCTTCAGTGGCGATCCAGCCGCGCCTTGATGCCCTGTCGGCGGCCCAGGGGCTTGCCGTTGTGCGCGGTAACCGGATGTGTCATCTGCTTGGCGCCGAGGTCAGCAAGGGAAACGCCTTGGCGGCTCTGAAGCAGCGCCTCCATGAACCGGATGTGAAGGTGCTGGCCCTGGGGGATTCCCCCAACGATCTGCCCCTGCTGGAGGTGGCGGACCTTGCGGTGGTCGTGCCCGGTGCCGAGGGTCCCCATCCGCAGTTGCGTCCTGGCGTGGAGAGCGGTCGCTTTGAGCTCGCCCGTGCCCCCCATGCGGAAGGGTGGGCGGAGGCGGTGGAACGCCTGTTACCAATCAAGTAGCACGATATTGGATTGATATCGATAAAATATGTAATGGATATCGTGCTAGCTGAGCAGCTTTTGCCAAAGCGATTCGGCTGGATCGATCCCCAGGGCTTGGGAGTGGAGGGGCTGATGGTCCAGGCTCAACAGTCCTCGGCAGCCGAGGCTGTTGATCAGCAGCAGCTGATCGTCTGACCCAAGGCTGGCGCCCAGGTTGGCCTCCACCGCCAGCCCCAGCCGCAGGGCCCGGGCCCGCATCACCCCCGGCAGGCAGCCACTGCTGAGGGGAGGTGTCAGCCAGGGGCCATCCCCCTTCGCACCGCCAGGCTTCAGCAGCAGATTGGCGGTGGTGCTGCAGCACAGCTCGCCGTTGGTGTTGAGCAACAGGGCGTCATCACATCCCTTTTCTGAAGCTTCCCGTCTCGCCTGCACCGCCTGACCGTAGGCAAAGGTCTTGCAACGGCTCAGCAAACTGTCGCAGTTGCGGCGCTCCAGGCGACTGATGATCGCGGTGATCGGTGTGAAGCTCGGTACCCAGGGCTGAAGCGTCAGCCAGAACCGATGCCCCCCGCTACGTGGCGGTGCGATCCCGCGTTGGGGGGATGAACCCCGACTCCAGTTGAGCCGTAGGGCACCACAACTCTGGTCGGGCAAGGCCCGCTGCACAGCCTCCTGGATCAGGGGCATCAGATGGTCGCGGTCGGGCGGAGGATCCAGGCCCAGCAGCGCGCTGGCCTCACTCCAGCGCTGCAGGTGCTCATCCAGCAGACAGGGCTGACCGTTGCGGATCAACACGGTTTCGAACAGTCCATCGGCGAGTTGCAGGCCCCGGTCATCCAGGGGCAGGCTCAGCTCAGCCGGTGTGCCCCAACGGCCCTCACACCAGGCGACCCCTCCCGTCAAGCCAGGGCCTCCAGCAGTGGCCGCAATTTCCACATCAGCTCCTCTGCTTCGCCATCGGGGTCGGAGTCGGCAACGATGCCGCAACCGGCATGGGCCCTCAGCCTGTGATCCTTCCGCATCAGTGTGCGGATCAGGATGTTGCTGTCGAAGCGTCCGTCCCAGTCGATGCGGATCAGGGAGCCGCAGTAGGGGCCGCGGCTGGTGGGTTCCAGCTCCTGCAGCCGCTGGCAGGCCCTCAGCTTCGGGGCGCCGCTGATCGATCCACCCGGCCAGCAGGCCCGCAGCAGATCCACCCAGCTGAGCCCGGCTTGCAGCTGCCCTTCCACCACCGATGTGAGGTGATGCACCGAGCTGTAGCTCTCCAGGCCGAGCAGTTGCGACACCTGGATGGAGCCCGGTTGGCAGACGCGGCCGAGGTCATTGCGCAGCAGGTCCACGATCATCACGTTTTCGGCCCGGTCCTTGTCGCTGCAGACCAGCTCCGCCGCCAGCTCGGCGTCGCGGTCTGGATCGCGATGGCGTGGCCGTGTGCCTTTGATCGGTCGGGTTTCGACCCGGCCGGCGGGGTCCACCTGCAGGAACCGTTCGGGCGAGGAGGAGAGCAGTGCTTCGCCGTTGTCCGCCACCACCAGGCCCGCAAATGGCGCGGGGCAGTGTTGACGAACCCGTTGGAACAGCTCCACCGCTGAGGCATCGCCGGGCCAGTCGGTGCTGCAGCAGGCGGTGAGGTTGGCCTGGAACAAATCACCGGCGGCGATCAGCGCACGGATCCGGCGTACGCCATCGGCGAAGCCCTCGCGGCTGGTGTGCTGATGCCA
>ERZ802822.889-NODE-889-length-20112-cov-7.621063_pt1 | contig 20112 bp, 21 predicted proteins | sample MGYA00345649_ERZ802822 | MGnify/ENA primary metagenome ERZ802822 (study PRJEB30503, sample SAMEA104212359) | marine metagenome | biome: Westerlies Biome; feature: [SRF] surface water layer (ENVO:00010504) within the epipelagic zone...; material: water...
CTATGACAGTTCTGCTAAAAGATGCGATGAAACCAAATCTTGTACAGACGCTTGAAAACAATCCAGCTATGATTCATGGCGGCCCTTTTGCAAATATCGCACATGGATGTAACTCTGTAATTGCAACAAAAGCGTCATTGAAGTTAGCAGATTATGTGGTTACTGAGGCAGGCTTTGGCGCTGATCTAGGAGCTGAGAAGTTCCTCGATATAAAATGTAGAAAAGCTGACCTTAAGCCATCTGTAGTTGTTCTTGTAGCAACAATAAGAGCATTGAAATATCATGGAGGATGCTCAATAGAGGATTTAAATAAAGAGAGTACAGACTACCTTTCAAAAGGACTGACAAATTTAGAAAGACATGTGCATAATTTAAAAGATAACTACGGTCTACCAGTCGTTGTTGGTATAAATGGTTTTAGCTTTGACACCGAAAAGGAAAAAGATTTACTTAAGGCTAAATCAAAAGAGTTAAATGTTCCCATAGTGTCATCTACACATTGGGCTGATGGTGGTGTTGGCGCGAAAGAACTAGCAGAGACTGTTGTTGAAACTATTGATGAAGCAGAAAACAATTTTAACTTCTTATATCCTGATGACATGCCTCTATGGGATAAAATGGAAACAATAGCAAAAAAAATATATGGTGCCTCGAGTATATCTGCACCTGCCAACATCAAGAAACAAATCGATGATTTGCAAGCTAATGGCTATGGTAAGTTTCCGGTATGTGTTGCAAAAACACAATATTCATTCTCTACAGATCCAACATTAAGAGGAGCACCCTCAAATCATGAAATACCAATTAGAGAAGTTAGATTATCTGCGGGCGCTGAATTTATCGTAATGGTATGTGGAGATATTATGACAATGCCAGGATTACCAAAAGTGCCAGCTGCTGAAAGAATAGATATAGATGATGATGGTAACATTATAGGCCTATTCTAAAACATAGTTTTATCATCTCTTGTGGAACTAATACTTCAATCACTTGATAATATTTTACACCTCAATAATAGTTTCAAAGAAGTAGTTCTTTTATCACTTTATGTTTCAGTACTAGCTACAATAATTTCATCAATTATATCTATCTATTTATCTAGTTATATGGCCATTGAAAATTTCTCGGGGAAAAACACTATCACACTCATCTTTAATTCTCTAATGAGCTTACCTCCTGTCGTTGTAGGGTTAATATTGTACATAATATTTTCCTCTTCAGGTGTTTTAGGATTTACGGATCTTCTATATTCTCCACAAATCATGATAATAGCGCAGTTCATAATTATCACGCCTATTATTATTTCACTATCTCTCAAAAGTCTAAATGATAGATATAATCTATTAGATGATTATTTATTTTCCTTAAACACAAGTAATAACAAGATTCGGAGAACAATAATATATGAATCACGATATGATTTACTAATTATAGTGATAACTGGACTTAGCAGAGCTCTCTCTGAGGTAGGGGCTGTAATAATAGTCGGCGGTAATATAGATAACTTAACTAGAGTGATGACAACTAGTATTGTCCTTGAAACCTCTAGAGGAGAGTTATCATTAGCACTGAGCTTAGGTATATCACTAATAGTTATTGCTATAACAATGAATTTAATAATCTCATATATTAAAAATAAACTATTATGAATATATTTTCTGTAAATAATTTATCATATAAGGTGTCAAATAAGTTGATAATTAAAAGTGCTACCTTTCATGTTAAAAAAAATGTGATATCTATTATTAAAGGGTCAAATGGAGCTGGTAAAACAACGTTATTAAAAATTTTATTTGGTATGATTACACCTACCTCAGGATTTATACAAAGGCAATTTGATAATAAAACATATGAATTGTCATATGTATTTCAAAATTCTGTATTTTTAAACAGATCAGTTGAAGATAACCTAAACCATGTTCTGTTCTGTAAAAATATTAGTAAATCTAAATGGAAAAATTTAATACTAAAAACGCTTAAAGAATTTAATTTAGATTATATGCTTTCTCTAGATTTAAAATCTTTATCTGGTGGTGAACTTCAATTACTTGCCCTTGTTAGAGCTGTTCTAATTCATCCTGATATTTTATTTTATGATGAACCGACCAATAATCTTGATAGCCAAAATATTGAGACATTCGTTAAAATGATAAACAAATTTGATTCAAATGGTACTTCAATAATTATTGTAAGCCATGATGATGATCTTATAAAAAAATTAAAACATGATGAGCTAATAATGAAGGAGGGTGTCATATCAAAATGAAAAGATTATTCTTAATAGCTACACTATTTTTCATTTCTTTTAGTTCACATGCCAGTTCAGTAACTATTCAATCTACTACTTCTACTCGCGACTCTGGTCTTTATCAGTACCTTTTGCCATATTATCCTGATTTTAATAAAATAAATATAAAAGTGATAGCAGTTGGAACTGGTCAAGCAATTATGAATGCTAAAAACTGTGATGGAAACATCTTAATAGTTCATGATAAAGAGCGTGAAATAAAATTTATTACTGATGGACACGGGTCAGATAGACATAATCTTATGTATAATGATTTCATTATAATTGGACCTAGCACTGACGAAGCTGATATATCATCGTCCAGATCAGTTCAAGAAGCATTCAGTAGAATTTATAAGAAAAAGTATAAGTTTGTATCAAGAGCAGACTCGAGTGGAACACATTCTTCTGAAATCGCTATATGGAATCAACTTAAACTTGATCCTTCCACATATAGTGGCGAGTGGTACCTGGAGTCAGGACAAGGTATGGGGCCATCTCTTAATATAGCAATTTCACTTGATGCATATATACTCTCGGATAGATCCACATGGCTAAGATTTAAAAACAAACAAACGCATAAAATTGTTTACGAAAACTCATCTGAACTAAGAAACGACTACGGTATGATATTAGTGAATCATAAAAAGTGTAAAAATCTTGATTATGAATCTTCACTAAAACTTTATAAATGGCTTGCTTCAGACGATGCTGCTGCGATTATAAGAAATTATAGGGTTTCAGATTCTAATGTTTTTTATATAGATTAATTACATAATATATATTATACGAACCTATATATTAATCTAGCATATAAAATTCATATAACCTATTCTAGTTATATATGGATATAGATGATCGTATAAAGGATGTAGATCTCCATCTAGTACTAGGAAACCAGTTATTTCCTATATCAAATGTAAATAAAATCAATCCCACGAAGATATTCATGAGAGAGGATTATGGCTTATGTACATATGAGAAGCATCATAAACATAAGATCACCCTCTTCTTATCATCTATGCGTTCATACAAAGATTATTTAAATAAACATAATTACAATGTTCATTATGAATATCTAAATGTAGATGAATCAATTAGTTATATTGATTCATTAAAAGATTATATAAATAAAGAAAAAATTAAAACTATGAGCGTATGGACAATTGAAGATAAATGGTTTGAAAAAATAATAAACAAAATTTCAGATGAATTAAATGAACTAATAATACTCGATAGTCCTATGTTTCTTACAAATAGGGATGAATTCATATCAATGTGCCCTAAAACGTCAAAACCAACATATAAGATGACAAACTTTTATATCAATCAAAGAAAGAAATTAAATATATTAATGGATAATGGTAAGCCTGCTGGCGGTAAATGGACTTTTGATAGCGAAAATAGAAAGAAAATAAGCCATAAGATGCTACCACCTCCAGTTAAAAAATTTAGACATACAAAACACACTAAAGATGTAAAAGATATAGTATCTAAATTTTTTGAAAATCATCATGGAAATATTGAAGAATTTAACTACCCTACTACACGTAAACAAGCTATTGAGAATTTAGACGATTTTATAGTAAACAAATTTAAGTCATTTGGTGATTACGAAGACTCAGTTGATCAAAGATCATATCTTTGGTTTCATTCAAACCTGAGCTCTTCTTTAAATCTAGGGCTAATAACACCCACTGATATAATCAATAAAATCAATACTTTAAAAGATATACCTATAAATTCTTATGAAGGTTTTTTGCGTCAAATTATAGGTTGGCGCGAATTCATGAGAGGTTTGTATCACTTGGAAAGTAAAAATATTGAGAGAGGCAATTTTTTTAATCACAAAAGAAGACTATGTGATTCCTGGTATACAGGAGAAACCGGCATAGATCCTTTGGATTACAGTATAAAAAGCACTATAAAATATGCATATTCGCATCATATTGAAAGGTTGATGATACAAGTTAACCTTATGAATTTATGTGAAATAGAGCCAAAGAGTGCTTATAAATGGTTTATGGAGCTGTATATAGACTCTTCAGATTGGGTTATGACACCAAATGTATATAGTATGGGTCTTTTTGCTGACGGAGGGATAATGGCCACTAAACCTTATATATGCGGTTCGAATTATATATTAAAAATGATGGACTTTAAAAAAGGAGAATGGTGTGATATTTTTGATGGCCTTTATTGGAGGTTCATAGATAAGAACCGCAAATTTTTTAAAACTAACCCAAGATTGAACATGATGGTGAGTTTATTTGATAAAATGAAGAAAGAAAGAAAAGAAATTATCTTAACCAGAGCAAATCAATTTTTAAGAGATAATACGAGATGATCAAGGTTTTGTTTAATGACAGTTGTTCAATATGCTCCAAGGAGATAAATCATTATAAATCGATAGATAATGACATAAATTGGATAGATATCAATGATTTAGAAATTTCTACTAAATTATCTGGAAAGAGCCATAAGGATCTTCTTAGACGATTACATGTTGTTAAAGATAATGAGGTTTACTCTGGTGTAGAGGCATTCGTTATTATGTGGAGAAATATTCCTAAGTACAAATGGATTGGTAATTTAGTCGCATTGCCAGGAGTCTATCAAATCAGTGTAATATTTTATGAAGTCATAGCACTACTTCTATTTTATAAAAATAGACATCAGTTAAATGAAAAAAAGTAGCCTTCCGAAAAAAATATGTCCTATCTGTAAATTACCATTCTCGTGGAGGAAAAAGTGGGAGCGAGATTGGCAGAGCGTAATATATTGTTCAGAGAAATGTCGTAGAGCTGCAAAAAAGGTACGAGATAATATCAGCTGACGATACTAGTGGTTTGTAGCTTATTTTTTTCGATATTCCCATGGTTCTAGAGGATTTTTTGTACTCCAAAGGCCATTATTATTTGTTTTAGCGTAATCCTCAAGATTTATAAGATATCGGTTGTTTCTGTATCTCTTATATACCCATGCATTTCCGCTTTTTATAAGTTTTGCATTTACAAATATGGACCCTTTATCATCATGTATGTAAACTTCTCCGATTATTCTGTTGTACCTATCTTTTCTATATGTATCAATCTGTACCTTTTTATCTAGAACTAAATTTGTTAAATAATTTTTACTTCGTACTCCAAATGTCTGCCTTAACTCGGGTGCGTCGATATAACTTAGTCTTATTTTTACATGTTTATTCTCAGTTTTGACCCAAATTGTATCCCCGTCAATTACTTTAATGACCTTAGCATCAAATTGACCAGAAAAGGCAGAGCCTGTAATAATTAGACTAAAAAGAATTATAAATTTTCTAAGAAACATTTTATTTCTCTTGAGAATGTTTCAATATCAACAAGAAATGAATCATGCCCTTGTAAACAGTCTAAACTTTTATAAGCAACTTTTGTTGTACCACTGGCTAGATATTCAGCAATTTCTTTTTGTTGGCTTACCGGGAATAAAGTATCAGATTCTACTCCAAGAACAAGTGCATTGCTTAATCCCGTCTGCCCTAGTATTTCATTTGGCGAAGAACCATAATCAACTAAATCAAACCAATCAATAGATCTAGATAGATATAAGTAAGAATTTGCATCGAAAACATTTTGGAATTTTATTGCTAAATGTTCTAGGTAGGATTCTATTTCAAATTCAAAACCTGTATTTTCAATGCCAAAAGTATTTTGTGTTATTTCTGTTTTAGCAGATTTTTTTCTACCAAAGCGTTGCGCCCATTCATCAGCCGATCGATAAGAAAGCATACCAAGTTTACGCGCAATACGTACACCATTAAGAGGTGGATTATCATATGAATAGTAACCATTGTTCCATAATGGATCTTTTCTAATTACTTCCCTTTGTAACGATCGAATTGCTATAGAATATGGTAATGACTGTCTTGCAGTTGAAATAGCAATAAAGTTTCTAACAAAATTATTATTTTGTATTATTAATGCAAGGCTGTGCATACCACCCATAGATGGGCCTACTAAAGTATGAATAGATTTAATTTCTAGTTTATCAAATAATAATTTTGATGCCGTAGCCATATCATCAATCGTCAATTCAGGGAAAGTTAATCTATAGGGCTCTCCTGTTATTTCATTTATTGATGCAGGACCTGTAGATCCAAAACAACTTCCTAGGGAATTTATACATACTACATAATATTTGTTTGTATCAAATGCTTTACCTTTACCAACCATACCTTCCCACCAGCCAGTTTCAGGGTTAGTAACGCTTGAAGCAACATGTGAACTGGCACTTAGACCCGTTAAGATAACTATAATATTATCTTTTTCTTTTGATAACTCACCCCATGTTTCATAAGCTAGAACAGGATTTTTTAGATAACCTCCTCTTTTTAGGCGTAACGAATCAGTTAAAGTAATCTTTTGAAAACCCGGGTTAGTTTTTTCAAATAAACTAACGACTTTTTTATCAGATTTTTGCATAACTGGATATTATTATGATTAGCTTGCTAATTCAATTGATAAGTTATTGAGTAGATATTTAGGGTTTATATTCATCAAGATATTCTTTTTAATATTTGGAATTATTTCATAAATGTTTGAAAGCTTTTTTATGTGCCCTTTAGATTCTATAGTTTTGAGGTCAGTAGAAATATATTTCTTCAATATATATATAATATACATATTAATTATCTCTATTATTAATTTAATACCTAATTTATTCCAAATTATAGAGACATCAATAGGATCATATGATTTATCTAGGAGTCCGTTAATTTGATCAACTGTTTCATTAAGTGATGTAGATATGTCATAAATATTGTCATTATCTTTTAAAAAAGAATGTCTTGAAAAGAAAAACTCTTCAAAGCTATTAGAATTGCCATCAATATATGAATCTATATTTATATGTAAGCATCTACTTTTAATTGTTTCATGCACATCCCTAACAGAGTTACAAATAAGAATGAATGAACAATTTGAAGAAACTTCTTCAAGTGTTTTCAGTAAAGCTGATGATGCTTCTATATTCATCTTTGAAACGTCATTTAAAATAACAATTTTTTTATCTTTATGTGCTGATAACTGCGTGAATGATATGACGTCTCTGATTTGATTAATTGTTATTTCCGTCCCAATTTTATTCGAGTCTATATTGTTAATTAAACCATAATTATTAAGAACTAAGTCTTTGTTTGAAACCGAATTAACTGTTTTGCCAGTTTTATCGATTATCGGTAAAGATACATATTTTATATCTGGATTATTCTCTAATTGATCTTTTTTGATATTCATCTCGCTACAAATTTTTTTCGTTACTAATAAATATCTATTATTTAGGTCTGTTGATGTAACTAAATAGTTACTTGGTTTATTACTCAATATTAATTGATCTATCATTTTTTCTTGAATATCTTATCTAATGATTTAATTAAATTGTCTTTAGTTATATCTTTATCTTCAGATGTATCAATCTTTGTTATATTTTTCATACCATTGAAAACTAATTCATATGCGTTTGATAGATCTTCCAGGTAACTAAGTCCTCTACTCTCAAATTTATCTGTTACAGATCGTTTTGAAATTCTTTTAAAACTTTCTTTAGGAGTTGTGTATAAATAAATTATATGATCAATCATTTTAGAATATATAGCATCAAATATTTCATGAATAGCTTTAACAGAAGAATTATTTCCAACTATACCCTGATAAACTAGCGTTGAATAATGATATCTGTCACAAATAACTGTTTTGCCCGCATCCAAAGCAGGTAATATAATTTTCTTATAGTTTTCATACCTTGAGGCATAAAAAAGCAATGAATCCGTAAGTTCTTCAGTATTATTATCATCATTCAAAATTATGTCTCGAATTGATTCTCCAAAGCTTGTGCCGCCTGGTTCACGTGTAAGAATATAATCTATCTTGTTATTAATGAGATAACGCTCAATTATCTTTATCTGAGATGACTTACCTACTCCTTCACTACCCTCTACTACTATAAATTTATTACTCATATATATATTTATGTAATAAATCTTCTAAAGATTCAATATGATTTAATGATTGTTTATCAATCTGACTGACAAACTCTATACCGGAAATTGAATTACATATAAAAGAACCGTGATATTTTGAAATATCATTTTTTTTAATATTTCTCTCAAAGACAGATATATTTTTCTTTATAAGAGTTTTAATAATTTGTTGTTTTAGAATACCATCTACGCCATTATTTTTTAAATTTGGAGTATGAAAAATAAATTTATTATTAGTAAATTTATAAAAGAATATATTTGAAGATATACATTCAACAATATGATTTTTTATATCAACTAAAATATAATTATCGAATATCTTTTTGGGTTTGAAAGTTATACCTAATATTTGTTCTAACCTATTCATATGTTTTATTTTCGAAAGATAGCTATTGTCACTCAAGCAGTATTGTGAATAACCAAGTGAAATAGCTTTTTTACATTTTGGAAGTGCCTTTATTTTTTTGATTAGATAAAGCTGAGGAATGATATCTTTATCATAACCATATCCATGATCAGACAAACCTCTTGTATATATAATTTTTATTATACATTCTCTGGTTTTACCTATAGATTTTTTTATAGAGCTATTTAATATCTGCCTACTTGGAGCAGAAATTTTTAATATTTCACAGCCTTTGATTAATCTTTTTATATGATCTGCTTGATAAAGACATTTATTATTTTTTACACGAATTGTTTCAAAAATACCATCGCCATAATTAAAACCTCTATCTTTTACAGACACAGATGTTTTATTAATATGTACTTGAATTTTCAAGTTAGGAATTAATCTTTAAATTTCGAGAAAATTAAAGATCCATTTGTTCCGCCAAACCCAAATGAGTTAGACAGAGCATAGTTTATATCGCAATCTACAGCTGATTCATGATTGACATTTAAATCACACTCTGCGTCCAAATTTGACACGTTGATAGTTTGATGGACTTTACTATTTAATATAGAAAGTATACAAACAATTGCTTCAACTCCTCCTGCTGCGCCAAGCAAGTGGCCTATCATTGATTTTGATGAATTTATAATCAAGCTCTTTGAGTGATCATTAAATGTCTTTTTAACAGCTTTAAGTTCAAGAATATCGCCTGCTGGCGTTGATGTTCCATGTGCATTAATATAATCAATTTTAGCTGGATCTAGTTCCGCATCTTTTAAGGCTAAGGTCATGCAGCGAGATGCTCCTTCACCAGTTTCTGATGGTAATGTCATATGATATGCATCCGCACTCATGCCATAACCGTTAATTTCAGCGTAGATTGTAGCTCCTCTTTTTTTTGCATGCTCTAATTCTTCTAGTACTAAAACTCCAGCTCCATCTCCAAGGACAAAACCATCTCTATCTGTATCCCATGGTCTACTGGCAGTCTCTGGGGAATCATTTCTAGTTGAAAGAGCTCTAGCAGCAGCAAATCCACCAATTCCAAGATCTGATGTTGCCATTTCTGCTCCTCCACATATCATCATATCTGCATGGGAATATTGTATTTGCCTGAAGCCTTCGCCTATATTGTGTGTACCTGTAGTACATGCAGTTACGATAGATAAATTTGGACCTTTAAATCCATATTTGATAGATAAATTTCCTGAAATCATATTAATTATGCTTGCGGGGACAAAAAATGGAGATATTCTCCTTGAACCGCTTTTTTGGAAAGTATCTCTAGTTGATTCAATATTAGGCAGACCGCCTATCCCAGAACCTATCGATACGCCTACTCTACTATAATCTATTTGAGATTCTAATAATTTTGAATCATCGACAGCATCTATACCAGCAGCCATCCCATACTGCATGAATAAATCCATTTTCTTAAGTTCTTTTCTGTCAAAGTATTTCTCTGGGTCATAATCTTTGACTGATGCTGAAAATTTTACTGGAAGTTTTTCAATATCCAGAAAATCAATCGTTTGAGCTCCAGATTTCCCCTCTAATAAAGCATTCCAAAATTTATCCTTAGTACATCCTAAAGGCGTGAGACATCCGATGCCTGTGACTACTACGCGTCTTTTAGTCATTATTATTGATTTGAGTTAACGTAATCTATAGCTTCTTGAACAGAGGTAATTTTTTCAGCGTCTTCATCAGGAATTTCAGTTTCAAATTCTTCTTCTAATGCCATTACTAATTCTACAGTGTCAAGAGAATCTGCACCTAAATCATCTATGAATTTTGATTCATTTTTGACTTCATCTGCTTTTACACCTAATTGAGTAACAATTATATTTTTTACTCTTTCTTCTACACTACTCATTATTGATTTCTCCTACCCGAAATTGAATTGGTTATATTAAAATTATATGTATTTTTACATATATAAGCCGCCATTTACATTAATATTTTCACCCGTTATATATGATGAATCATCTGATAATAAGAAGGCTACTACTGATGAAACTTCATCAGGAGATGCTATTCTTCCGAGCGGGATATTTTTTGTTAAAGCTTCAATCTGTTCTTCTGATAACGCTCTAGTCATGTCAGTATCAATAAAACCAGGTGAAATAGCGTTAACATTTATATTTCTCGATGATACCTCTCTTGCTAGAGACTTTGTAAAGCCTAAAAGTCCTGACTTAGTAGCAGAATAATTTGATTGCCCTGCATTACCCATCATACCCACTATCGATCCAATGTTAACTATTCGGCCTGTTCTTTCTTTCATCATATCTTTAATTACTGATTTTGTGACTCGATATAATGATGTTAGATTTGTCTCTATTACTGTATTCCATTGCTCATCGGACATTCGCATTAATAAGTTATCATTTGTAATTCCAGCATTATTAACTAATCCGTATATTATGCCATAATCTTCTTTAATTTTACTTACAGAGGTATTAATAGACTCTTGATTCGTAACGTCCATGACAATCCCTTTGCCATTGGAATCTTTTAAAGCTTCTGTAATTATATCGGCACCATCCTTACTTCTAGAGGTCCCAATAACTGTGTATCCATATGTTGCTATTTTTTTAAGTATGTTATGCCCTATCCCTCTATTAGCACCTGTAATTAATATTATCTTATCTTTCATACTTTAATATTATAATGCTTCAGCTAACATTTTGATATCTTCAATCGACTTAGTTGGATATACATTGATTGATTTATCAAATCGCTTAACCAAACCAGACAATACGCTACCTGGTCCAACTTCAATTATGTTAGATATATTGTTTGCTTTAAACTTCTCAAGAGTTTCAATCCATCTTACAGGTGAACAAACTTGATTTGAAAGAACTCGGTTTAGATGTTCACCATCTTGGCCAACAGATAAATCATAATTATGTACGATATCAAAATCATTTTGATTAAAACTTAATTTACTAAGTACATTACTTAATTCATCAGCAACGGGCTTTAGCAAACTTGTATGAGCAGCCAGTGATACCGGTAATTTTTTTACTATTTTAGCTCCGGAACTTTTCAGCACTGGTGTAATGGCATCAACTGCTGATGAATGCCCTGCGATTACCGTTTGACCTGGACAATTAAAATTAACTGCTTCAATAATATTATTTTCTTTTGTTTCTTGTTTGCAGACTTTATCAACTGAGTCGCCTTCAATACCTATTACGGCTGCCATTGCTCCATCAATGTATTCCATTGCGTTAGACATAAGTTCTGCACGTTTTTTTACAAGCAACAAACCCTCTTTATAGGTGAGAGCTCCATTTGCAACTAAAGCAGTATATTCACCAAGGCTATGACCAGCTCCCAAAGATACATTTAAAGTTACTTTGTTTATTAAAGTTTTCCAGATAGCATAAGATACAGCTAACACAAGGGGTTGTGTGTATAAGGTATTGTTTATCTTATCTTCATCGGCTATTATCGATGCAATATCGTAGCCTAATATATCTGAGCCTTCACTAATAATATTTTTAAATACATCTATTTCTTCAAAACTATCTAGCATAGATTTATTTTGTGAACCTTGTCCTGGGAATACAACGGCAATTTTCATTAAACGCTTTCCATGAAGTCTTTGTATGTATACAGCCCTGGTTTCTGATTTGCAATCCATTGAGATGTCTCTAAAGCTCCTTTTGCAAATATTGATCTATTAAATGCATTGTGAAAGATTATAATTTCATCATCATCTGACTTAAATATAGTTTTATGGACCCCAATTTCACCCTCTTCCCTATAAGCTTTGATATCTATACTACTAGCTTCAATTCCTCGAGCATTTGCTATAACATCTGCAATTTTTAGCGCAGTACCAGAGGGTGAATCAATTTTATTTTTATGATGTGTCTCTTCAATAGATACTTCATAGTTTGTTAATAACTTAGATAAATCAGAAATCGATTGAAGTGATGCATTTACACCTAAACTCATATTAGGAGCGAGCAGCAATGGTATTTTTTTGCTAGCAGCAATTAAATATTCTTTTTGTTCGTTACTAAAACCTGTTGTACCAATCGTAATAGGTTTTGAGATTTCTTCGCATATTTTAACTGCTTTTATAGATGGTTCTGGAAGTGAAAAGTCGATGACCACATCAAATGAATTAGAGAATTTGGATAAATCATCAGTTAGTGAAATTTCGTGCTGCAGATTTATTTTGTCTTTTTGATCACAACCGACAGTCACTTCAAATTTTTCTTTGTCTTTTATAGATAAGTTATAAATAGTTTGTCCCATTCTTCCAAAGAATCCATTTATAGCTATTTTACTTACATTCATTTATCAAAAAATTCCTTAATACCATCTAACCACGACTTTTCATTTGGTCTATGCTTAGATTTACTTTTTGAAAAGGATTTATCAAGTTGATTTAATAATTCTTTTTGTTCCTTTGTTAAATTAACTGGAGTCTCAATATTTACCTTACAGTATAAATCACCTTTATACGACGACCTTACTGATTTAACTCCCTTATTTTTAACCCTGAATGCTCGACCACTTTGAGTGCCAGCTGGAACTGTTAATTCAACTTTACCTTCAAGTGTTGGTAATATTATTTTATCCCCCAATGTTGCAGAAGTGAAACTAATTGGCACTTCACACAATAAGTCATCTCCGTCTCTTTGAAAAAATTTGTGCGGCTTAACTTTTACAGAAACATATAAATCACCCGCAATCCCATTATTAGGGCCTGCTTCACCTTCTCCAGATAATCTTATTTGATCCCCAGTATCCACTCCAGCTGGTATTTTAACAGCAAGTTTCTTAGTTTCTTGCCTAAAGCCTGTTCCTTGACAGTCTGGACAATGTTCCTCTATTACTGTGCCTCTTCCTTTGCAGACAGGACATGTTTGTTGAACGGAGAAAAATCCTTGGCTTACACGAACTTGACCTTGGCCATTACAATGGCTACAAGTTTTCATCGCAGTACCATTTTTAGCACCAGTGCCATTGCATGATTTACAGTTAATTCTCCGAGGTACACTCATTTTTACCTCTTTACCTTTAATAGCATCTTCAAGTGACACTTCTATACGATATTCTAAATCAGAACCTCTTCTGGGTTGATTTTGTGATCTTGAACCACCTCCGAATATGTCTCCGAATACATCACCAAAAATATCATTAAAGGAGCCACCTTGAAAACCGCCGTTTTGTCCAAATCTTTGATCTAGTCCATCATGACCGAATTGGTCATAAGCTTGTCTTTTGTTTTGATCGGATAAAACTTCGTATGCTTCTGACACTTCTTTAAATTTTTTCTCAGCAGTGTCTTTATCACCCTGATTTCTATCAGGATGGTATTTCATAGCAAGTTTTTTATATGCTTTTTTTAGTTCCTGCTCGGAGGCATTTCGAGAGACCCCGAGCAATGAGTAGTAATCGGCCTTAGCCATTATTTAGAATTTTCTTTAGGTTCGTCTTTATTATCATCAACCTCTTCAAATTCTGCATCCACCGCATCTTTCGATGCTCCAGATGCGCCACTATTTGTATCAGCTTCCGCTTGACCACCAGTTCCTTGAGCTTGAGCCTGTTCTTGATAAGCTTGTTGCGCAATCTTTCCTGCAACCTCGGTTAGCTTCATTGTTAGATCCTTGATTTTTTCACCATCATCAGATTTAACCGCCTCTTTCAATGCATCAATTGCTTTATTTGTAGCTTCTACATCAGCCTTATCAGCTTTATCTCCCAGATCTTTTATTGCTTTCTCAGAACCGTTAATCATTGCTTCAGCTTGATTTTTAGCATCTACCAACTCCTTAACTTTTTTATCCTCTTCAGCATGTTTTTCAGCATCTTGGACCATATTATTAATCTCTTCTTCACTTAAACCGCTTGAGGCTTTAATAACAATAGATTGCTCTTTATTAGTAGCTTGATCTTTTGCAGAAACATTCAATATTCCATTTGCATCAATATCAAAAGTTACTTCAATTTGAGGTGTACCTCTTGGTGCAGGTGGAATGTCTGATAGATCAAACTTTCCAAGTGATTTGTTACCAGATGCAACCTCTCTTTCACCTTGAAGAACATGAACTGTAACAGCAGGTTGATTGTCCTCTGCAGTTGAAAATACTTGAGATTTCTTTGTAGGTATTGTTGTGTTTTTATCTATTAAGGGGGTCCTTACTCCACCCATTGTTTCTATACCTAATGTCAATGGGGTGACATCAAGTAACAACACATCTTTAACTTCTCCGCCCAAAACGCCAGCTTGTATCGCTGCACCCATGGCAACAGCCTCATCTGGGTTAACATCTTTTTTAGGTTCTTTGTTAAAGAAATCTTTTACAACTTCTTGAACCTTAGGCATACGCGTTTGACCACCAACAAGTATTACTTCTCCGATGTCACTTACAGAGATACCTGCGTCTTTAAGTGCAATTTTGCAAGGCTCTAAAGTTTTTTGTACTAAATCATCAACTAAAGATTCCAGTTTAGCTCTACTAAGTTTTAGATTCATATGTTTAGGTCCAGAGGCGTCTGCGGTTACGTATGGTAAATTAATATCTGTTTGTGAGCTTGAAGAAAGCTCTATCTTTGCTTTTTCTGCAGCTTCTTTCAATCTCTGAATAGCTAGAGGGTCTTGTTTAAGATCTATACCTTGATCTTTTTTAAACTCATCTACTAAATAATCTATAAGTCTAAGATCAAAATCCTCTCCACCTAAGAAAGTGTCTCCACTAGTAGAAAGAACTTCAAATTGTTGTTCACCATCAATTTTCGTCATTTCAATAATAGAGACATCAAATGTACCTCCACCTAAATCATAAACAACAACCTTTTTTTCATTTGTATTTTTATCCAAGCCATAAGCTAGTGCTGCAGCTGTGGGTTCATTTATAATTCTTTTAACATCAAGACCAGCAATTTTACCTGCGTCTTTAGTAGCTTGTCTTTGGGAATCATTGAAATATGCAGGAACAGTTATTACTGCTTCTTTAACTTCTGATCCAAGGTAGTCTTCAGCTGTTTGCTTCATTTTCATGAGTATTTTTGCTGAAACTTCTGGGGGTGCAATTTTTTTACCGTTTGCTTCAACCCATGCATCACCATTTGTATTTTTAACAATAGAGTATGGGACTAGATTAATATCTTTTTGAACTGCATCTTCATCAAATTTTCTTCCGATGAGCCTTTTGATGGCGTATAGAGTATTTGAAGGATTAGTAACAGCTTGTCTCTTTGCAGATTGCCCAACAAGAGTCTCGTTATCATCTGTAAAAGCTACATAAGATGGTGTTGTTCTGTCACCTTCACTATTCTCAATTACTTTAGTTTTATCTCCATCAATGATGGAAACGCATGAATTAGTTGTTCCTAAATCTATACCAATAATTGCCACTTGTTATCTCCGTGTTATTAATTACAAAAGTAATATATGTACTAAAAGGTATTTTTCAAGTAATTAATTTTTTATAACTACTACAAGTGCGGGCTTGATAACACGATCTACGAGTTTGTATCCTTTTTGAAGAACTTCATCTACGAAATTATTCTCTTTTTTATCATCTTTTATGGTCTTAATAGCCTGATGTAAATTAGGATCAAATTTCTCATTAATAGGATTAATTACCTCTAGAGAATTCTTTTCTAATAGTGAGTCAAACATGTTTTTCAAAAGCTTATTTCCTTCCATAAGCTTGTCAGTTGTGGTCTTTTCCTGTCCTTGAGATATAGCAATATCTAAGGATTCATAAATAGGTATTAAATCAAGGAAAATTCCCTCAGTGCTAAACTTATAAGCATTATTGATTTCTTTTTCAGATCTTTTTTTAATATTTTCAACTTCAGCCTTTGCTCTTAACAATGCGTCGTAGGTTTCGTTGTATTTCTCTTCGATTGTTTGTTCCTGATCTTGCTCTTCTGTATCAATGTTTTTTGAAATACCATCAAGTTTTGATTCTTCGATATTGTTGTTATCTAAGCTATCATCCTTATCAGTCATATTATCCTCTTATTTTTTCGAAAATATTTTAGCAGTAAAATCTACAATCTCAACTATTCTCTGATAATTCATTCTTTTTGGGCCAATCACACCGAGTACTCCTACTGTTTTATTGTCTTTTTTATATGGAGCAGAAATTACACTACAATCTGCTAAAAGCTCACTTCCAGACTCATTTCCAATATAAATTTGAATATTTTCATTAGATATACAGTTTGTCAAAATCTCTTTAAGTGTCTGTTTTTTCTCGAAAAGTTCAACAAGATTTTTTACTTTATCAATATCATAAAAATCTTGTGAATCTACAAGTTTCCTTTGGCCTGTGATGTAAAAGTCATCTACATCAGGGTATATAAAGTTATTTAGGACTTTCAGTGCTGTATCTATCTCTCCTCTTATTGTCTCTAGACTTTTAGTAAGAATCTGAGGAATTTTTCTCAACTCAATACCTGAAAAATTTTCATTTAGATACTTTACGCAAGAATCCAACTTTTTAGAGTCAATTTTATCAATATCAATGATTTTATTATCTATTTGATTGTTATCCATAATTACAACTGCTAGAGCTCTGGTTGAAGAAAGCTTGTGAATATCAAGTTTAAGAAATATCTTCTTATCGCTGTCTAGCGAGCCGATAACAGCAGCAAAATCAGATATTTCAGAAATAAATTCACTGGTCGAAGATATGATGCTATGTTTATTTGCATCAGAGTTGATAAGGTTTTTAATAGCTGCTTGTTCTTCAATAGATAATGGTTTTCTTCTTAAATTATTATCAATATAGTGTCTGTATCCTTTTACAGTAGGTATTCTCCCTGATGAGGTATGAGTAGCTTCAATAAGCCCCTTACTTTCTAAATTATTAAGGTCTTTTCTAATAGTAGCTGCGCTACACTTAAGCTTAGATTTAACTAATATTTTTTCTGAACTAATAGCCTCTCCTGTAGATATGTACTCATCTACAAGGTTTTTTATTAATATTTTCTCTCTTTCTGTCAACATGAATAACTATTCACTATAATACCATTAATGATAAAAAGACGAGATACATATAATGTTGATGTTGGCGGTGTAGTTATTGGGTCTTCAAATCCTATTCGTATTCAATCTATGACTAATACGCCTACAGAAGATGCCTCCGCAACAGTAGATCAGATAAAGTCACTATTCGATGCTGGGTCTGAACTAGTAAGAGTGACTGTAAATAATGAAAAAAGTGCTGAAAATATAATAAATATCAGAAACTTACTAATTAAATCTAATTATAATCTACCTATCATTGGAGATTTTCACTATAACGCTCACATACTTCTATCTGATTATCCTGAAGCTGCTAATGTCTTGGATAAATATAGACTGAATCCTGGAAATATTGGAACGTCTAGTAAGTATGATGATAATTTTGCAAAAATTATAGAAATTGCCATTAAGAATGACAAACCTATACGTATAGGCGGTAATTGGGGCAGCTTAAGTAAACAATATCTTGAGAATACTATTATTGAAGGTCAAAAAGCAGATGATTATGAGTATATCATTAAAAAAGGTTTGATAGATTCTGTTCTTAAATCTGCAAGTTATGCTGAAAAACTAGGGTTATCATCTAACAAGATTATTTTGTCATGTAAGGTGTCATCTGTGCCTCAATTAATAGATGTATACACTGAGATAGCTTCAAAATGTAAATATCCACTTCATTTGGGATTAACTGAAGCCGGGATGGGTGATGAAGCCGTTGTCTCATCGGTTGCAGCATTATCTATTTTACTTAATCAGGGTATTGGGGATACGATCAGGGTTTCTCTTACTCCTGATAAGATGGGAGTAAGAACTAAAGAAGTCGAAGTTTGTAGAAATATTCTATCTAGCCTTAAGCTTCAACAATATAAGCCCAAGGTAATTTCTTGCCCAGGCTGTGGTAGAACGTCTAGTAACTATTTTATAGATTTAACTAAAGATATAAATAACCATATAAATAACAATATGATAGAGTGGAAATCTAAATATATTGGTGTAGAGGAAATAAATATTGCAGTTATGGGCTGCATAGTAAACGGGCCAGGTGAATCAAAACATGCAAATATAGGCATAAGTCTACCAGGAACAAATGAATCCCCTAGCGCACCTGTTTTTGTAGATGGTGAAAAAGTAACAACACTTAAAGGTGATAGTATCAAGGATGAATTTATAGCCTTAATCGAAGAATATATAGCTAAAAATTACAAGAAAGTTAGCTAGGCTTAATTGTTACAACTGTACGATTTGGATCTGTAATCCATTCACTCCAAGATCCCACATACAGTTTCGCATTTTTTATACCTGCAATCTCAAGTGCTAAAATATTATGACACGCTGTAATACCAGATCCGCACATTGATATAATCTCTTTTTCTTTCAGATCGTGAGCGATCTTATTAAAGGTATGTATGAGCTCTTCTTTATCTTTAAATTTAGCTGTTCTATCTAGGTTTGTTCCCAAGGGGTGAGAAATTGCTCCAGGAACGTGTCCAGCAATAGGATCTACAGGGTCGCTTATACCCTCGTATCTTTCTTTCGATCTTGCATCAAGTAATATTGTATTTAAAACATGCTGTGCATTTTCAACATCTCTCAATGTTGCAATCATTTCGTTGTTTATCTTAGGTTCGAAATATGATTTTTCAAATAAAGTAGGAGATGTAACAAGTCTATTTCCGTTTTTTACCCATGAATTTAAACCTCCATCCAAAACTGCGACATTTTCATGCCCTAGCCATTTTAACATCCACCACATGCGTCCAGCAAAGGCTCCTCCGGCATCATCATAAATAACAGCTTGTTTATTACTATCCATACCCCAATGTGATAATTTGTCACAAAATGTTTCAACCTTGGGTAATGGATGACGTCCAGTACCTTGCTGTTTTTCACTCGCTAAATCAGTGTCGACATCCACGAAAATAGAGTTTGGAATATGACCCTCGGTATAAGAATCAATTCCGTAACCTCTATCCTTAATATCACAGCGTGAATCAAAAATAATAAAGTCTTTATTATCTATATTATTTTTTAGATCTTCTTCAGATATTATTGTTTTATATGGCATTTATAGAAGCATTCCAAGGATAATAATTCCTATAACCAGCGTAATCACATTCATCATTACACTGATTAAGTGATATCTTTTGAATGCTTGCTCATTATTTGTGTCTCTTGCTTTGTTTATAATTGGTATAGACATTCTTCCCAGAATAGTTAAAACGGTCATCGCTATGATCGAGTATAACAAATGACTGTGTACTGGGCTAAATAACAAATAAATTATGGATATGACGCCGAGAACAATACCAAAAATATAATATTTAGGAAAAAATGCTCTCAGAAAGACTCCTGCGTCTTTCTCATCTAACGATTTGAAAACTGTAGGCGCAACTACTGCTGAA
>ERZ802822.890-NODE-890-length-20106-cov-7.112387_pt1 | contig 20106 bp, 17 predicted proteins | sample MGYA00345649_ERZ802822 | MGnify/ENA primary metagenome ERZ802822 (study PRJEB30503, sample SAMEA104212359) | marine metagenome | biome: Westerlies Biome; feature: [SRF] surface water layer (ENVO:00010504) within the epipelagic zone...; material: water...
CGAGGAATTCCGCGAGCGTTTCAACTTCGCGCCCGACACGCCGCTCGAGGCGGTGATCCGCTGCCTGAGCGCGCTACGGCCGTCCGCGTCCCCCTCGCGGCCAGTGCTTCTGCGGCACGTGCTCGAGGCGCTCATCGCAAGCGCGGAGCTCACAAAACGCCAGCAGTACGACGCGCGCATCAAGCGGCAGGTTATCGGCGTCAAAGTAGCCAATCTCACCGCCGTGATCAGCGCGCCAGGCGCCATAACGCAAATACAAACGCTCCACACCGGTGACTAGCTCCAGTGCATTGCCACTGAGTGTTTTTTGCCACAGGGCATAAACCGGCCTATCCGCACTCGAGAGCCGACTCTCAGCAACATAAATCAAGGAACTGGTCGGCGCATAAAGCCCTGCGCCTTCGGCAAAGCTTGGCTCGTTCAGCGCAAGCGTCGCGCTTGCCACCGTACCGTCTTGGGTAACCCCGGAATCACTATTCGCCAAGCCACCCTCTCCTGCCTGCCAAGAAAAACGGACATGTCCACCAGAGTGACGAGTACTCGTGGCACTGAAGAGTGAGGCCTGCCGACAGTCACGAATCATGACGACATCACCAGAATCGATGCGCGAATCTGCAGCAAACAGTTTGGCCCTGCCCCGCTCACCCGCCAGATCTTCGCTGAGCGTGGCCAATGGGGCGCCATAACCTCGCACGACTAAGGCTTGCGAATCCTCTGCCAAGTCTCGAATACTGGCGAAGGCAGGCGCTCTCTTTGGCTCAGCCACAATTTCCACCCCAGGAGAGGGCGCCAGCAAACCCAGTGACGACCAGGGCGTATTGAGAAAGTTCACTACCGTATCTGTGGTTGCCAAGCAGCCTTGTGCCCCAGTTCCCTGCAACAATTCGCCCAAAAGATGATTGAGCAGCGCCATATGCTCCTGACGCTCAGCCTGCCTCACCAGCGATTGCTGCAAAGGCTGGCCATAGGCCAGCAGCCGTCCAAGGCCAATCAGCAACAACACGCCCAACACCACCGCGAGCAGTAGCTCAATCAAGCTCATACCCCGCTGAAAGGTCCTGCGCTCAACACTCATGGCGTCCCGTTCCTCAAAACAGTGCCCAACGTAATTCGATGCATGCCGGAAGGGGTTTGGTTGACTTCAAGCCTCGGCCACTCAATGGCGACCGCGAAGTCATCTCCTGCGCTTACTCTGACGTTGAACGCAGTGAATCGAGTACTTCGGTCTGTGACGGCGTGGTGAGGTATGCCGACGACATCGACACAGAAATCCCCCAGTAACTGAACATTAAGCACACAGGCCAAATGAGCTGACTCAAAATCTGCCCACTGACTGGCAGAGCACCAGCGGTTGATACATTGAGGGGGGCTAACCGGCAGATCGTCGGCAGACAGCTCCATGTCGATATTGCGTAGCCATTGCCCTGGCGACACAGCGCTATCTGGCCAGAAACCGCCTAGGTGAAAGGCCGAAACCCGCGCAACAAAGTGACTGGCGGCGTACCGCGCATGAGCGTCGCTGTGCACAACACCGACAACGGCAGCGCTGCGCAACATGAGCATCTGTGTAGCGGCCACAGGTATCGCCACCAGCAGCGTGGCGACCAACACTTCCAACAAGGTGAAGCCTCGCAACATGGACTCACTCATCGTCTGACCACCGCTGGCGCCCCAGATGATCCAGCGTCAAAGTCGCAGCGTGCACACTCGCCGTTGGCCGAGCGTGCAGCTCAAACCCGCCACTACTGCCTGTCACGGTGATAGCGAAGTCGTTTCGCGTGCTCGGGCTGATGGCGCAAATATTGTTGGTCAGCTCACCAGACGCTGCGTCACCGTCGCCATCCCCATCGGAGTCAGCAAGCAGCAACCAAGGGCTGTCCTCCCCAGGATCCGCCGCGAGCGCCAAGGCATGCAATGCCTGAGCACAGGCCATCAGTTCAAGCTGCATCGCTGCACTGCGTCCTTGGTCTTGCTGCGCGCCATAGCGGGGTACGGCAATCCACATCAGGACGGCAAGCAGTGCTAGCACCAACATCAGCTCGAGTAGGGAAAACCCTCGACTGAGGGGGTTCAACGGACAGATACAAATTCGACCACGCATCACATCATGCTGCGCCCTGCCCTAGCGCTCAGCTAGGGCCATTGGCTGGAATCTGTGTAGGCGAGTGCTGCCATGGAGCAAGCGACGCGTCTAAGGCGCGCGGTGAATTATCGCGTCAGCAGTATTTTCCCAACGGTTTCGTTGGTGGCCATCAGGGCATGAGCGTCGGCGGTCTGTGCCATGGGAAAGCGTGCCTCCACAATCGGCTTAATGGAGCCATCTTCGAGCCTCGGCCAAACATCGCGCTTGAGGCCGTCCATGACCAATGCCTTTTCGCCAATAGGTCGCGCCCGTAGCGTCGAGCCTATGACCCGCGCACGCTTCATCATCAGCAACCCAAGATTCGCCTCGGCCGTCGCGCCGCTCATCAAACCGATGAGCACTAAGCGTCCGCCAAGACCAAGCACCGTCAGGTTATCCGACAAATATTGGCCACCCACCGGATCCAATATCACATCTACGCCATGTTCCGCCCATGCCTGAGCGGCGGGCAAAAATGATCCGTCGTGACGAATGGAACCCGCCTCGGCGCCAAGTGCCATACATTGATCAAGCTTGGACTGATTACCCACGGTGACGAAACTGGGATTGTTGGAATGCTTGAGCATTTGCAGTGCCGCGGTGCCAACGCCACTAGCCCCGGCATGAATAATGACTCGCTCAGTGGGGGCAAGGGCGGCCTCTATGTACAGGTTCAAATAAGCAGTAGCGAATACTTCCGGCAGTGCAGCGGCATCGACAATCGACACACCCTTAGGCACCGGCAGCACTTGGCCCGCAGGCACCACAACCTCTTCCGCGTAACCACCGCCCGCCAGCAAGGCGCACACTTCATCGCCAACGGCGAAGCTTGAGACTCCCTCACCAAGCTCTGTAACGGTGCCCGAACATTCCAATCCCATGATGGGACTGGCGCCCGGCGGTGGCGGGTAGCCGCCTTTACGCTGCATCAGGTCTGCACGATTGATCGCCGAGGCCGCGACCTCGATACGCAATTGCCCCGGCCCACACAGCGGGCGCTCGAAGTCTGCCCAGACCAAATTCTCACCGTCTACTTGTATTGCTTTCACCGTCTCTCCCATTGAATCGGACTACCAAGACATCCGAATTTTCAATCCCTGCTCGTGTAGATACTGCTTAAGCCCGCTGACTTGGTAGTCACCGTAATGCACCATGGATGCCACCAGCGCCGCGTCGGCCTTGCCTTGTGTTAGGACTTCATGAAGATGTTCAGGCAAACCAGCGCCACCGGAGGCGATCACAGGAATGCGCACGGCTTCAGCGATCATGGCGGTTAGCACAGTGTCGTAGCCGTCTCGGGTGCCGTCAGCGTCGATGGAGTTCACGACCAGTTCGCCCGCGCCACGTTTCTCACCTTCCAGGGCCCAGTCCAAGGCGTCGCGCCCTGTGGGTGTGCGGCCGCCATTAATGACGATCTCGAAACCGCTGGGTTGTTCTGCATTTGCCTCGACCCGCTTTACATCCATCGACAGCACAATGTTTTGATCGCCGACGGCCTCTGAGCACTCGTTGATCAAGTTGGGTCGCGTCACTGCGGCAGAATTCACGTTAATTTTTTCCGCGCCGGCGAGCCGCAGATCTGTGGCATCAGCAACGCTACGTATGCCCCCACCTACCGACAGCGGAATGAAGACCTGACTGGCCACGGCTTCCACCACGTCGAGCATGATGTTGCGCTTATCGCTGGAGGCGGTGATGTCGTAAAAAACCAACTCGTCTAACCCGTCTAGGTAATACTCCCGAGCTTTCTCAACCGGGTCGCCAATATTCTTGGTGTTCACGAACTTCACGCTCTTGGCGAGATGTCCATCGCGGACATCCAGACAAGCCACCACACGTTTACTGAGCATTGCCGTCCACCTGTGCTTGCGTCGATATTTGCGAACCGTTCCAAACGCCGTCCCAGCGCGCAAAGTTCTCGAACAGGCGTAACCCCACACGCCCGCTTTTCTCCGGGTGAAACTGGGTGCCAATGTAGTTGGCCTTACCCAAGGCGCAGGTGAAGTCTCCCTCGTAGGTTGTTACGGCCAGCGCGTGGGTGACATCCGTAGGATTGGGGTAGTAGCCGTGCACAAAATAAAACTCATCACCGGGCTCTATGCCCGCAAGCACCGGGTGCGCCTGCGTAACCCTGACCTCGTTCCAACCCATGTGAGGAATCTTCAGTTCCGGTTGGTTGAGTTTAAAGCGCTGTACGCGGCCGCCCAGCAGACCCAAGGTTTGCGTATCGTTTTCTTCGGAATAATCGAGAGAGACCTGCATACCCAAGCAAATACCGAGCACGGGAATACCGCTGGCGATAGCCGCCTTCAGGGCGTCATCTAAGCCACGTTCACGCAGGCTGCGCATGGCACTGCCAGCGGCGCCCACACCGGGAAAGATGATGCGTTCAGCTTGCACGATGGCACTGGGGTCACAGGAGAATTCAGCGGCTAATCCCACTTCGGCACAAGCGCGTCTGACACTGCCTAGGTTGCCTGCGTCGTAGTCGAGGATCAGTGTCACGATGAGTTGGCGCCAAGCGAAGAGGCCGCAAATACTAGCGGATCGGCCAAAAATTCACTAGATATACACGGCTGCGCTGGAACCATTCACTCCTCGATTGACCAACATCGTCATACCAGCAACACCCCTTTACGAGAGCCCAGTTCCATGCGCGAGCACACCCAGAAGATAGGCTATTTGTTGATCAACCTTGGCACGCCGGATTCGCCCGAGGTTAAAGATGTGCGTCGCTACTTGGGCGAATTTCTCATGGACCCCCACGTGCTCGATGTGCCGTGGGCACTACGCGCCCTGATCGTCAATGCGTTCATCCTGCCCTTTCGTCCAAAGGACAGTGCAGAGGCCTATGGCAAAATATGGACCCCAGAAGGCTCGCCGCTTTTAGTAAAAAGCCAAGCGCTGGCCGACAAGCTACACGAACGCCTCGGTGCGCCGGTGGCCCTGAGCATGCGCTACGGCAAGCCCGCTATCGCTGATGGCCTGCAGCTGCTGCACGACAGTGGTGTTACCCAAGTCTGCATCGTGCCGCTGTACCCGCACTATGCTGACTCCACCATTACCACGTCGGTCAACGCCGCCATGGCGCATATGCCAGCTGGCATGCGCGGCGACGTCATTACGCCGTTCTATCAGGCACCAGAGCACACCGAAGCCTGGGGCGAGAACATTCGCCAGCACCTGCCTGAACAGTGGGACCACCTGCTCTTTAGCTACCACGGCTTACCGGAAAGGCACCTGACGAAGACAGATCCAACAGACCAACACTGTCTGAAGCAAGATGATTGCTGCAACGTGGACTCCGTCGCCCACAAAACCTGTTATCGACACCAGGTGATGGTCACTTCGCGCGAGATAGCGCGCTATCTCGACATCGGCGAGGACAAATACAGTGTCAGCTTTCAGTCGCGGCTCGGTCGAATTCCCTGGCTAACGCCATACACCGACCAAGTACTGGAGCAAATGCCGAGCCAAGGCATCAAGCACGTCGCGGTAGCTTGCCCAGCCTTCGTGGTGGACAACCTGGAAACCTTGGAAGAGATGGGTATGCAGGGTGAGGAGACATTCCTAGAGGCCGGGGGAGAATCATTTACCCTCGTACCTTGCGTCAACGATGACGATCTGTGGGTCGAAGGCCTGGCTGCACTTTGCTTGCAGCAGGCCGAGGCACTTGCGCAGTAGAAGATTGCCGAATCCCGCGACGCTCCACGCAATAAATGGACACACAGAACTTGTGCAGTTGATCGAAACCTAGGCCTCACTCATCAATGGCCGCGCTGAGCACCGACACCTCTTGGTAAAACGTGCGTACCAGCGGCTGCGCGAACATCGACTTACGCGCCACAAAGCGCACCGGCCTCGATAACTCTTCTGCCGACAGTTTGATCAGCTTCTTCTCGGCGATACCTAGAGTTTTCGCGACACCTGTCGGCACGAGTCCATGACCAAAGTCTGAGAGCGCCATCTGCGCCACGGCAAAAAATGACTCAAGTGACGTGCTGCGATTCAAGCTAAGCCGCTGCATGTTTTCTTCAATGGAACCCCAGGCGCCAGAACGCGATTCAATGGTCATCACGTCCAGCGGGTCGCCGCTTCGATATTTCAGTGGTTTTAGACCCGATGGAATAATCACCATGGGTTCCTGTCGGATAACTTCAGATACTAAGTCCGTGTCAGCATCTGGGCTGCCCGTACAAATACCAACCATGTATTCACCCGAGCGCAGGCGATCCAGCACGACCGGCGAGCGCTGGGCGTGAAATTCAAACTCAACGCTTGGCATCAAATCTCGAACCTGTGAGAACAGGGTTGAACCCCAACTGGCCAAAATAGCCTCGGAAACACCCAGAATAATTTTGCCCTTGCGCAGGGCATTGTCTTCCAAAAACACACTACGCAGTTCGGAAAGCAGCGGCGTCACTCGCTCTACAAGGCGCGTTCCATGATGCGTAAGCACTACTCTTCTACCGTGCCGCTCGATCAGATCTCGGTCGTAATAGCGCTCAAGTGCAGCTATGCGTTTTGATACCGCCGACTGAGAAATACGCAGCGCAGTACTGGCCTCCATCATGGTGCCGGTTTTAGACAGCGCGATAAGCGTTTCAAGATTTTCAATCATAGCGTTTGGTCTCGGCTGAAAGGCAGCGGCTGGCTCGGCAGCCAAACATATCATTCTCGTTGAGCATTAATCATATTCTACCTCGTCGCTTTTTTCATATATAGAGATCGACGAAACTGACGCCATGATGACGTCACCCATTATCTGGGCGTTGATCACACTCAGCGCCTTCGCCACCAGCGTGCTATCCGGCATTGTCGGCATGGCCGGCGGCATGCTGCTGATGTTTGTGCTCATTTCATTGTTGCCGGTGAGCAGTGCCATGGTGCTGCATGCAGCGACGCAGCTGACCGCCAATGGCTCGAGAGCTTGGATGCTCAGAGAGCATATGTTGTGGCGACTGCTGCCCGCCTATCTGCTTGGATCAGCCACGGCCATCGCCGTTGCCACCTACTTGGTACTTGTCCCTGACCCCGCCTGGGTATTGATTTTGATAGGCCTATTCGCTTGGGGTGGGCAGTGGAGCAAACATCTGCGCGGGCTCGACATTACAAAACCAGTCACCACCGTGGTCTGCGGTTTCAGCGTAACCTTTGCGCAGTTAATCGCCGGAGCCGCTGGACCACTGCTCGATGTCTTCTACCTCAACAGCGGACTTGGCCGACAAAGTATCGTCGCCAACAAAGCCCTCACCCAGACAATTGGACATACGCTGCGTATCGTTTACTACGGTTTACTGATCAACGTTGCCAGCGACTTGGTCTGGTGGATCTTCCCGCTCGCGATCTTCGCGGCCATAGCGGGCACACAAACCGGTGTGCGCATCTTGGCGCGCTGGAACGACGTAGGTTTTCAGCGCATCAGCCGCCAGATTATTTTGACCATTGCGACCTTGTGCATAGTTCGCGGTGTCATGCTCTTATATGCGGCACTAGCACTCAACTGATCGATCATGTTTCGGAGAGGCTAGCGCGCTCGTCAGCGCGGCTACTCTCCGGTCTACGTGACTGGGGCCACCACGAAGAGCAAATCGCCAACATTGACTTGCTGACCGTTGCTCATATTTACCCGGGTTACTCGATAGCGTTTGCTCGAGTCGTAGACCTCGCCGTCGGCGTTGAAGTCTTTCAGTGCCACTGGGTTGAAGATCTTCATCGCTTCCAGCTGACAAAGGGTGTGATTGAGATCAACCACATCGCCCACGCTTACGTATTCCGGTTCAGAGGGTGACGGTGTGCTGTAGAAGATTGCCGTCGCCGGTGCCAGTACTTTGAGTTCATCGGTGCCATCGATGAGCACGCTGTCTCGATCAATACCACTGCCCGCGCTACCGCTGCTGGCATCAATTTCTGCAATGAGCTTTTCAATATCCGTGCGTTGCAGTAGCTCCGGCAGATAATCGGTGTCGTACTTGCCCTTACGGAACACGTTGTCCGCAAGCACCAATTTAAGCAGCGGGATATTGGTGCAGATGCCAGAAATAGTCACTTTGTCGAGATAGGCAATGAGCTTGTCTGCAGCGGCGTTGCGGTTTTTTGCGTGTACCACAACCTGCGCCACCATGCTGTCGTAGTAGGGCGACACGAACTTGCCCGGACCGACGGTGGTAATGATCTCAACCCCATCTTCTTCGGGGAATTCACATGCCAACACCTCACCCGGGTGCGGGCGGAAGGCCAACGTGCCGTCGGCTTGCTGCAAGATGCGCTCTGCATTAACCCGAGCTTCAATCGAGTACCCCGTCGACTTTACCTTCAGGTCGGCAATAGATTCGCCAGAAGCGATCCGAAACTGCTCAGCCACGATGTTAATGCCCGACGTCCATTCCGTAACCGGGTGCTCTACCTGCAGCCGGGTGTTCATCTCCATGAAATAGACCGCGTCGGACTTTAAATCGTAGATAAACTCAACGGTGCCCGCACCAATGTAGCCAACCTCGTTTGCAATATCTGCGGTCGAACGCTTCACCACGTCCAGCAGCTTTTTCGGCAGCATGGTAGAGCCAGATTCTTCAATCACCTTCTGCTTGTCGCGCTGCACACTGCAGTCGCGAATACCCAGCACGTGGGTGTTGCCGTGGGTATCGCGCAACAGCTGGGCTTCAATATGACGCAGTGAGGTGACGTACTTTTCTAAGTAAACGTCCCCATTGCCAAAGGCACTGCGTGCCTCAACGCCGACGCGAAAAAACAGTTGCTCGAATTCTTCAGGGCCATTCACCAATTGAATGCCCTTGCCACCACCGCCATGCACGGCCTTGATCAATATCGGGTAACCGATCTCTTCGGCCACGACAGCGGCCTTTTCTACATCGGTCATGATGCCGTGACTGCCGGGCACCACAGGTACGTTCAAACGGATCGAGGTATTGATGGCGTTCGACTTGTTGCCCATGGTCTCCATGCTCTGCACCGGCGGGCCAACGAAGTTAATGCCGCGCTTGCGCACCATGTCGGCAAAGTCAGCGTTCTCAGACAAGAAACCGATGCCTGGATGCAGACTATCGACACCCTGCATTTGTGCCACGTTGAGCACGCTTTTCGCATTCAAGTAGGATTCGTCCGGCGTGTTACCGCCGATGCAAACCAAGGTGTCCTGCGCGCGCAACTGATCTGCCGCCATAGACTCCATATCGGGATCGCTTTGTACCAGCACCACATCAATGTCTTGCTGTTGCGCGATACGAATCAGTTTCGCCGCAGTACAGCCTCGGGCATGAATCAGCACTTTCTTGACCGGCCGAATCAAATCTTCTGACGAGTAAACTTCGCGCTGCGCCACGACGATAGGCCGCTGGGCGGCCAGTCCGCCACTGAGTACGCGATCGACCACATCCTCTACTGTTTCTTGTGGCGCTGGAATGGACGCATCCACCTGACGAAGCTTCTGATCTAGCTCCTCGTAAAACGGGTGCTTTACCAAGCCCTGCATGGAACCAGGTGTCGAAGAGAGATAGTTCGACAAGATAGATTTCAGCGGCAGGTTCGATGACACCACAATCTGTCCGGCAAAAGGCATGCTGGTGCCCGATAAGTAATAGGTTTGTACCAAGGGGTGGGTGACGAAACTGGCTTGGGCACCACCGGTGCAGTCGCCGTAACCAAAGACAATCACCGGTAGGTCATGGTCGCGGACAAAGCGGGTGATACGGTCGTTTACTGCCGCCATGGAAAATAGCGCTCCTGCACCTTCCTTGGTCTGCATACCGCCAGAAGATATGAAGCAAACCACTGGCAAACTTTGCTCAGCGCATTCAACCAGCAGACGAATTACTTTTTCCGCACTGGCCATATCAAAGGCGCCAGCCTGAAACTGCACGTTCGAAATCACTACACCAACGCGGGTTTTCGATTCACCGCAAAATTCGCCAATGCCGGTGACCACGCCACAAGGTGGCAGGTCTTTGTTGAGCGCCCCTTCGATGGACAGGCGAAACCCAGGGAATGAACAGGGGTCTGAACTGAGCAAATCGTCAAACCGACTTTCCCAGTTCACAAAGTAGCGATCGATAATGTCCTGATAAGAAAACTGCGTGGAGGCTTTAACGTCTCGCAGTACGCGCTGTATCTGCAGGTCGTTATAGGCCATATCAAGCCTATTCCAGAAGTCCTTACGCCGACCAATGTTGCGCGGCGCAATTTTGCCTTGATAGGTTTTACCGTCGCTTTGCGCAGACACGTAGCTTTGTAGCAGGTTGGTAAACAAGTACGTCACCACCACGAACAGCGCATCGGACAGGTGGGTAAAGCTGAGCTTCTTCCACTCTTCGACGGTTTGAAAAAACTCCTCGCTCTTTGGCATCTTGCTGACGCGCTGATACCAGTCGAATAGCTGCTGCTGCTGAACGGCCAGCTCGTCCTTGGGCGCTGCAGCAGAGATTGACGCCTGTAAAAACTCGCCCAGCGATGCCTCCGACAGCGACTGGGATGCCTGAGCTTCTTGCGCCACGCTCTCCAGTCGCGACAAGGCCTGATCGTATACCCCGTCGAACAACAGCAGATTTTCGCACTCGCGAATAAAGTCTTGGCGCAGGTCTTCGTGCAGTAGCACGTCGAGCACGTTCATGTCGGCAATGGCCACCGGCACGCTGCGATCCACCTGCTGCGGAATAAACTCAGACAGCGCTGCGGCCAAGTACGCCCGATTCGCCTGTATCGAACTGGCGCCCTCAGCGCCTTTCAGACGCGGCCCGGTAATCACCATGTTCAGTTCCGCCAACAACTGCTTTGCAACATAGCTGTCCGAGGCGCTGTCTTCGCTGAGCAGCTTGCGCCCTTCATAGGAAAATTCGTTACGCAGTACGCTGAGCAGCGCCGGCTTACTGCGAATCGCATTGAGCAAATCTCTAGGTTGGGCTATTGATTCAACCTGCAAGATTTGTCGCGTGTCGGTCACGCTGTGCAAATAGTCTTTCAGCGCAGCTAGGTTGCCCGCTGCCTCTTTCTTCCAGCGGTTGTAAAGAAACGCTCCGAAGGTGGAAATCACCGTATTACGCGCGTTTTCGTAATTTTGTTTGGGCTCGCCGAAAATCATTTGCGCAATACGTCCGCGCTCGTCATTAACCGCCTGGCGCTTGTCTAGGTAGTTGCGCCATGCCTTGGCGAGGCTATCGTCATAGACCACCTTGTCCGGATCCTGCAGCCAGTACAAAAACGTCTGCCGTCGCTCGCGGTCGGCCCGAATGTGCAGCTCACCAGAGGGCATTTCTTGCGGCGCGAGTCGGCCGTACTGTTTGGTGCTGGTAGCCTTGATGCGCTTGCGCACCCGCAAGTAGCGTAAATAGCGAAAAGCGATGCCGAATACGTTGAGATATTCGGTAGGGTTCTTCGACCCAATGAAGGCGATGGACGAGCGCGATGAAGCTTCGCCCTCTTCTGCCTGACTTTCCAAATAGCGCAACAGGCTTTGCCGATAGTGATCGAGTATGTAGGGGTTTTCTGCCACAAACTCAGAGGTCTGGCTTTCGATGTTGATCAAACTACCGACGATGGCCGAGCGCAGATTCTCGATCTTCTCTGGTGAATCGGCAGGGCTGTAGTCGACGATGGCATCGATGTTGCCTTGAGCGTGTAGCTCAGGCGCAGAGACGCCGACATACTTTGCGCACTCCTGCCAGGACAGATTCAATCGTCTGGCAATGCTCGCCAATCCGGTGGGTTGAATGGTGCTAAACACGCCGTCGCGCAACGACAAAATCAGGTTACTGGCTGCCAGCGGAATAGCGCCACCGGAATAACCCACACCAAACACAATACCCACATTGGGCACATGCACGTTACTCATGGCGGTTATCAGGCGTGAAATGCTGTGCGCCTGATTATTAGCGTTAGCTTCTTCTGCTGCGTCCGCGCCGGGAGTATCCATGAAGGTAACAATTGGAATCAGGCGCGCGGAACAATACTCGGCAAAGTCGACCGCCAGCAGATGATGCTCAGGCATCCAACTGCCCAGTTCCGTGGAACGGTCTTGGGCAATAAAACCAATCTGGCGGTTTTGGCCCTTACCAAAATCCATCTCCAACACCGCTTGGAAGTAGGGGCCGCTGCTTTTTTCTTCCAGCAGGCGGCCTAACTGACGAACAATCTCTGGGGCAGCCTTGCGGCCTTGTGCTTCTGCGGGTGCGATTACCTGCTCGACATAGGCATCGATATCCAGCGATGCGATGTTGTCGTTGAGCTGATTGACTTCGCGTTGAGAGAGCAACCCCGGGGCGGGTTTTTGCTCAAGATCCGTATTCGGGAACGAGGAGAATTCCTGTGCCAAGCTCTCCGCAATGAAGAACAGGCGATCTCCTTCAATCACTTGATTTGCCACGATTTTGGACTGCCCTGAAAATGAGAGTACTCTAGCCACTTGTTAGATTATGCGCAATTGAACCCATGCCTGACTTACGTGTAGCAGTACTCACTATCTCCGATTCACGCTCCTTGGCAGACGACAAATCTGGCGACCTGTTGGCGAGTTTTATCGCCGCAGATCAACATCAGCTAGTCGACCGCGCGCTGGTACGCGATGACATTTATGCCATTCGCGCACAGGTATCCCAGTGGATTGCAGACGCAGAAGTTCAGGTGGTCATTGCCACCGGCGGTACCGGCTTCACCGGTCGCGACAGCACACCAGAAGCGCTGCTGCCGCTGTTCGACAAACAAATCGAGGGCTTCGGTGAACTGTTCCGCCAGCTTTCTTATGCGGACATTGGCACATCTACGATTCAGTCTCGGGCGGTTGGTGGCCTAGCCAATGGCACGTTAGTTTTTAGCCTGCCCGGTTCATCCGGCGCGGTAACCCTCGGCTGGGAAAAAATCCTGCACAACCAACTGGATATCAACTTTAGGCCCTGCAATTTCGCCGAGCTCATTCCACGCTTTTTGGAGCGCTAGTCTTACAACCCACATTGCTTAGAACGCTTAGGGGTAGCAGCTGGCAACAACTCGTCTATTGGCGCGCTGGCTGACAGCGCCCTACGCCATTACACTCTCGCCTTGTTTTTTATTCCGTCCACACCATCACATTAGGAGCCATGTCATGAGCGAACCCATCTACGTACTGGGCGCAGCGCGCACACCCATTGGCAGCTTTCAAGGCGCACTAGCAAAACAAAGCGCTCCGGCCCTGGGCGCCCACGCCATCAAAGGTGCCTTGGCTAATGCAGGCGTTGATGCGGACGAAATCAACGAAGTGATCATGGGCAACGTCGTCAGCGCCGGACTTAAACAGGCACCTGCTCGGCAAGCCATGCGTATGGCAGATATGCCAGATGCCGTGGGCGCGACGACGCTCAACAAGGTCTGTGGTTCAGGCATGAAAGCCACCATGATGGCCATGGATTTGATCGCCGCAGGCAGTGCAGACACAGTCATCGCCGGTGGTATGGAGAGCATGAGCAACGCACCCTATCTATTGCCTAAGGCGCGGGGCGGTTTGCGTATGGGCCACGCCAACATGCAGGACTCGTTGTTTACCGATGGCTTAGAAGATGCGGAAACCGGCGGCTCCATGGGTTCTTTTGCGCAAGCTACTGCAGACAGCCATCAACTCACACGCGAAGCCATGGACGCCTACGCCATTGAGTCAGTCAACCGCGCCTTGCAAGCCATCGAACGCGACAGCCTTGCCGCAGAGATTTCGCCCATGGAGATTGACGGTGCCAACGTCAAGGATGACGAGCAGCCCGGTAAGGCCAAGGTGGATCGAATTCCGACGCTGCGACCCGCCTTTAAGAGCGATGGCACCATTACCGCAGCGAACGCCTCTTCCATCTCAGATGGCGCTTCCGCCTTAGTGCTGACACGCGAGAGCAATCTCAATGGCCGTGAACCCATGGCGCGCATCGTCGCCCACACCACCCATTCCATTCACCCGAGCGAATTCACCCTCGCCCCCATCGGCGCCATTGAAAAACTGTTGGCCAAAACCGGCTGGAATGCTGACTCGGTGGATTTATTCGAAATAAACGAAGCGTTCGCCATGGTGACCATGCTGACCATGCAGGCACTTAACCTGTCCCACGATAGAGTGAACATTTACGGTGGCGCATGCGCCCAGGGCCACCCCATTGGTTCGACGGGCAGCCGCCTCATCGTGACGCTGGCCCACGCCTTGCAGCAACATGGCAAGCAGCGAGGCATTGCCGCGCTGTGCATCGGCGGCGGTGAAGCAACCGCGGTGGCCCTAGAGCGCGCCTAAACGGCGCGCTGCAACAATTGTCAAGCAAGCGGCAACTCAACACTAAAGTGAGCCGATGTTTTTTGAGCCCGTGTTTATAAGTCAATGTTTATGAGCCAATGTAAGTGACACAGCAACGCACCCCACTACCCATCATCGTTGGCAGCGGCGGCATCAATCCCGCTGGGCGCGTTTCATTTGATCACGCCTACCGTCGGATGGTGCTGGACGCCCTGCCGCAGCAAGCGCAACAAAGAACGCTCGGCAGCCTCGCCAAACTGATGGGCCTTACGGCGCTGGATAGCGCTGACGCGAAAGCGCAAATACTCGATGGCACCTTGGTGCGCAAAATCGAACACTTTGATGTAGAGCGTATTGCCTGGCACAACGCCATGAATCTTGGCCAAGACAGTGGCAACGAGCACACCTTTGTCGTTGCGAAACGCCAGCTACCCCAAACCCTGCCAGAAGGTTGGAGCGTGACGAGCGTAGACGACAAACAGGCCTTAGTGCGCTGCGTCGGTGATTTAAACGTACTGGTTCAAGACCTGCGGCCTAGCCGCGTTACCAGCGCAGGGCAGCTACCAACCGGCTTTGATCCGGCTGCGCTCTATGCCAGCCGCAGCCATCCACGCGGACTGCAAATGACGGTCTATGGCGCATCCGATGCACTGCGCTCTACCGGGTTCACCATTGATGAACTCAAGAGTCTGGTGCGGCCTGACCAGATTGGCGTGTACTCCGGCTCTGCCATGGGCCAGCTCGACCAAGACGGTTACGGCGGTTTGATGCAGAACGCCCTAGTCGGCAAACGCACTACGGCAAAGAACGTCGCCTTAGGCTTACCGGAGATGCCCGGCGACTTCGTTAACGCCTACGTGCTTGGCTCCGTAGGTGAAACCGCCGGCATTTTGGGCGCCTGCGCGACGTTTTTGTACAACGTCAAACGCGGCATGGACGAAATTCGCGGCGGCAGAAAGCGTATCGTGATGGTGGGCAACGCAGAGGCGCCGATCACGCCGAGCGTTATCGAAGGCTACCGCACCATGGGCGCACTCGCCGAGGACGAAGCGCTGATGGCGCTGGATAGCAGCACCGCACCCAACAACCGCCGTGCCTGCCGACCATTTTCCAGCAACGCGGGCTTCACCCTAGCGGAATCATCAGTCTGGATCGTGTTGATGGACGACGCGCTGGCCATGGCAAGCGGCGCACGCATCCTAGGTTCTGTGGGCGATGTCTTCGTCAACGCCGACGGTTACAAAAAATCCATACCCGGCCCTGGCATAGGCAACTACGTTACCGTCGGCAAGGCCATGGCATCGGCGCGAACCCTGCTGGGTAAAGAAGGGCTCCGCCACAGCACCTACATGCATGCACATGGCACCGGCACGCCGCAGAACCGTGTAACCGAATCCGCCATAATGAGCGAGTTGGCCAAGGCCTTTGGCATACCCCAGTTCACCATCGCCGCGATCAAATCCTATGTGGGCCACTCTCTGGCTCCTGCAGGCGGCGACCAACTCGCGGCCATCTTGGGGGCTTGGCAAGACGGCATTATTCCCGGCATTAAAACCATTGATCATATTGCCGACGATGTCGCGCAAGACCGCCTGCACTTTCCCATGCAGGACGAAGAGCGCGGCATAGACACGATGCGCGGCGCCTTTGTGAACTCCAAGGGCTTCGGCGGCAACAACGCCACAGGATTTTTTATGTCACCCCAGCAAACCGAGCAGATGCTGGAAAAGCGTTATGGGGCTAAAGCATTGGCAGCAGCACAACAACACCGGGAAACCACAGAGCAGACAGCACAAACTTACAACCATGCCGCCGACGATGGCGAGATTGCGCCCATTTATCGATTCGGCGAAGGCGTGCTGGAGGGTGAGGATCTAACCATTACCGACCAAGAGATCACCGTGCCGGGCTTTGCGCAAAAAATCGTGCTGTCGGAGGATAATCCGTTTGAGGATATGACCTAGGTTGCACTGCAAGTGGTAACCGGGCTGGTTCCCTGTCTAATGTACCGGACCTCGGTCACCGGCAAGTAATTGCTCCATTCGGGCATTGGCTCGCGTCACCAACTCACCATCTGGACTCAGCTGGGCGCAGCGCGCATATTCCGTCAGCGCCGCGTCATCGTCGTTCATCCATTGGCAGTACTCGCCTCGCTCAAAGTGCACCAAACTGAGCAAACTGGCTTCGTCATGAACAATGCCCATCTGATAGGCCGTCACCAAGAGCATGGCAGGCCAATTCTCAAATCGCATGTAATAGGCCTTCAAATTATTGAGCATGCGAAACGCCATGGTGACCGGACTGGCAGGCGAGAGCATCTGATCTTTCGTTAAACCAGGGATTTTTCTCAGGGAACTTTCATCTACCACTGCCATGGCCAGCGGGTCGATGAGCGCATCGTCGACGCGCAGCAAGAAATGGCCCGGATAGTTCACCCCTTCCGCCAGCATACCCAGTCCACGCGCCACGGTGACGACCAGCACCGCCACGACAATGGGTAGCCCTTGGTGTTGCTGCAGCAGCCAATCGATGCTGCTGTGACTGAGATCGACATCAGCAAGAGACGTTTGAGCAAAGCCCTGCCCGCGCAAAAGGTCCAGTAGCCCCTCAACATCGACAGCACCCTGAGACCGTGCTGCTGCTTCCAAGCTCGCAATGCGTTCACGAACTCGTTCGATGTCGATATCGGCGTCGACCACCTGGGCGACCAGCAACGCCGCCTCTAGCTCGTTCAGCGAATCCTCTGACAGCCGTTTAAACGCCTCGACCAGCGAAGGATCAGCAGTGTATTGCGATGACGTTCCCTGCAAAGCAAACCCCTGCCTAGTTCCAGTGTTAGTGTTCTCGCGTCTTGCTAAACACCACGTCCGGCCAGCGGTCCTGAATGACCTGCAAATTCACTCGACTTGTCGCCAAGTAGGTCAGGTAGCCGCCGCCATCAATGGCCAGATTCTCGGCATTTTTCTTGCGAAAGTCAGCGAGCATTTTGTCGTCGTCACAGCGAATCCAGCGCGCGGTGAACGTATTGGTATTTTCCCAAATACACTCGGCCCGGTACTCATCCCGCAAGCGAAATGCCACCACATCAAACTGGAGTACGCCCACCGCGCCAACGATCAGCTCGTTTTTGGCAAGGGGCTTGAACATTTGCGTAGCGCCCTCTTCTGCCAGCTGCTGCACACCTTTTTCAAGCTGCTTGCTGCGCAGCGGATCCTTGACTCGCACCCGACGGAACAACTCCGGCGCAAAGTTGGGGATACCAATAAACTCGTGGTTCTCGCCTTCCGAAAACGCATCGCCAATCTGAATGGTGCCGTGGTTGTGCAGGCCGATAATATCGCCAGCGAAGGCTTCTTCGGTTTGCACGCGATCGCCGGCCATAAACGTCACCGCGTCGGCAATGCGCACATCCTTGCCGAGGCGTTGATGACGCAACTTCATGCCCTGCCGATAGGTACCCGAACACACCCGCAAAAAAGCAATACGATCGCGGTGCTTAGGATCCATATTCGCCTGAATCTTGAACACAAAACCGGAAAATTTGCCTTCTTCGGGTTCAATCATACGATCGTGGGTGGCTCTCGGCTGAGGCTTAGGAGCCTGCTCTACGAAGCCATCAAGCATTTGCTGCACCCCGAAGTTACCCAGCGCGGTACCAAAATACACCGGGCTGACGGTACCTTTTTCAAAATCGTCTTGGTCATATTCATGGCAGGCACCACGCACCAGCTCGATTTCATCGACAAAGCCAGCGTAATCGAGCCCCAGCAACTCGCGGGCCTCGTTACTGTCGAGACCTTGAATGACATGATAAGGGTAGATGTGGTGCCCCTGACTTTTCTCGAAACACACAAGACGGTCAGTGGCCAATTCATAAATACCCTTGAATTGCTGACCCATACCGATTGGCCAGTTCATGGGCGCACACTGAATCTGCAGTATGTCCTCGATCTCGTCGAGCACCTCGATAGGATCTCGAATCTCGCGATCAAGCTTGTTGATAAAGGTAATGATTGGCGTATCGCGCAGGCGACATACCTCCATCAGCTTAATCGTTCGCGGCTCTACGCCCTTGGCGCCGTCGATCACCATCAGAGCAGAATCCACCGCAGTAAGCGTGCGATAGGTATCTTCCGAAAAATCTTCGTGGCCGGGTGTATCGAGCAAATTCACCACACGCCCGTCATAGGGAAACTGCATCACCGACGTAGTCACCGAAATGCCGCGCTCCTGTTCCATGGTCATCCAGTCAGAGGTTGCGTGCCGATCTGACTTGCGCGACTTCACCGTGCCTGCCAACTGAATGGCGTTGCCAAACAGCAGAAGCTTCTCGGTCATAGTGGTCTTACCCGCGTCGGGGTGAGAGATGATCGCGAAGGTACGACGCTGCTGAATTTGCTGAAGCAATTCCGAACTCATAGAGACTGGATCCTGCGGGTATACACCGATTCGTACACGAGGGTTGTACACCAATTCGGCAATGAGAGCTTGATCCCTGAATTTTACCAAACTCTACTGAGTGCGTACGCATTTCTACGGTTTTCATGGCCAGGTTTTCTCGCGCCCGAATCAGATTATCCTTACGCAGATCGCCCCATCAAGAGAGCGTCTTCCCTCTCGCCATCGCGAGGATAGTAACCTTTCCGCCTACCGATCTCGTTGAAACCCACCGCCATGTAAAGACGGAGCGCGGGCTCATTGTTCTCTCGAACCTCCAAGAAGACGTTCGCTGCACCTTGCTCGGCCATATCTGCCAGCACTTGGTCGAGAAAGGGTTTCGCCAGCCCTTGGCCTTGATGGGCAGGTGCCAAGCAAAAGTTCAGCAGTTCCGCTTCATCGATGATGACCGTAAAGATGCAGTAGCCAGCCAGCGACTCGCCTAGCATCAGGGCAGCGCAGTGATAGCCTTTACTTCTTGCCTCAAGGCAGTCTGCAAAGGTTTTGCGCGACCAGGGCTGAGGGTAGCACGCAGCCTCCGCTTCGAGCACGGCTGGCAGATCTGCCCGGCACAGCGGCCGCAGCCATTGCTTGGGTGACCTCAACGCGAGTCCGTTGCAGACCTTTGGGAGAGATCAAAACGCTGCATCACGTCCTGCCAAAGGGTTTTTTTGGCGGCACCTTGACTAGAGGCCTCTGCAAGAGTGTCAATGATTATCCAATGGGACGTTTCTGCTCTGATCCAAGGGGTGAGCGCCGCCTGGGCAGCCGGTGTGATGAGTACAGGCATCTCGCCGGTGAGCATTTGGTGCTTCTGACAAAACACAGCAACGGCACGTTCTGGGGTGCCGGCTGCTTCAACAATCGGCCAGCGAAACTCCGCGTTACGGAGTTTATCTTCTAAGCCGCTGCGCGAGCGTGCCCAGTGCACTGCGCTGGCTAGGTCTTGCAGGAATTTCAGCTCTTGTGCAGATAGCGGGACTTCGCCCAAGTGCACCATGGAGGATGTGGCGACCACGTTGAGGTCGATGCGCACAGCGCTGTCAATGGATGACTCAGCAGCCTCCTGTGACGGCTCTCTTGCTTCATCTGAATCTGACGCGGTATCTTCAGCGCTCACTAACACGGTTTGCGCTGCGGCCAGCGGTGAGACTTCTGATGCCACCGACATAGGCTCGTTGCCTGTCTCGTTCATCGTCGGGTTCTCATCGCGCCATTCGGGTAACGCTACTTGGCGTGTCGTGAACACGTCGATACCCATGTCTTGCAACCTGCGTCGTTGTCGCCTGCTCGATGG
>ERZ802822.891-NODE-891-length-20029-cov-8.736016_pt1 | contig 20029 bp, 24 predicted proteins | sample MGYA00345649_ERZ802822 | MGnify/ENA primary metagenome ERZ802822 (study PRJEB30503, sample SAMEA104212359) | marine metagenome | biome: Westerlies Biome; feature: [SRF] surface water layer (ENVO:00010504) within the epipelagic zone...; material: water...
TTTTATTGTAAAATTAGCTACACTTCAATTATCAGCAGATTCTTATTTTAATTCAGATTTTGCAATTCAGGAAATATGTGACCGATCTTGGCATTGATACTTATGGCGAATCATCTGGCCTGTTTTCGCATCGTCACGCAACACATGCGGCTTTGCCCGATTCAGGCCGCCAAATTTCGGTGATCGGCCTTGTGCAAAACCCAACCCCAAAAATGACCTAAAAGAGACAATAACCATGCCGCATCTCTATATTTTCCTTGGATTGATGTTTCTTGCATTGATGGCATCTTGCTTTATTTCCTAGTCATAATCAGACAGTTTTTAACAAAAGCCTGGCATATCTTCTTGCCCCGCCCGACCGTGATTGCTATAGCAACCTCCCAAGACAAAGCGGGTCGTCCTACACAGGGTTTTGACGCATGAAGATTTTATCCTGCAATAGCAACCGACCGCTGGCTGAGGCCATCGCCGCCTATTTGGATGTTCCCCTTACCAAAGCCGATGTAAAACGCTTTGCCGATATGGAAGTTTTTGTCGAGATTGGCGAAAATGTCCGCGGTGAAGATGTGTTTGTTGTGCAATCAACATGTTTTCCGGCAAATGACAATGTGATGGAACTTTTGGTGGCACTTGATGCGCTTCGGCGTGGATCTGCCCGCCGGATTACCGCTGTCATCCCCTATTATGGCTATGCACGCCAAGACCGTAAATCGGGCCCGCGTACGCCGATTTCAGCGAAATTGCTGGCCAATCTTATCACCTCGGCTGGGGCTGACCGCGTTTTGACGATTGATCTTCACGCTGGGCAGATTCAGGGCTTTTTCGATATTCCAACCGATAATCTGTTCGCCGCACCGGTTTTTGTAAGCGATATCAAAGAACGTTATGACGGCTCGAAACTGATGATTGTATCGCCTGATGTTGGTGGTGTGGTTCGGGCACGGTCATTGGCACGGCGGCTTGACGCGGATCTGGCGATTATTGATAAACGCCGCCCCAAAGCCGGGGTATCCGAAGTGATGAATATTATTGGTGATGTCGAGGACCGGCATTGTATTCTGGTCGATGATATTGTTGATTCTGGCGGCACCTTATGCAACGCCGCTGTTGCGCTGATGAATAACGGGGCGCTGTCGGTTGACGCCTATGTCACACACGGTGTTCTATCCGGCGGTGCGGTCAGCCGGGTGGCGGCATCACCGCTGAACTCGCTGGTCACGACCGACTCGATTCCGGCCACAGAAGCGGTGCGGGTCGCGCGGAATATAAAGCAATTAACGATCGCCCCATTGCTTGGCGAAGCCATGCTCCGGATCAATGAGGAACGCTCAGTATCCACGCTGTTTTAGCGCTGTTCTGGCACTGGGCTGACACTATCTGGCGGCACCTTATGCGGCACTTGTCTATCGCCTGACCATATTGCCGAAAATCCTTGTATTTTGCCGGTAATCGGCCTATACCTCGCACCGCCGCGCACCCCTGGAGGCGCGGTACATTGTTTTGCAAAAGGAGTTAGCAATGTCTGACAATACAACCATTAGCGCTGAACAGCGCGAACGGGTCGGTAAGGGGTCCGCCCGTGCGGCACGCCGCGCAGGCCTCGTCCCTGCCGTCATTTATGGCGACAAGAAAGAACCCGTAGGCATCAATATGAGTGCCCGCGAAATTACCCGCATCGTCCACCAGCCCGGCATTTTTGGCCGGCTTCTTGACATTGATGTCAGCGGCAAGAAACATACAGTTTTGACCCGTGACATTCAGTTTCATCCGGTGAACGACAGCATCCTGCATATGGATTTTCTGCGGGTATCAGGATCTGCCAAAGTGGCCGTTGCCGTGCCCGTTGAATTTATCAATGAAGATAGCTGTCCCGGCTTGAAGATTGGCGGCGTTCTTAACGTTGTGCGCTATGAAGTCGAGCTGTTATGCCCGGCCACAAATATTCCGGAAAAACTCACTATTGATCTTGACGGTGTGAAGATTGGCGATTCGATTCATATCAGCGCAATCCCGCTTCCTGATGGCGTCGAGCCAACCATCACCGATCGTGACTTTACCGTGGCAACACTCGCCTCACCTGGCGGCGGCGTGAAGAACGAAGATGAAGACGGCGAAGACGGTGCAGATGGCGAAACCGATGATGACGGTAATTCGTCTGCCGACTAGGCTTTGAGCCGTTAGACCAAGCAAAGCGGGACTGTCATGTTGCTTTTTGCAGGACTTGGAAATCCCGGACAAAATTATGCCATGAACCGACATAATGTTGGGTTCATGGCTGTTGATCTGCTGGCCGAGCGCTATGGCTTTCCGGCATGGCAAAAAAAATCAACAGCTTTGCAGAGCGCTGGCCGAATAGGCACAGACAAAATCATTCTGGTAAAACCGCAAAGCTATATGAACAAATCTGGCCTGCCGGTTGCCGAGGTGGCGCGGTTTCACAAAATCCCCCCTGACAATATTTTTGTTTTTCATGATGAACTCGATCTTGCAGCCGGACGCCTGCGGGTGAAGCAGGGTGGCGGGCATGGCGGGCATAATGGTCTGCGTGATATTGATCGGCATCTTGGTCAGAATTACTGGCGTGTCCGCATTGGCATTGGCCGCCCGGAGAATCCGGCGATGGACGTCAAAGCCTGGGTGCTGGCTGATTTTGCCAAATCTGAAACAAGCGGCTGGATAGCCGAACTGCTGCGCGCTATCGCTGATGAGGCACCGCGTCTCACATCGCATGATGATGGCGGCTTTATGAGCCGCGTCGCTTTTTTGGCACCACCGCCAAAACCCATACAAACCGAAACACAGTAAGGACTTATAATGGGATTTAATTGTGGCATTGTGGGGTTGCCGAATGTTGGTAAATCAACCCTGTTCAACGCATTGACCGAAACCGCGGCTGCCGAAGCTGCGAATTATCCATTTTGTACGATTGAGCCGAATACCGGCCGCGTTGCCGTGCCAGACCCACGCCTTGATGCGCTGGCTGCATTGGCAAAATCACAAAATATTATCCCCACACAGCTGGAATTTGTAGATATTGCCGGACTAGTGCGCGGTGCCTCGAAAGGCGAAGGTCTTGGCAACCAGTTTTTAGGCAATATCCGCGAAGTTGACGCCATCGCGCATGTTCTGCGTTGTTTTGACGATGGTGACGTCACCCATGTTGACGGCGATGTTGATCCGGTACGCGATGCACAAACTGTTGAAACCGAATTGATGCTTGCCGATATCGATTCGCTTGAACGGCGGATGACAGCTCTTGTGAAAAAATCACGCGGCGGCGACGCCGAGTCAAAGACCGATCTGGCATTGATGGAAAAGCTTTTGGCACATTTATCAGATGGTCAGCCAGCTCGCAGCGCAGCCGGGCTCACAGATGCTGAACAAAAACGCCTTCCACAACTACAACTTTTGACCGCAAAACCTGTTCTCTATGTCTGTAATGTGGCCGAGTCTGATTCAGCCACCGGCAATGATTACAGCCAGAAAGTCGCCGAAATGGCGGCCGCGCAAAAAGCCGGGCATGTTGTCGTTTCTGCCGCGATTGAGGCTGAAATCAGCCAGCTCGATGCTGATGACAAGGGTGAGTTTCTGGCCGAGCTTGGCCTTGCCGAGGCCGGTCTCGCACGTTTGATTCGCGCCGGCTATGATCTGCTCGACCTGCTGACGTTTTTCACGGTTGGCCCGAAAGAGGCCCGCGCATGGACGGTGGCCAGCGGGGCAACCGCGCCACAGGCAGCAGGCGTCATTCATACCGATTTTCAACGCGGCTTCATTCGGGCTGAAACCATCAGCTTTGATGATTATGTTGTTTGCAAAGGCGAAGCAGGCGCCAAAGATGCCGGCAAGTTCCGCGTTGAGGGGGCCGACTATAAAGTGATCGACGGGGACGTATTCCACTTTCGCTTTAACGTATAAGGGCGTTTTAACGTATAAAGCGGCACCCGCAGGACAAAACGAGTCACACAACAACAAGTTACGGCACGGCCCATATAAAAAACCCTGCCAGCGGTGCCGCCGCTCGCAGGGTTTTTTGTATGTTATTTATCGGTCAGCTCTCGTGAAGATCTGCCCAGACCCGGCGTTTTGCCATGACCGATAGCACCACAAAGATGCTGAGGAAGAATACCACCGCAACGCCAATGCGTTTGCGCGCTTCCATCTTCGGCTCGGCTGCCCACATCAGGAACTGCGTCAGATCCGCCGCAGACCCTTCAATAGAGGTGTCTGCCCCATCCGCATAGGTGACGTCGTCGCCGTAAAGCGGCTGTGGCATGGCGATCAAATTCCCCGGATAGGCATCATTGTAATACATGCCATCCGGCACGTTCATCGACGCCGGTGCCTCTTTATAGCCAATCAGCAGGCTATACAGATAATCCGGGCCATTCGCACGGGCTTTGGCAATCAATGACAGATCAGGTGGCAACGCGCCGCCATTGCCGGCCCGCGCCGCATTATCATTCGGGTATGGGCTTGGCATACGGTCTGCCGGGATTCCCGGACGCGTGAACATCTCGCCCTCATCATTCGGGCCATCTTCGACGTCATATTCAGCCGCAATCGCCTTAATTTCGGCTTCGTTGTAGCCAAGGTCTGCGAAATTGCGGAACGCAATATATTGCATCGAATGACAGCCGGCACAAACCTCGCGATAGACCTGAAACCCCCGCTGCATCGCCGCTTTGTCAAAGGTGCCAAAGGGGCCATTAAAGCTCCAGTCACGTTTGGTCAATGCAACATCACCACCAGCCGCCAGTGCCGGGCCAGCCAGCAATGTTGCCACAAGGGCTGCAAATATACGCTTGATCATTCTGCCGGCTCCAATCCAGCCCCCATCGGGCCTTTACGGCTTGCGGGATATTTTAAAACCGGTTCCGATATCGATTTAGGCAACGGCTTTGTCGTTTCAAAGACACTCAACAACGGCAGAATGACCAGGAAATGCAGGAAGTACCATGCGGTTGCGATACGCGACAACACTACATAAATACCTTCAGCCGGTTTGCCGCCAAGATAACCAAGAACGACAGCATCGATCAGCAACAGCCAGAAGAAAATCCGGAACAATGGGCGGAACCTTGCCGAACGGACTGGCGAGCGATCCAGCCATGGCAATATAAACAGCACCGCAATCGCTCCAAACATCAACAAAACACCTCCCAGCTTGTCAGGCACCGCCCGCAAAATCGCGTAAAATGGCAGGAAATACCACTCTGGCACGATGTGCGCCGGCGTCTGTAGTGGGTTGGCCGGAATATAATTATCAGGGTGGCCCATCGCATTCGGGAAGAAAAACACAGCCACCGCCAGCAACAGTAAAAACACCGCAATGCCAACCATATCCTTCATTGTGTAGTAAGGATGAAATGAGATGGTATCTTGTGGGCCACTCGCATCAATACCGATAGGATTGTTAGATCCAAAACGATGCAGCGCGATGATGTGCAGCACAACAACACCAGCGATCACGAATGGCATCAGATAATGAAGTGAGAAAAATCGGTTCAATGTTGGGTTATCAACCGAAAATCCGCCCCACAGCAAGGTCACAATGCTGTCACCAACAACTGGAATGGCCGAAAATAAATTGGTGATTACCGTGGCGCCCCAAAAGCTCATCTGTCCCCACGGCAGCACATAACCCATAAAGGCTGTTGCCATCATCAACAGGAAAATCACCACACCCAAAATCCACAAAAGCTCGCGCGGCGCCTTGTAAGAGCCGTAATATAGACCTCTAAAAATGTGTATATAAACGACGATGAAGAAGAAGCTTGCCGCATTCATATGAATATAGCGGATCATCCAACCGTGGTTCACATCACGCATAATCCTCTCAACAGCATCAAACGCATAATCAACATGAGCGGTGTAGCTCATCGCCAGCACAATGCCAGTGATGATCATGATGGCCAATGACAAACCGGCCAAAACACCAAAATTCCACATATAGTTCAGGTTTTTTGGAACAGGATAATCATATTTCTCATGATCCAGCATTGAGAATACAGGCAACCGATGGTCAATCCACCGCACCACCGGATTTTGAAATTTTTCAGCAGACATAGCTTTTCATTACCTCCAGAAAGGACTGATGGATTAACCGATACGGATCACCGAGTCGGATAGGAATGTATAAGGCGGGACTTCCAGATTTGTTGGGGCCGGGCCTTTGCGAATACGACCAGAGGTATCGTAATGCGATCCGTGGCACGGGCAGAACCAGCCATCATAATCGCCCTTAACCTCACCAGTCTTCTGACCAAGAGGCACACAACCAAGATGCGTACAGACGCCGACAAGAACAAGATAGCCGGGCTTTTCAGCGCGCACCTCGTCACTTTCCGGATCGCGCAGATCGGCAATATCGGTTGCCGAGGCGCGCGCAATTTCATCTTCGGTACGGTGCCTTATAAAGACCGGCTTTCCCCGCCATTTCACGGTAATTGATTGGCCTTCTTCTATTTTTGAGACATCGACCTCGATATTCGCAAGCGCCAACGTATCGGCGGCTGGGTTCATCTGGTCGATCAGCGGCCAGGCCACAGCAGCCGCGCCAAGGCCAAACATTGCATTCGTTGCAATCACAATAAAATCACGACGACCGGCATCTTCCGGGCGTCGCGACCTTGTGGATTTCTTCGTATCCGATTTTGCCATTTCTTCCTCTGTTTACGCTTTTGCCCTTGCACGGTCTCCCCCATGCGCTTGGCTTTTATTACAGTGGCAACAATCGCCTTCCGAACGGCCGACGTTGATGCCGATTTCCTAGCATGTTACGCCAGTATTTTCCTACCCCAAATCTGCATGTTTCTCAAAAAACCTTCATTTTATCAAACACGTGAATTATCTTGCTATGGCCAGCGCACTTCCGGTGGCATGCTCATCAAGATGGCCTCAATGTTGCCACTCGTTTTCAAACCAAACAACGTCCCGCGATCATAAAGCAGGTTGAATTCAACATAGCGGCCGCGCCTCACCAGCTGTTGGTGGCGCTCGGCGTCAGTCCAGCTCTTATTCATCCGGCTTTTGACAATATCGACATAGGCATCACGAAACCCCCGTCCCACATCCTGGGTGAAGGCAAAATCAGCCGACCAGTCACCGCTGTTCAGATTGTCATAAAAAATCCCGCCAGCGCCGCGCGGTTCGTCACGGTGCGGCAGGTAAAAATACTCATCGCACCATTTTTTATATTTTGCGTAATAATCCGGGTCATGCCTGTCGCAAGCCGCTTTCAGCCCGGCGTGAAAATCAGCGCCAGCTTCGGCATCAGGCAACAGCGGTGTTAAATCACCGCCACCGCCAAACCAATTTTGCGATGTACAGATGAACCTTGTGTTCATATGGGCGGCCGGCACATGCGGGTTTTGCATATGCGCCACCAGTGAAATGCCCGATGCCCAAAACGCGCCATCGGTTTCGGCACCGCGTATCTCGGCTTTAAAATCGTCTGAAAAAGATCCGAAAACAGTCGATATATTGACCCCGACTTTTTCAAACACCTGACCGCGCATCAGGCTCATCTCGCCGCCGCCGCCGCCATCACGATTCCAGCTTTTGCGCTCAAACCGGCCGCCTGGCTTTTGTTTGGTAGCGACTGAGTCTTCAATCGCTTCAAACGCCGCACAAATGTCATCGCGCAACGCGGCGAACCACTTGCTTGCCAGCGCCTTTTTGTCGGCCAGCTGCATTTCGATGTGATGTGCCTCGGGCGCCATTGCAGTCTATTTTCCCCTTTACATAACTGCGTCCAGAAGCGCCGATTTGGTCAGGGTGAAATCCGACTGAACCCACAGCGTTTCTGCGTCCTTTAACATCTGACCGAGCGCCGGCCCATTGTCAACGCCGTGCGACAATAAGTCTGCCCCGGATAGGGGAAATTTTGGCGGCTGCCATTGCTGTAATTGCTGATATAAATCGGCACAAAATTCACCTCGCAGACGCCACGCCGCACAGGCATATATGGCGGCGGCACGGCGATGCATGAAGAATGCTGATTGCCGCCATCGTGACGTGGTCAATTCGGCAAACAGTTTTGGGGTGCTTGACGTCACCAGTTGCAGACAAAATTTTTGCGCGGCATGACTGAGCCGCAACCGCTGTAGAACGCTGGCCAGAGCGGATTGCGGGATCATCGCCGAGAACAGCACCAACCAGCCATGCTCGGCCGTCACCAGCCGCAGTTCCTCAGGGTTTGATGGAATCGCGCCAATATCTATGCCGACGCCCAGAGCCGATTGGTCAAGACCGGTTTCATGGAACAAGCCAACCGCCGCTGCACAATGTTCGTTCGACAGAATTTTTCGCCATTCCTGGGCGACGCGCTCGCCGGACAGCCCTGCTGCCAGTGGCGCAAAGCTACGCAACGCCTCAACAGCTTGCTGATCATATTGCGCGCCATTGTAATCGATCGAAAACCGACAATAGCGTAACATCCGCAGGGCATCCTCTTGCACCCGGTCAGTCGCCCGGCCGACAAAGCGCAACCGCTGCGCCGCCAGATCAGCCTGCCCGCCAAGCGGATCAAACAGCCTGCCCCCGGCATCAAGATACAGCGCATTAATGGTAAAATCGCGGCGTGCCGCATCCTCTGCCCAGTCATCCTGAAACTCTACCACGGCATGCCTGCCGTCGGTGGTAACGTCCGATCTGGTTTGGGTTAATTCGATAGATTGTGCCGCATCAACAACGGTAACAGTGCCATGCGCAAGCCCGGTGTTAATCACCTTGATATGCTGGATTTGGCGCAGCCTGTCGGCGATCAGCTGAATTGGCAGATTGACCGCCATGTCGATATCACCAACAGCCCGTCCAGCCAACCAGTCGCGCACCGCGCCGCCAACGATACGGGCTTCACCACCAAGCCCGGCTGCGGCGACAAAAGTATGCCTGACAACATCATGCTGCGCCCAAGATGGCAGTTTTTCGGATGCGCACATCAATGCCTCCACTGGCGGCAGCTTCCTATGTTACTACTTCTTTGTGTCAAATCCGCCTGATTTCACTGCGCCACCCTCAATCGTTGCTGGTGCATAGACCGATCCAGGCGGTGCCGAATTTGACTCAAGCCATAAGGCGCCAAGAAAAAACACCGCCAGACCGAAAGCAGCACTGATCAGATGGATCACAGACATGCGGTCGGACGCAATCTCGCCGCGCCGTTCAGCAAGCCGGCGTTGCCAGATTTTCAGCAGATTGAGCACCAGAATAGCGGCCCCGAGTGCCGATAATATGATCAGAAAGGGTCGCATAGTGTCACTCCGTATTCATCAAGGTGAATTTTGGCAAGCTGAAGTCTGTCCGTGATAAAGACGTTGACGCAAATCATTTAACACCCGCGCCGACAATCCCCAAATATAATGTTCCGGGTGCGCCACCACCCAATAGCTGTTATCGCGCCCATCGGTCTGGCGTGGTATTTTGGTGAAATTATCCGACTGCCCGATATGCGTCAGCGGCACAGTGAAAATACTCTCTACTTCGGCTGGATCTGGATGTAAATGGCTGAAAATATCCTGCGCAATAATACCAACGATCGGCTGCACGATAAATCCGGCGGGGCTGCGCACCGGTAACAGCCCGCCCATGACCCTGACCATTGGTGGCAGCAGATTGATTTCCTCTTCGGCTTCGCGCAGTGCCGCATCAATCAGACCCGCATCCGTGGGATCGAGCTTACCACCGGGAAAGCTGATTTGCCCGGCGTGATGCGAAAGATGCGCCGCCCGCTTGGTAAGCAGAATCTGCCAGCCAGACGGCTGCCAGATCAATGGCACCAGTATCGCTGCCAGCCTGTCACCATCGCGGCCATGCGCCATCGGCGGCCGGTTACGACCCGCTGGCACCACATCAAGACAGGCCGCCAACTGCCGGGGCAATGTATCGAAATGCTCATCATCAACGGCGTAAACAGTCACAGCCTGCCTCACTCCAGCGCAAAAAACTGATTATGGCTCCACACGCCCATGCGGCCATCCTGACCGGCGACAGCATGTGACGCCAACTCATAATAAACAGGCCGGCTGAGTTTGGCGAGCAAGCCATCACGCACTTCGATATAAGGGCGCGTGCCACCACCATCCGGACTGGCCAGCATCTGGATCGGATGCGCCGCATCGAGCGGCACCTCATCATCAACATTCGTTACAAAGCCGAATGCCGGATGGACTTTTGTCAGTGCCTTGCCTGCATTTTCCACGATAAGTCTGGTGGCGATAAATGGCGCATCAGCAACTTCTATGCGCCCCTTTTCCACCGGGGTTTCCAGCCAGAACACGCCAGCCGGGTCGCGCTTTAATACGCTCGCAAACAGTTTGACAAGGGCTTTGCGGCGGATTTCACCACCATCATGAAACCATCGGCCATCTGCGGCAATCTGAATATTGAACTGCTGTTCGTCAGCACGTCTGATCTGGTCGAATGCACTATCCTGTTGGGGCTTTTCTGTCATACCGCATGGTAACAAGACTGGACCGATTTTTCACGGCATAATTTTGTATAAACTTTTTATAAACTTTTTTTGTGCCATGCTGTATCCCGATGCGCTTGTCGACCGATAGAAACAGTCCTGCCAACTCTATTTTAAATCACGATCTATCACATCAATTTGGCTTGGTGAGAGAATGAGTGATAGGCTAATGCGCGCAAATATTTCGATCAACACAGATGCACCACCCAGCCATCAGTTAAACCAGCACCGCCGGATGGCGGGGCAACAGTGAACCGCAACAACCAGTCATTTGTTGCCACAATCTCGGCAAACCCATCGGCGCGCGCATTATCGGCATTGGTGCGCACATTACGTGCGGTTGAAACCAAAATGGAATTGCACGGCGCCGGTGGATTCAATCACGGTCACTACACGAGGTCGAAATTATGTGTTTTGCTCTCGCAAATGGCACTTGACCAGCGTGAACTCGAAATTGCCCCCCATTTACCAGCAAAATCGAAATTTTATCCGGCGCGCTTCTGGATATTGATGTATTGCCGGAAAATCTGTTCCGCCTGGGGCAATTGTCGCTTGGCACATTGGATGTGCCAACTGCGCTGCAACGCATCAGCGAAGTCGGTATCGAGAATTTGGTATCTGTTGGACAAACCATGTCGATGAAGCTGAGCTTTATCGCACGCCCGGATAATCTGATCTGGCCGTCGCAAACACCAAAACTTGGCGAGACTTTTGAAGAATGCCTGCCGCGTGCCGAAGGAGAATGGCTGGCCACCGTATATGAGGCCGCGTTTGCCATTCGCCAACCACTCTATCACCACGGCCTTATCAGCATCGATTCAAAAGGACGCCAGCCATTTCAGCGGCTGATTTACCCCCTTGCCCCGGCGCATGAACGTTCGATCAATCACCGGGTGCTGTCGGTCGCCACCCTAAATAATCATCCAAATTACCAGATGATCTAGCCAAAACCATCTGGCCAAATCGATAGATGCCATGAGCCGGTTTGATGGCCGTCACCTCCATGCGAGTCATAACATCGCCAAAAAACCCTTTTTTCAAACCAGATTTTTGTTTTCCGTTAAAGGTTTAATAACCTTTTTATTCTAATGTTGTGCTTAGGGGAACGTACGGGGAAACACACAGAAAAATGGCACTTTAGGAAAAATGGCAATTTAGGAGAGTCGAGCATGGCAAGATTGCCGGATACCGAGAACGCACAGTCAAAGGTGACAAATGTTCTGCGGGCCATTGGGAACTCAAAACGTCTGCGTATTCTCAATGAATTGGCAGATGGCGGAGAACGTTCAGTGTCTGAACTTGAAGCCATCATCTCCAATCTAAGCCGATCGGCATTATCACAACATCTTAGTCGGTTGCGCCGTGCCAATATTGTGCGCAGCGTGAATCTCAGACAATTTATTATTCAATCGAGGATACTGACGTTCTGCGCATTCTGCGGCTGTTGTCGCATATCTATGATCACGACCCGGTGATGCGGCCGCGCCAGCATTAATCTCGCTGTCATTTATCGCAAAGACACCTGATGAAAAACGCAGGCTCTGGTGTCGCGCGCATGCGAGCCGATCAACCGGGTTAATTCAAACCAAACGCCAATTAACGCTTGCGTCCGACCCTGCACTATGCCAAGCACACAGAGAAATCGGCAGACAAAAGGTCTGTCTTCCTTTCCCAACCCCGCAACTTTTGCCGCTGACGCCGCCGATGTATATTTATCTTCCCATTGCTGAAATATCGATGCATATCGGCATTATATTTGGCCTTGGCGGTGGTGTTGGGTTTTTGTCCGGGCTGTTCGGTGTTGGCGGTGGCTTTTTGATGACGCCGCTGTTGATTTTTTTCGGGGTGCCGCCGGCAGTTGCCGTTGCGACCGAAGCCAACCAGATTGTCGCCTCCTCGGTATCCGGGGTGCTAGCGCACATGCGGCGTGGCAATGTTGACTTCAAAATGGGTGGCATTTTGCTGATTGGTGGTGTTATCGGATCATCGCTTGGCGTGATGTTGTTCAAATATTTGCGTGATGTCGGCCAAATTGATCTGGTGATTAAGCTGTCTTATGTCGTGTTTCTTGGCATCATTGGCGGGTTGATGCTGTTGGAAAGCGTGCGTTCTATTTTGCGTTCACGCCGGCCTGGCGCGCCGCGCCGCAAATTGCACCAACATAACTGGCTTCATGGTCTGCCGCTGAAAATGCGCTTCCGGCGCTCAAAGCTATATATCAGCGCCATTTTGCCGTTGGCGATTGGCGCCTTTGTCGGTCTGCTGGCGGCGATTATGGGTGTTGGTGGGGGCTTTATTATAGTGCCGGCAATGATCTATCTGCTGGGCATGCCGACCTCGGTCGTTGTCGGCACATCCTTATTCCAGATCATTTTTGTAACAGCCAATGTGACATTGCTGCAATCTGTGCAGACCCAGACTGTTGATTTTATGCTTGCCGGGCTGTTGCTGTTTGGTGCGGTTATCGGCGCCCAATTTGGCACCCGCGCCGGGGCATTGTTGCGCGGTGAACAATTGCGCGGCTTGCTTGCGCTCTTGGTGTTAGCCGTGTGTCTGAAACTCGGTTTCGAGCTGGCGATACGGCCAGATGATCTATTCAGCGTGGAACTGTTAAAATGATCCGTGCTGCGATGACACCTCTATTTGCCGCCTGCGCGCTATTGGCTGCCAACATGCTGCCCGCCCATGCTGGTCGCGTCGTGGCTGATTTGTCACAATCCAATGTATCGATCACCAGCGGCTTTCACGGTACAGAATTGCTTTTATTTGGCGCGGTGGATGGCCAGGATACCGATGACATTATTGTGGTGATTAACGGCCCGCCAACAGATATTGCACAACACCGCAAAGCCAAAGTCGCCGGCATCTGGATCAATGTTGAAACACATATCTGGAAAGGCGCACCGGCGCTATATCAAATTCTGGCCACCCGGCCCATTGCCGAAATCGCTGATGCACAGGTTTTAGAACAATTTGAGATCGGTGCTGACAAGTTGCAGCTTCAGGTGCAGCCGGCACGGCCAAACCCGGCGGGCGATATGCCTCAAGCATCGGCATTGCTGCCATCATTGACGCGCAACATGGCGGCAACAGGGTTATGGCCATCCGAAATCGGGCCGGTAAAGCTGACGCAAGGGGCGCTGTTCCGCGCCACCGTGCAATTACCGGCCAATGTCACTTCAGGCGTCTATGATGTGCGGATTTTACAGTTTCGCAATGGCGTTGCATTTAGTGAGAACAAAACCAATATATATATCCAGAAGGGTGGCCTCAGTGCGATGATCTATAATTTTGCGCATGACTATTCTTTGTTATATGGTTTGTTCGCGGTCGCTTTTGCGGTGGCCGCTGGCTGGCTGGCAGCCGCCGCTTTCCGGCGCAACTAGCGGCCCAGATAGCGGCACAGGCCGGATGTGTTAAAACATGTGCTTAAAAAGGTTTGATTGAAAGACAATGCATGGCTAAGGCGGAGAAAAAACAACCGGTGTTTCTCGTCGTCGTGGACGATAGCGAGGAAATGCACCAGGCACTGCAATTTGCTTGTGGACGGGCGCGCACCGTTGGTGGCCGCGTTGCCTTAATGTACTGCATTGCCCCAGCCGAATTTGAATATTGGGCCGGTGTTGGTGAATTGATGCGGGCCGAGGCACGCGAAGCTGCCGAAGAAAAAATGGTGATACATGCCGATTATGTCCAACAATTGACCCAAGGCACCCCCATCTTGTATGTGCGCGAAGGCGATATTAAAGACGAATTGCTGGCACTGATTGACGAAGAACCGGATATCAGCCTGCTGGTTCTCGGCGCTGACACGACATCAGAAACGGCTGGCCCGCTTATCACTTTTTTGATGGCACGTGGCGCATCGCGCTGTCGGGTGCCGATCACCGTGGTGCCGGGCAATTTGACCGATGAACAGCTTGACGCCCTGTTTTAGACCACATGACGTAATAAAAGGCGAAATGATGCAATTAAAGCGACTTGAATTTTTAGCGATAGGATTATTATTTATGAGTGAAACATCGTTTGCCGAAGCTGGCAAAAAACTGCTTTTAGAAACAACGCAAGGTCAGGTCGAAATTGCATTTTTGCCTGAGCTCGCACCAAATCACGTCAACCGGATTAGTGAACTCGCATCATCCGGCTTTTATGACGGCATTATTTTCCACCGGGTCATCCCCGGCTTCATGGCGCAGACCGGCGATCCGACCGGCACCGGCATGGGCGGATCAGGCACCAATCTTGATGCCGAGTTTACCGATTATGAATACCGCGTCGGCACCGTCGGCATGGCGCGGTCATCCAACCCGAACAGCGGCGATAGCCAGTTCTTTATCTGCTTTGACGGCTGTGGTCATTTGACGGGCCAATATACTGTCTGGGGTCAGGTGGAACGAGGCATGGATACGGTCGAAAAACTCGCCGCCGGCGAACCGCCAGCCGAACCCGACCAGATTGTATCAGCCGCGGTCATTGACTGACTGACCGTTGCACAACATTCCTGACATCGTGATAGCCAGAGCCGTGCTCTGGCTATTTTTTTACCCGGTTGGCATCACCGGACGCACCCTCTTTGGCCGGGTTACGAAATAGAGCGCAATACCCGACCAAATTGGCCCAAAAGCCAGCAAATCCTGCACAGAAAATGCCTCACCAAGAAGCCATATCGCAAACAGCAGCTGGGTCGTTGGATTGCTGTAAAATAGCAGGCTAGACATCGTCATGTTGAGCAACCGGTTGCCCGCATGGAACAGGATTAACGGCACCACCGTCAATACGCCGACAAACAGCGCAAGCACCACAAACAGCGCCCCGCCGCCAAAAAACAGCGATTGACCCGACCATGCCAGCCAGCCAAAAAACCCAATTATCGCCGGCAACAGCAACAATGTTTCGACAAATAATCCTAAAATCGGGTCAATATTCAGGCGCTTGCGTGTGACCGCATACAGGGCAAATGACCCGGCCACCAGCAGCGCGATCCACGGCACACCGGCAATCAGAACTGATTTTGCCAGCACGCCACAGGCCACGCATCCAAGCGCCAGCCATGTCCAGCGGTCAAGCCGATCACCCAAAACAAAAATGCCAAGCAGAACCGAGCAAATTGGATAAATAAAATAGCCAAGCGCCGCGCTGACAACATGGCCAGATTGCACGGCGTAGACAAAGACTGTCCAATTGGCCAATAGAAACAATGTGGAAATGGCCAAGCCGGCGAGTAATTTTTTATCACAAAAAATCTGCCGGGCCAGTTTCATTTGTCGGCGCCATAGCACCAGACCAACCAACAAAACAAGCGACCATAATGAGCGGTGCGCGACAACTTCAAATGGGTCAACATCGCCGAGAAAATGGATATAAACCGGCACAAATCCCCATAAAATTCCGGCACTTACGGCAAATATGATGCCGCGCATGCGGTTCTGCTCTGACCCGTTCATGCCGCACCCTTTGCCAGATAAAATATTGGTAACCGGTTAAAATTTATAAACTTATTTACCGAAAACACCAGACAATACATTTTTATAACCGCCTTTTCGAGACCCGCATCACGGCGATAAATCATGCGATATTGATTTAATGATTGACTTTATATCTTGCTGTCCCCATATGCATAAAGCCGAATGGCTTTATGAGACTAGGATCCAACTAAAGATTCAAAGCCGCATAGAAGTCGCGTTCAGAAATAAACAGCTTGCAGACTAACGGCGGGTCTAAGCTGAAGTTGGAGACTAAATAAATGGCACAGGGTACTGTCAAGTGGTTTAACACCCAAAAAGGTTACGGTTTTATCAATCCAGATGATGGCGACAATGATGTGTTTGTGCATATCACTGCAGTTCAAAATTCCGGTCTGAATGGCCTGAATGAAGGTCAGAAAGTGACCTATGATCTTGAAGAGCAGCGTAATGGAAAAATGGCCGCTGTCGGTCTTGGTCTTGTAGATTAACACTTTAAACAGCCACAAAACCACTAACCGGTTAAATCACCGTGATTAGTTAATGGCCGCCATGCCACATGTGCGGCCATTTTTATGTCTGGCATACGGCTTTTGTCTTAACCTGGCGCGTTTGATAGCTTTTTCTGCTCACCAAGAAGATGTATTTTTGATCGCACTACCAGATAATGCAAAACATTCGACCAGATCGGTGAAACAAACAGGCTTGCGGCAATGACGGCCAGCAAAAAATCAGCTTCCTGACTGATAAAAATGCCAGATGCGACGCCGGTTGTTGTCAATACAAAGCTGAACTCGCCGATTTGTGGGGTGATCAGCGAGGACACAAGGGCCCGCCCAATCGGTTCACCGCCGACATATAACAGCAGCCCTCCCAAAATTGTTTTGAGGCACAGCACTGCGACGGTCACAGCCAAAATCATTCCCCAATGCGCGACGACATAACTCAGGTCAACCAACAGGCCAATAGACACGAAGAAAATCACGATCAAAAGCGATTGCAGCGGATGCGTGGCGTCCAATATCGGTTTTCGCAAATTTGTGTGGCTGACCGCAAGACCCGCGCAAAAAGCGCCAAACACGGGTGACAAACCCATAAAGCCTGTCAGGCTGGCCGCCATAAAACACAGCCCCAACCCAAGCAGGACTGATAATTCGACATTATTTTCCAACGCCTGGCCATACGGCAACCGCAACCGCGCTGTCCGCGCAATCCAAAACAGCAGCCCACCCAATACTGTTACCGCCAGCCCAATCCGCGTTACCAGCAACGGCCACTCTGCCAAAACCCCGGCACCGGCACCGGCAAATACCAGCATTGGCACAACCGCGATATCCTGGGCGACAAGCACGCCAACGGTTAACTGGCCAACATGCGCCCGCAACAACCCCAACGAGTCAAGCACCATCAACGCCACCGCAGTTGACGATAGGGTCAGAATGAAACCAACAAGCAGGATTTGCGGCGCCGACCAGGCAAAATAAAAACTCACCAGAAAGGCCAGAAAAATACTGCACATAATCTGTGCCATAGTCGCAATGAGTGCCGGTCGTACCACCGATAGAAACGCCTTAACCGAGAGTTCCATTCCAATGATGAAAAGCAGTAAAATAATGCCCAGTTCGGCAAGCGAAGAAATTTCCGCAGAATAATCGATCAGCCCCAGACCCGATGGCCCAATAAACAGCCCAGCCATGATATACCCAACCAGCGGCGGCTGTCTGACAAATTTCAAAATCAGCCCGCAACCGATAGCGCTGAGCATCAGCAGGGTAGTGGTCAGCAGTTCGGCTTCATGTCCATGCATGCGGCAACTCTAGCACTTAACCCCAGAATGCACGATGGTTTTCAATGATCATACGCCACTAGACATATGGTCTCTCCAGATGGATCATTTGGACAAGTTAAATTAGAGGAAACGACGCCGTTCGCGCCGGCAGGATGCCATCATCGGTGACAATTGCAACACCGTCTGATGCCGCAATCGCCTTTTTCGATACCATTCCCACACCAATATTTGACTGAACCCTCGGGGAATAAGCACAAGCACTGGCATATCCGGCGTAGGCGCCATTCAACGTAATATCCCATCTATGTTCATTTGTTCGATCAAACGGCTCACCATCTATTAAAAGCCCTACAAAACGCCGGTCCACGCCGTGCGTTTTTATAATTTTTAAGGCATTCTTCCCAATAAATTCCTGATCCTGCTCCAAGTCAACAAACTTATCCATTCCCAATTCGAAAGGATTTGTATCCTTATCAGTATCAGCGCCAAATGAGATCAAACCGCCTTCCAGACGGGCAATGTAATTAGGAGTGCCAGGCCCAATTTTATATCGAGCACCTACACTAGCTACAAGTGACCAGAGCTCGTCGGCTTTTCCGCTATCGCGCAAATATAATTCGTATCCACCCTCTTTTGACCAACCAGATCGTGCAACAACAACCGGAATACCTCTGATCTTCGTGTCCAGAAAGTCAAAGTATTTTAAATCATTTACCCAAGAACCAAATAAGTCACAAACAACGTTTATTGCTTTAGGCCCCTGGATGGCGAGTGGAGATACATCTGGTTCAAAAACCTTCACATCGAACTTGTAGGCGCCCGCAATTGCTGAAGCCCACAGCAGAATGTCACTGTCAGCTATCGATAACCAAACTTCTTCTCTCTCTACCTGTAATAAAACAGGGTCGTTAATGATAACCCCATCGAAGTTACACATAGGCACGTATTTGCCCGAGCCAATTTCCAGGTTATCAAGATTTCGCGGGGTTAAAAGTCTAGCAAGCTTGATTGCGTCTGGGCCACGTAATGCTACTTGCCGTTGAACAGATACATCCCACATCGCCACGCCATTCACCAACCTCTCATACTCAGCTGAAGGATTACCATAACTAGTTGGCATGTACATATGATTATAGACACTTGCAGCCTTTAAACCATATTCGCATGTTGATTTGAAAAAAGGGCTTTTACGGACTCTTGCGCCTATTGATAAATGAATTGCCATGGTCATCCTCGGGACATGAATTTTTCATCAATAACATGCCACCCGATTTAAAAAAAAATGTCCATTTCTCGTCACAATGACAGTCGATTTTACACAAAATACTCCGAAATCTCCCTAACCAGCAACGCGACATCGTCCTTCGTCACATCCAAATGTGTGACCAAGCGGATCTTCTTGCTGCCACCACCTAGCAGAATACCGCGCTCGGCAAGGTGATTTCGCAAGCCATCTGCGGCACCATCCGGTAGTTGCATAAACACCATATTGGTCTGCACATCATCCGGATTTACATGAATCGATGCGACCTGTGCCAAGCCTTCGGCAAGCCGCAGCGCATTGTCATGATCATCTGCCAGCCGTTCAATATGATGATCGAGCGCATAGAGGCCTGCCGCTGCCAGAACACCAATCTGCCGCATGCCGCCACCGACCAATTTGCGGATACGGTGCGCCCGACGGATAAAATCTGCCGGCCCGACCAAAACCGCACCAGCCGGTGTGCCAAGGCCCTTTGACAAGCACAAAGATACCGTATCAACGTTTTCAACAACCTTCGCTGCAGACGTGTTGAGCTTGACCACAGCATTCATCAAGCGGGCGCCGTCAAGATGCACCGCCAGGCCGTGCGCATGGCCAGTCGCGGCCAGCTGATTGATGCTTGCAACAGTTTGCACATTACCGGCCACCGTATTTTCCAGACATAGCAGCCGAGACATCGCGCAATGTGCATCGTCAGGCTTGACCGTGTTTGCGATATCTTCAGGCCGCATGGTGCCAGATGATGTTGTTGGCACCGGTGCCATCATCACTCCACCAAGCACCGCTGCACCGCCGGCCTCATCCCGAAAAATATGATAGCTATCCCCGACCAGAATCTCATCGCCGCGCTGACAATGCGCGAGTGTGGCGCATAAATTCGACTGGGTTCCGGTAGCCACAAACAGCCCGGCTTCCTTACCGAGCAATTTTGCCACCCGATCCTGCAACGCATTGACTGTCGGATCATCACCATAGACATCATCACCAACCGCCGCACCAGCCATGGCTTGCCGCCTACCGGCTGTTGGTTGCGTCCCCGTATC
>ERZ802822.892-NODE-892-length-19999-cov-17.706054_pt1 | contig 19999 bp, 16 predicted proteins | sample MGYA00345649_ERZ802822 | MGnify/ENA primary metagenome ERZ802822 (study PRJEB30503, sample SAMEA104212359) | marine metagenome | biome: Westerlies Biome; feature: [SRF] surface water layer (ENVO:00010504) within the epipelagic zone...; material: water...
GCCATAGCGCCATCGTCGGCAATGCTGTTGCCTACCATAATCTTAACACAATCTTATGACTTTAATTCCTAGATAAGAGGTCTCTATGCGGTATCAAATTTCAGGCAAACAAATCGACATTGGAGTATCGTTACAAACCCATGCAAAGGAGGTGTTGGGTGTGGTTATTGATAAATACGCGCAGCGGGCCACCGATGCCACGGTGATATTTTCCAGAAATGCGCATGAGTTTGTGTGTGAGGCGACCTTACATCTTTCATCCGGTTTGACCGCGCAGGCTAAGGCGCATGATACTGAAGTCTATGCAGCATTTGATGCCTGTAATGAAAAATTGGAAAAGCAATTACGCCGTTATAAGCGGCGTTTAAAGAACCACCATAAAGAGCGAAGCGAACCGGTTGAACTTTCTCAAGCAGCCTCTTATACCCTCGCCAATGATTCTGGCATCGATGACGCCGAGCCCGATAGCTTGGAGCCAGTGATAATAGCGGAAACTGAATATGATATTGCGACGCTATCTGTGGGTGAGGCGGTGATGCAAATGGAACTAAAAGGCTCTACGTTCTTGATGTTTCGAACCGAAGGAAAAAGCAGCGTTAATGTGGTGTATCGGCGCGATGATGCAAATATAGGGTGGATTGAACCACGGTAACATCATCGGCGCTGAATTGGCGTAAATTTAGGGAATAACGAAATGGAATTGTTTGATCTTCTGCGGCCAGAAGCGGTGCGGGTGATGTCCAAAGTGTCCAGCAAAAAGCGGCTGATTGCGGCCCTAGGCGATTTGGCGCAGTCTGCGCTGGGTTTGGATGCCGGCGATACCGTCGCCGCGCTGCAACAGCGCGAAAGCTTGGGTCCGACCGGTGTGGGCAATGGTGTGGCTTTGCCGCATGCCCGCTTGCCGGGCGTTGAGCGGGTAATGGGCAGCTTCATTTTGCTGGAAACTCCGGTGATGTTTGATGCAGTGGATCAATTGCCGGTTGATATCGTGTTCGCGTTGTTTGCTCCGCAAAATGCTGGGTTTGAGCATTTAAGCGCATTGGCAAAAGTGTCGCGGCTGTTGCGCGACATAGATCTGCGCGACAAGCTGAGGGCCAATCCGAATAGCAAAACGCTCTATGCCTTATTGACAGAAGCCCAAACGATGCAGGCCGCGTAAACGTTTTGTGTTGCTTGGCCTATCGGCTAATCTACGTTGTGCTCGCTTGGTTTTCCGGCTGCGCTATTGGTTTGGTGATTTATGCGTTAAAGCCTAGGGCCCCGATGTGGTCATGTTGGTGCAAACCGTGTTTCAGCGCCTGAATATGGTTGCATCGGGTAAGATGTTTGTCGCCAATAGTTTGCCAGGATCGGTTTTGATAATGTTCACCTGGAACCCGCTATTTCATGTGATTGATCAGGCCCGCGGCTTTGCATTTATCAACTACCAGCCGCGCAACAGTGATCCTTTATACCCATTATATTTTTCTTTAGGCTTGCTTATGATTGGCTTCATTGGCGAATATTATACCCGCCAAAGGGCGTCTTCGAGCTGGCTGGCAAAGATTTAACGCTATTTTTGTGTTTAATTTGTACGAAAAAGTCAATTAAATCATAATTTTATTTAAATTTAGACATTCTTGGCCCTGTGAAAGCTTGCAGGTCGCAAACCCCCTGCCTATATAAACACGGCGCAGATTTGCGCATTTACGCAAACATTTAATACACCGCGCCAAAGCCGCATGACTTGACGTTGGTTGTATCGCCTGAATTGAAGAGGGATCAAATTTATGGCCAAAGTTATCGGGATTGATCTTGGAACGACCAACAGCTGTATTTCAATTATGGACGGGGCGCAGCCGCGGGTGATTGAAAATGCTGAAGGCGCACGCACCACACCGTCAATTGTTGCCTTTACAGATGCTGAGCGTTTGGTTGGTCAACCTGCCAAACGTCAAGCCGTTACCAATCCTGAAAACACCATTTTTGGTGTGAAACGTTTGATTGGGCGGCGCAACGATGACGCAGATTTGGCAAAAGATAAAAAGAACCTGCCCTTTGCAGTGGTGGATGGCGGCAATGGCGATGCCTGGGTAAAAGCCCAAGGCGAGACCTATAGCCCGAGCCAGATTTCCGCCTTTATTTTGCAAAAGATGAAGGAAACAGCAGAAGCTTATCTGGGCGAGGATGTGACGCAAGCCGTGATCACAGTGCCTGCCTATTTCAATGACGCGCAGCGCCAGGCCACAAAAGACGCTGGAAAAATTGCCGGTTTGGAAGTGCTGCGGATTATCAACGAACCTACAGCGGCCGCGTTGGCCTATGGTTTGGATAAAAAAGAAACCAAAATTATTGCGGTGTATGATCTTGGCGGTGGTACATTCGATGTGACCATTCTTGAAATCGATGATGGCTTGTTCGAAGTGAAATCTACCAATGGCGACACGTTTTTGGGTGGTGAAGATTTCGACATGCGCATTGTGAATTATCTTGCGGATGAGTTCAAAAAAGAAAACGGCGTTGATCTTTCAAAAGATAAGATGGCGCTACAGCGGCTGAAAGAAGCGGCCGAGAAGGCCAAGATTGAACTGTCATCGGCTACGCAAACCGAAATCAACCAACCGTTTATTTCGATGGATGCCAGCACTGGTCAGCCATTGCATATGGTGATGAAACTCACGCGTGCGAAATTGGAAAGCCTTGTGGGCGATTTGATCAAAGCCTCTATGAAACCTTGTCAGGCGGCTTTGAAAGATGCCGGGCTGAGCACCAGCGATATTGATGAAGTGGTCTTGGTCGGCGGTATGACCCGCATGCCCAAGGTGCATGAAGAAGTCAGCAAGTTTTTTGGCAAAGAGCCGCATAAAGGGGTGAACCCGGATGAAGTTGTGGCGATGGGTGCGGCGATCCAAGCCGGCGTTTTGCAGGGCGATGTAAAAGATGTTGTTCTACTGGATGTGACGCCTTTGTCTTTGGGTATCGAAACCTTGGGCGGGGTGTTCACGCGGTTGATCGACCGCAACACAACAATCCCCACCAAGAAATCGCAGGTGTTCTCAACCGCGGAAGACAATCAGGGTGCTGTGACAATTCGGGTTTTCCAAGGCGAGCGTGAAATGGCGCAGGATAACAAAATTCTGGGCGAATTTAACCTTGAAAATATTCCTCCGGCCCCGCGCGGTATGCCGCAAATTGAGGTAACCTTTGACATTGACGCCAACGGGATTGTGTCGGTGGCGGCGAAAGATAAAGGCACCGGTAAAGAGCAAACCATTACCATCCAAGCCTCGGGTGGATTGTCGGATGAAGACATCGATAATATGGTGCGCGAAGCGGAAGAAAACGCCGAGTCAGACAAAGAGCGCCGCGAGCTGATTGAAGCTAAAAACCAAGCGGAAAGCATGATCCATTCCACAGAGAAGTCGATGGAAGAGCATGCTGACAAGGTCGATCCAACAACAATCGAAGCGATCGAGTTGGCGATTGTGGCGTTGAAGGATGATCTTGAAACCGATAATGCCGCAAAAATTAAATCTGGCGTTCAAAACGTAACGGAAGCCGCCATGAAACTGGGCGAGGCGATTTATAAGGCCAGCCAAGAAGAGGGTGGTGACGCTGAGCCATCTGCGGCGGATATGGGTGAAGGCGAAGATGATATCGTCGACGCAGATTTCGAAGATCTGGATGATCGCAACCGCTCTTAAACTGAGGCATTGAACCTTGCAAACCGGCCCTCGTAATTGAAGGCCGGTTTTGTGCTTCAAAAAGGAAAGATGGTGCATGTCAAAACGTGATTATTACGAAGTGCTCGGGCTTTCTAAAGGGGCCTCTGCGGATGAAATTAAAAAAGGCTATCGTAGCAAAGCCAAAGAGCTTCATCCTGATCGCAATACCTCTGACCCCAGCGCAGAATCAAAGTTTAAAGAGGCCAATGAGGCCTATGATGTGTTAAAGGACCCCGAACGCAAAGCGGCGTATGATCGCTTTGGCCATGCGGCTTTTGAAGGTGGCATGGGCGGCGGCGGTGGCCAGCGCCAAGGCGATTTTTCAAGCGCATTTTCGGATGTATTCGATGATTTATTTGGTGATTTTATGGGAGGTGGGCAGCGCGGTGGCGGACGGTCTCGGGCGTCTCGTGGATCCGATTTGCGCTATAATTTAGAAATCTCTTTGGAAGATGCCTATTCTGGATTGCAAAAATCCATCAACGTGCCCACCTCTGTGCAATGTAGCCCTTGTAACGGCAGCGGTGCCGCCGGAGGGTCAGAACCCAGCACCTGTCCTACCTGTTCGGGGATGGGCAAAGTGCGCGCCTCGCAAGGCTTCTTTACGGTTGAGCGTACCTGCCCCAGCTGTTCCGGTATGGGCCAGGTGATCAGCAATCCCTGCTCAAACTGTGGGGGCCAAGGGCGTTCCAATAAAGACCGGTCGCTCAGCGTGAATGTGCCAGCGGGCGTGGAAACGGGCACCCGCATTCGTTTGTCGAATGAAGGGGAGGCTGGGCTGCGCGGCGGTCCGGCGGGGGATCTGTATATCTTTATCGAAGTGCGCGAGCATAAAATTTTCCAACGCGACGGGAACAGTTTGTTTTGTCGAATTCCCGTATCAATGTCGGGTGCTGCCCTGGGCGGCGATATCGAAGTGCCCACGATCGATGGCGGCCGCAGCCGCGTAAAAATTCCAGCTGGCAGCCAATCCGGCCGGCAAATGCGGTTGCGCGGCAAAGGGATGCCCTCGATAAAATCAGCGCAAAAAGGCGATATGTTTATCGAGATAGCGGTGGAAACACCGGTGAACCTAACCTCAAAGCAGCGCGAGTTACTGCGGGAATTTGAAGCGCTTTCGGAAGATAACAATCCTGAAAGCAAAAGTTTCTTTTCTTCTGTAAAATCTTTCTGGGACACAATGAAAGGTTAAAAGGTCGCTGTTAAGGCTTTCTTAACCATGGCCCTTTAAGCATGGGCTATGGCCCTTTCCAAGCGTTCTTCACCAAAGCAGATATCATTGTTTTCCTCTGAGGCTGCGGGATTATCGGCGGCCCCGGCCAAGCCGCTGCCTTCTTATTTGAAAGATCACCGCAAACGCCTGCGCGAACGCTTTGACCGCGCAGGCCTAGCGACGATGCCGGATTATGAATTGCTGGAACTGGTCTTGTTTCGGGCTCTGCGCCGCAAAGATGTGAAACCTTTAGCGCGCAGCTTATTAGAGCGGTTTCACGGCTTTAACGGGGTGATTTTTGCTCAGATTGATCAGCTCTTATCGGTGCCGGGTATCGGGGGCGCCGTCGTAACCGAGTTGAAAATCGTTGAGGCGGCTGCCCATCGTCTATCGCAGACGCGCATTTTGGGCAGGCCAATCCTTTCCAGTTGGGATCAGTTGTTAGAGCATTGTCAAATCACCATTGCCCACCGCGCCTTAGAGGGGTTTTGGGTCCTGTTTCTTGATCGAAAGAACGTTTTGATCCTGCAAGAGCAGCAGAGTGAAGGCACGGTTGATCATGTGCCGGTTTACCAGCGTGAGATTTTAAAACGTGCGCTACAACTCAATGCATCCGCGCTAATTCTGGTGCATAACCACCCCTCCGGAAACCCGCAGCCATCGCCCCAAGATAGAGCTCTGACCGCGCAGATCGCGGCGGCGGCCGATGCAGTGGGCATTTGCATTCACGATCATTTGATCATTGGCCGCGGTGACAGTTTCAGTTTTCGATCAGAAGGGTTGCTTTAGATCTTTCAAGACAGTGCCGGTAAAGATCGCGTTTGCATCGTTATTGCCGCATCTTGACGAATACCGCCACAAGCCCCAGGGGCGCTGCGCCGATCAAGCAAAACAAAACATAATGGCAAATGTCTATTTAAGGCCGTCGCAACTGCGTCTGATCCTTCGGGGGCATCCATGTCGCAAACCACCTACCAATTGCTTATATTCTTAGAAATCGGCGACAAACTTTATGGCCTGTTTAAAGCCAAAACATCGATTGAATTGATATTAATGGCTGGTATCTTAGGGCTTTGAGCGCATCGAAGCTTGCCGGGGCGCCAAAGGTCGCAGAATGTTATCCGGCAACTGGCCGTGCGCGCTGCGATCCAGCCTGCCGGTTAATACGGAAGCTTTGCGCCGCGCATGTATCAGTTTTTACGCCTTGTCAGACCAGCGCTTTGCCCCGATGCCATGCGTTAAAAGGCTGGAAACGATCAATTAAATCAAAACCTAAGCGCTTTGCGTGCCAAGATCGTGATCTTGCACCTATACAAAGCGGGTCAAACCGCTTAGGGACGCGGTTTGCGGAGATCGAACCGCCCCTTAGCTTAGAAAAGAAGACGCACGTGAAAAAAGCCCTTGCAGATGCCCTGATACAACGCGGGTATGAGACATTGACGCCGGTTCAAAAAGCCGTGACGGAAGCCGAGTTGCAGAATGTGGATCTTCTCGTTTCGGCACAAACCGGATCGGGCAAAACGGTTGGTTTTGGATTGGCTTTGGGTGAGACCTTGTTGGGTGCGCAAGATAATTTTGGCAGCGCCGAGGCACCGCTGGCGTTAATTATCGCCCCCACGCGGGAATTGGCCTTACAGGTAAAGCGCGAATTGGCCTGGCTATATGCGCCGGCCGGGGTTGTGATGGCGTCATGCGTTGGCGGCATGGATATGCGCGACGAACGCCGTGCTTTAGGACGCGGGGCGCATATTGTGGTCGCCACGCCGGGTCGGTTGCGCGATCATATTATGCGCGGCAGCATCGATTTATCGGCGGTACGTGGGGTGGTTTTAGACGAAGCCGATGAAATGTTGGATTTGGGATTTCGCGAGGATCTTGAATTTATTCTGGGCGAAGCCCCCGATGATCGCCGCACCCTTATGTTTTCTGCAACTGTGCCCAAAGCAATCGCCACTTTGGCGAAAAGCTATCAACGCGACGCGGTGCGGGTGACCACCGTTGCTGAAACCAAACCGCATAATGATATCAAATATCACGCGATGACGGTGGCCAATCATGATGCTGAAAACGCAATCATCAACATATTGCGGTTTTATGAAGCCCCCAATGCGATCGTGTTTTGCAACACGCGGGCCATGGTCAACCGCGTCACCACGCGGCTGTCCAACCGAAATTTTTCGGTCGTGGCTTTATCTGGTGAGTTGTCACAAGCCGAGCGGAGCCACGCGCTGCAGGCGATGCGGGATGGCCGCGCGCGGGTCTGTGTTGCCACAGATGTGGCGGCGCGCGGGATTGATTTGCCGGGGTTGGATTTGGTGGTGCATGCGGAATTGCCCAACAACCATGAAACCTTGTTGCATCGGTCTGGGCGCACCGGGCGCGCTGGACGAAAAGGCGAAAGCTGTTTGATCGTAACGGCTAAATTACGACGCAAGGCGGAACGCATTTTACAAGCTGCGAAACTGTCAGCTGAATGGGGCGAGGCCCCCTCGGCTGAGGCGGTTCGCCAGCGCGATCAAGAGCGCTTGCTTGCTGATCAGATTTGGAACGATCCGATTGCCGCGAGTGAAGAAGAAATGGTTGATCGCTTGGCTGAAAAATTTGATCTTAAGCAGCTCGCGGCGGCTTATCTGCGTTTGTATAATCAACGCGTCTCAGCCCCCGAAGAGCTTTCAATGCCAGGCGAAGCTTGCGCTGCGAAACCTGTTGCATCCTTCGGCCCTTCAAAATGGTTTTCAATCAATCAGGGCCGCAATCAAGCTGCTGAAGTGCGCCGTCTTTTGCCCATTTTATGCAATGCGGGCGATATCACGAAAGACGATATAGGCGCGATCCGCATTCAAAATGATGAAACTTTTGTAGAGATTTCACAACAGGCGGTCGCTGGGTTCACGCAGGCGCTGGGCGCAGACATGAAAATTGAAGGAGGTTTGGTTGTGACCGCGCTTAACCACGGTCCGGCGGCTACGAAAGGGCCCAAACCTGCCTTCAAGCCGACGCAGAAAGCGGCCCGAGGCCGCAAATCAGAGACTGGCCTGTCCAAAAGCGATGCGACAAAGCCCGACAGGCGAACAGGTAAGCAAAAAGGGGTGCATAAGGGGCAGGCAGAGACAGCTCAGCCCTCTTCTGGCAAACTGGATCGCGCAACGCCGCAAGCGACCGCCAAACCCTCGGTGCCAAACGATGGGCCGCAAAATAATGATGCACAAAATCTGGGCGCGCACCCAAAACCGCGGGCAAAATCGGGCAGTAAACCCGGCGCGTTGAACGTATCGCGCCGTTTCGAAAAGCCGCGTTCGCCCTTAGAGCGGGCCCGTGACGATGGCGCGGTTGTCGATCGCAAAGCCCGCGGCGCCAAGCCGGCTGGTAAACCCTCAGGCAAACCGGGCAATAAAACGGCTGGAAAAACAGCCGGCAAAGCCTCTGGGCTCTTTGATGCCAAGCGTGCGGGGACAGCTGGCAAGCCCAAAGGCGGTAAAAATTTAGCCCCTTCTGTGGGCAAGCCCAATAGCAAAAAGAATAAAGCGCGCCGCGCCGCGGCGCATGCTGCCGGGCAGCCACCCCGCCGGGCGAAATCATAACCGACAGTGCAAAGCGCGGGTGGACAGGCGCTTTTTGGGGCGTATTGCCGGCTTGGCTTGGCTTGGCTTGGCTTGGCGTACGAGGGCGGAAGACTAAGGCGATGTTGGCCTGGTTAAAATATCTGGGCTTAAGTTTTTTAAAGAGGTTGAATTTGCCCGCGGTCCTGATGCGCGGCCCTGCTGCTTTTTCGCGGTTTTGAACGCATATTTGGATCGACCCTTATCAAGGGGGTGCCTGCCCTTATAATCAAAGCGTTTGGGCGGTGTGTTCTTGCCAGATATTCGGCGCTTTGCTCCAAACCTGTAAAACCGCCAGGGCAATTTCCTCTTTGATATCCGCATAAATCGCCACTTCAAGCGGCTCTTGGCCATATGTGTTTGCAAGCGAAATTAAATCGCCGGTTTCCAATTCGCGGTGCACCATGCTGTAGGGCAGCCAGCCCACGCCGATACCCTTCAGCGTTAGTTCTTTCATACCGCTGGAAAAAGCGGTTTCGCAGACCGGATCTTTGCTTTGATTCCGTGTGCCAAATAGGCGCTCGCCTGCGTTTAGAACCTCGCCAAAATAACTGTTATCCGGATATACGATCGCGGGCGTTGCGGGTGCTATTTCGCCGCTATCTTTCACGGCATAGCGCAGCCTGCCCCCTACAACGGGCACCAGATAATCTATTCCCCACAGGCCGCGGCGGATGGATGCATCAAAAGGCAATGGACCGGCATTTTTGGATTCATAGCAAAGCAACATATGCGTATCGCCGCGCAAAAACATTGTTACGCAATCGCGCAGGTTATTCGCCTGCAAGCGAAACTTAAGCGTTAAAAATGGCGATTCCCAGCCAGTTTTAAAGCCCCGAATATGTCGCGAAAAAGCCACTGCCTAATTTCCCGCCTCGATTGAGAGTAAATAAGTTTAGTAAAAACAGTTGTTTAATTTCTTATTGACTCGAAACAACAAATAGATCTGACTGGTTGAAGGTATTACAACTGAAAAGGAGAGTACAAATGAAGCTACAAGGTTATTTTAAGGCAGCTTTATCCGCTGCCGCGATCTCACTGGGTGCAAGCTTTGCGCAAGCTCAGCAAGCTGGTGGGTCTCTGGTATTTCTAGTGCAACCTGAACCCCCAACGATGGCTGGGTATGTCTCGACATCAGGACCGATCGGACTGTTAGGTCCAAAAATTTACGATGGATTATTTGACTATGATAACGATGGAAAAATGGTCCCAATGCTCGCTGAAAGCGTTGGTGTCAGCGAAGATGGAAAAACAGTCACTTTCAACTTACGCAAAGGCGTAACCTGGCATGACGGAGAGGCTTTTACATCTGAAGATGTTCAATTTACAATTATGGATGTTTTGAAAAAAGTACACCCACGCGGACCAAACTCATTTAAAGAGGTATCAAGCATTGACACGCCTGACGCACATACCGCGGTATTCAATTTAGACAATCCGGCACCATATATGCTGCGGGCGCTTTCTTCATATGAATCGCCAATGGTGCCGAAGCATCATTTAGAAGGGCAAGACATTAAAAGCGCAAAATTGGCGAATAACCCTGTAGGCACGGGCCCTTTTAAATTCATTGAGTGGAAAAAAGGCCAGTATATTCGATTGGATAAAAACGATAATTACTGGAAGGAAGGCCGCCCATATTTAGACAGGATCGTTGGTCGATTTGTTCCGGACGCGTCGACCCGTGCTGCAGCAATGGAAAAAGGCGAAGTACTTTATGCCGCCTATAACGCCGTCTCAAACGTTGAAGCAGTGCGCCTGAATAAAGAAAAAGACAACATTTCTGTGACAACCGACGGCTATTCGATGATCAACCCCATGGCATTGATTGAATTTAATACAAAAGAGGGTCCGTTCACGGATGCAGCAGTACGGCGCGCGATTTCTACTGCCATCGATAGACAATATATGATTGATACGATCTTCTTCGGATATGGAAAGCCGGCGACAAGCGCCCTTTCAAGCAATTTTGGAGCCACCGGACTGCATGCGGTCATGCCAAATTACCCTGCCACCGGGGACGTGGCGGCCGCAAATAAGATCCTAGACGATGCCGGCTACGCAAAAGACTCAAACGGCGTTAGAATGAAAGCAATGTTTGATCTTATTCCGTATGGCGAAGATTGGAAAAGGGGCGGCCAATATATTCAGCAGGTTCTGGGAGAAATTGGTATTCAGGTCGAATTACGTTATGAAGATGTTCCAACTTGGTTGAAGCGTATCTATCATAACTATGATTTTGAAATGAACCTCAATTACTTTTATCAGCTGTCGGACCCGGTTCTGGGCGTACATCGTCACTATGGAACCAATATGATCCGTAAGGGCACACATTTTGTGAACTCATCTCGCTACAGCAATCCAGATCTGGATGCTTTACTATCGGCAGGTATGACAGAGCCAAATGCAGAAAAACGGGCTGCAGTGTATCTTGAAATCCAAAAAATATTGGCTGATGACATGCCTGTTGTGAATCTGTTCGAACTAGAGTTTCTGACGGTTTATAACACTAAGTTAAAAGGAGCTTATGGCTCGGCAATGGGGGCTTATGCATCTTTTGGGGACGCATATCTTGACTAACCCGTAAAAAATCCAGACTGAGCCAGGCACAGCCTGGCTCAGTCAAGTCTATCTGTGCTCTCGGATTTCCCGATCAGCACTGTCAAAAGTTCTAATTGTTGAAGATGATCAGAATATGAACAGATCAAGTAAAATTTTTCGCTACGTTTTACGCCGATTGTTTCAAGGCATTCCCATTATTCTTGCGATAGTCGTTTTGAACTTTTTTCTGTTGAATTTGGCTGAAGGGGATGCGGTTGACGTACTTGCCGGCGAAGCCGGTTCAGCCACGCCCGAGTATATGGAAGAAATGCGCAAAAAATTTGGTCTGGATAAACCGCTGCCTGTGCAATTGGCTGTTTATTTGAAGAATGTTTTGCAACTGGATCTTGGATATTCGTTTCGTCACGATATGCAGGTAGCAGAACTTATCATTGATCGGTTTTGGCCAACATTAATTTTAATGGTTAGTACCATCCTTTTAGCGGTAGGCTTTGGAATATTGCTAGGCCTTTTTGCTGCAATTAATCTCAATACGTGGAAAGATTCTGTTATCAGTGTGATTGCACTTATCACCTATGCAACGCCGCTTTTCTGGGTTGGATTGATGATGATTATTTTATTTTCCATTAAAAACGACTGGTTTCCAACAAGTGGTATGGAAAACAGCGCTATGTTTTACGAAGGTTTAGAACGGGTAAAGGATATCGCGCACCATCTGGTGCTTCCGACCATTACTTTATCTCTCTTTTATCTGGCGCTTTATACACGCATGATGCGTGCCTCTATGTTGGAACAATATGGACAAGATTATGTAATCACAGCGAGGGCGAAGGGCGTTACCGAACGGCGTATCACCTTTGTTCACGTTCTTCGTAACGCACTTTTACCTGTTGTAACAATGGCCGGTGTCCAAGTTGGGGCTTTAATTGGCGGTTCAGTAATCGTTGAGTCAGTTTTTGCCTGGCCCGGTTTGGGCATGCTGGCCTTCGAGTCGCTTTTCGCAAGAGATCTGAACCTACTTTTAGGGATTTTTCTTTTATCATCCGCGCTAGTTGTCGCAGTCAATCTTGTGGTTGATGTGATCTATTGTTTCTTGGATCCTAGAATAGAAGTAAATTGAAATGACAGATTTTTGGAAAAGGTTTGCACGCAACCGTCAGGCAGTTCTTGGATTAATAATCCTATTTTTGGTGATCTTCGTGGCCTCTATTGCAAATATTATTTACCCTGGAGATCCATTTCTTTATTCTAAGTTTCCATTATCCGCGCCTGGTGAAAACGGTTTTCTTTTGGGTAGCGACTCTATCGGGCGGGATGTTGCTTCTGGCATCGCGCATGGAGCGAAAACATCTTTACTGATCGGATTAATTGCAACGCTTGCCGCTGTATTTATCGGTGTCATATTTGGTGCTTTTGCAGGCTATTATGGGGGTATTGTTGATGATATTCTGATGCGCGTCACCGAGGTGTTTCAGACAATTCCGTCCTTCGTGTTTGCGATTTTGTTGGTTGCGATTATGAAACCTTCAATTGAAAGTGTAGTGATTGCGATCACAGTTGTGTCTTGGCCAGCCGTCGCCCGTTTGGTGCGAGGCGAGTTTTTAGGTTTGAAGAACCGTGAATTTGTTCAGGCATGCCATACTCTGGGTATGGGGGATTTGCGGATTATGTTGGCTGAAATCCTGCCCAATTGCCTGAGCCCAATCATTGTGATTGGCTCCCTGATGGTGGCGACAGCCATCTTGATTGAAAGTGGACTAGCGTTTTTAGGCCTTGGTGATCCCAACGTCATGAGTTGGGGGTTTATCATCAGCGATGGCAGATCAATGCTGCGCGTCGCGTGGTGGATTTGTACATTTCCGGGCATTGCAATTTTAATAACTGTTCTGGCGATTAATCTAGTTGGTGAAGGTTTGAACGACGCATTAAACCCTCGTTTGAGAGAAAGAAATTGACCGATAACCTGTTAAAAATATTCAACCTTGATATCGCACTTCCTGAAGGTTCCGAGCGTGAGCTGGCAGTTGAAAACCTGAACATAGATCTTTCTCCGGGCGAAACGTTATGTATCGTGGGCGAAAGTGGTTCAGGAAAGTCACTGACAGCGCGCGCCCTCATGGGATTGTTACCTGCACCTCATGTACGGGTGCAACAGGGTAGCATCTCCTTTTGTGACGAAGATCTTACCCAAACCTCTGAGTCGAGGATGCGGCAAATACGGGGAAGCGAAATCTCTATGATTTTTCAAGAGCCGATGACTGCTCTTAACCCTGTTATGACCATTGGCACCCAGATCGATGAGGTCTTTCGATATCATGCCGAGATGTCCTCAAAAGAGCGGCGCAAACGTGCGATCCAATTGCTCGAAGATGTACATTTACCGGACCCAAAGCAGATTGTTGCGGCCTATCCGCATGAGTTATCCGGAGGTCAGCGTCAAAGAGCGATGATTGCCATGGCATTGGCTTTGGAACCAAAGATCTTGATTGCCGATGAACCTACGACGGCTTTAGATGTTACAACACAGGCGCAAATCTTAAAATTGATAAGTGAAATGCAGGCCATGCATAAATCAGGTGTTTTGTTCATTACGCATGATTTTGGTGTTGTGGCGGATATCGCAGATCGCGTGGCGGTTATGCAGTATGGGCGTGTCGTTGAAACGGGCACGGTAGATAAGGTGCTCAATGCGCCAGAACATCCCTACACACAAGCTTTAATCTCCTCTGTGCCTAGTTTGGTTCCCCGAGCTTCGCGGCCACGGTCTGAAGAAATTGTTTTATCGGGGCAAAAAATAGAGAAATCCTTTGGTGGAGGAAAAAGTTTATTCGGTTTTGGCAAACCAAATCGGTTTGTACATGCGGTGAAAGATGTAACTCTCGATTTACGCCGAGGAGAAACTTTGGGTGTAGTTGGTGAAAGCGGATCAGGGAAATCAACCTTAGCCCGATGTATTATCCGTCTTCTTGATAGTAACAGTGGCAAAATTATGCTTAATGGTACGGATATTGGTTCCTTAGGCCGATCGGATATGCGTCCCTTTCGTTCCAAAATCCAGATGGTCTTTCAGGATCCCTTTGCCTCACTGAACCCGCGCATAAAGGTAGGCCAGATCATATCGCAAGGCCCGATTATTCAAGGTGAGCCAAAAGAGCGTGCAGAGGCCAGAGCCCGCGAATTACTTGAAATCGTGGGGCTGGATGAGCGCGCATTTAAACGTTATCCCCACGAGTTTTCAGGTGGTCAGCGGCAAAGGATTGGGATCGCGCGGGCTTTGGCCTTAGACCCAGAAATATTAGTGGCGGACGAACCTGTATCTGCACTGGATGTATCGATTCAGGCACAAATCTTGAAGCTCTTGGACGAAATTCGAGAAAAGATGAACCTGTCAATGTTGTTCATCACACACGATCTTCGAGTCGCTGCTCAGGTTTGTGATCGTTTGGCGGTGATGCGCTATGGAGAGCTTGTTGAAACCGGTGCCACGAAGGATATTTTTGACAGTCCAAAACACAGTTACACGCGTGATCTGTTGGCCGCAGTACCAGGTCAAAACTGGGATCGTACAACAGCCGTTTAACCGCAATTTAAAGACCAACTTTTTACAAATAAAAGCAGCGTGTGGTCTTAGACTATAAGGAGTTATGATGTGTATAATCTGGCTGAAGATCCTTATGCCTCGATTGTTGAGTTATCTAAAGCGTTTCGCGATAAAAAAATATTGCCGAGTCAGGTAATGGCGGCGCAATTGGCGCGTATAGAGGCGCTTGAGCCGAAATTGGGTAGTTTTCAAGCTGTGTATTCGGAGACCGCCCTTAACGCAGCGAAAGCTGCAGATGATGATTTTGCAAACGACCGGTCGCGCGGTCCGTTTCACGGTATCCCGTTTGCCCTAAAAGATCTCTATGAGTTGGAAGGTCATATCACCACCTGCGGATCTTATGAAATGCTGGAACGAGTCTCGCAGAAGACGGGAACGGTCACGCGCCGACTATTGGAGGGTGGCGGTATTGTGATCGGCAAAACCAAATCTGTTGAATTCGGTTTGGGGGCTTGGGGAACAAATCTGCATATGGGTACGCCTTGGAACCCGTGGGATCTAGAAAACCAAAGGGTGCCTGGAGGATCATCTTCAGGCTCTGGTGTCGCGGTGGCCAGCGGCATGGCGATGTGCGCAACCGGCAGTGATACGGGAGGCTCTGTACGTCTTCCAGCGGCTTATTGCGGATTGGTAGGGTTGAAAGTCAGCAAGAAATGCATTCCTACAGACGGCATTATGACCTTGTCAAAAACTTTGGACACACCTGGCCCAATAGCCCGCTCTACAGCAGATCTTGCACTTATGTTTTCAATAATGTTGGGTCTCGATGGACCGCATATTGAAACGGATATCAGCCACGGTTTAGGCCTTTTTGGCGTGGAAATGGAAATATTCAAAGGTCTAAAACTTGGCGTTTTAGATGACGAGGAGCGCGCATTCTGCACCGCTGACGTTCTGGAAAGTTTTGATTCAGCACTTAAAATATTGTCAGCGCTCGGGGCGGACTTGAAGGTGTTCAAATCTCCAATAGCTTATGATGAGATGGCTGATTTAAACGGCGCAATCACAATGTATGAAGGCTATCATAACCATCGTGCCTATTATGATGATCCCAATAAAATAATGGATCCAAATGTAAAAAAGCGCATGTTTACCGGCCGTGCGCTATCGGCTCAAAGCCATGCAGAGCGTATAGAAAAACGGCAAGGTGATCAGGCGGTATTTCAGGCAGCCTTTTCAGGCTTTGATGCATTACTAACGCCAACTATTTTGCAGCCCGCGATAAAGCTTTCGGATGTAGATGAAGATAAAAATCCCGGCCATTTTACAAGACCATTTAATTATATCGATATGTGCGCTCTATCTTTACCAACTGCCTATTCCGCTGAAGGTCTGCCGACAAGTATTCAAATTGTTCTTCCTGCTGGTCAGGAGGGTTTTGCAGTTAAGATGGGTAGCGCACTTGAAGCTGCCTTGGGGATATCAGTTCGCCCCAAGCTCTAAAGTGAACAAACGAATTATTGATACGTGCTAGACCTGACCGGCGGTTTCACAGACCAAGTTTCCAAGGCTGCGAGATAGTACGTTGAGCAACAAACGTGAAACATTATTTTCAAAATTATTCCATGGTAAGCTGCCGCAGAAAGTAATAGAGCCCACTGAAAAAACACGGCCGCCAGTCGGCGTTTCAAAATAAATCATATCAGCGCGCTTTACCTCGCTTTCCGGGCCGCCAGATAAATTAGTCAGATGGGTCAGTTGTTCCTCTGGCACTAATATAAATTTTTCATCGGTTGCGAAAGATTGCGCCAAAATTGTAATGCGGTGGCCCGGGTTAAGCTTAGGGTCAGTCCGATCCAGCTCAAACCCCGCAGCACCATTACCGCTAAAGCCAAATTCACCGATGATTTCATCCTCTATGCCGTCGAAAACCCAATCGAAATTTTTATCGTAGCAAAGGCGTTTATAAGGCATTCCGTCAAATGTGCCCTGTGCGGTGAATCCAACGCCCACCAATTGTTGCGGCGCGCGTCCGTTGCGCCGCCATAAGCCACCGTAAGAGCCGTCAAATCCATTATAATATTCACCAGGTTCGGAGGCCCAGGCTCTTAAGCCATCTTCTGCCCTGCGGATTTCAAGAAGGTTTGGGTCTTCACTATGACGCGCTATGCGCCAGTAGAAGCCGTTCCCGCCAAGGTAGTGTAAAGCGCCACCCTTATCCCTGTATTGGGTTAGTGCATCGAGAGTTTTGCCCGTGTGATATTCGGGATGGCTACCGGTAACCAAAGCATCATAATGACTGATCGCTGCCACCCCTTCTTTGTCCAGTTCATCGTCTGTTATGATGTCATACTCAATATCCTTGGCATGCAGCCAAGAAATTAAATGACTATCAGCTTGAAAATGACGTAACCCTGAACACTCCGCTGCTCCAAAAGTTATATATCCGGGCCTTAGATTAAATAGCGGCCGCTTATGTGAGGCATAACATATTCCGCTACCATCCGAGTGGTTGTTATACGTCGATAATCCATAGGTTTTAAAATTTGCTGGATTATGTGGGTAAGCGTTCCAATCCAAAATGCGCTGCGTCCAGGAGTCATCGTGATCTGGTCGCGCGTGATTGCCATAAGTGACATAGGTAAAAGTCGAAACTAAAACGCAGAGTTTGGCTGAAGGTTTGCCTTTGGGAGGGCAAACAAAAAAGGGCATCGCATCGTGATCATTTCCACAGGAAATTCGCATAACATAAACGCCCGATGGCATATTTTCCGGGATTACAAAGCTAAAATCCGTTTGCCAATTGAAATCGTAAATATCGTCTTCGTGAAACGCTATTGCAGCGTAATGTTCGGGTTTATGCTGCCAGTTCATTTCACTGGCGTCCCAAGACGCGCCAGTCACAGCGCGCGTCGGCGCGTTTACCAGAGTGAGTTCTGCACAATTAACGCCGGGAACCGTCATGCTTTTCATATCTTTTGAAAAATTCCAGCTCGAAATACATTGATCATCTTCAAAAATTTTAGGAGCTTCTATTTTGCCATTAAAAAAATTTTGAACCACGTTGGAAATATTTTGGCCTGCTATCACAATCGGTGCGTTCTGGGTTAGGTTCACTTCAATGTCCGTTTGATCAATGAATGGTTGATAGTTTTGTCCATTCTCTAAGGTTGCAAGCGCGATACTTATACGCCCTGAAACGCTAATCTTTGCCACGATAGAATACCAACACCTTAATGAAACCTTTTCTAGGCTGGTCACAGCTTCTTGGCCCGCGCGCACTACCACCTGGCCTTCAGCATTCAAACTCAAACCAAAATGACCAAAATCAATAATCGACTGGGCGTTGGTGCATAAGAGCGTCGGGTATATTAGAACAGAAAAAGTAAGTTGGTGTTTGGCTCCCAGTGAGAGAGGTTTTTCAGTGATGCCATAAGATCCAGGATAGAAAACTTGTTTTCGCGATAAGAAAGATTGTTTTGGAAAAATATCGTCGCAAGCGTGCTCAAGCAAACCGATTCCATTTGGGTTAGGATCTGCGCTTACAGATCGAAACAATTGTGCGGTATAGTTTTCTTTATGTTCACTTGAAACCATGAAATTTATGCTGTTGCCAGAGCGGACTGACAGATGAGAGGAGTAACCAATTAGGGGTACTGTTTTCAATTTAAGTCTCAATTTTTCAAAGTTATACTCAGCTCATTACAGTGTGATGTAAGAAACGGTATTCTACAAGTACAAGGCATTTTATAAGCTATATTTTGATCAATTCGATTTTATAGCTATCTGCAATTTGGAAAGATTTGGCCTTAAAAACCCAGAAAATTGAAAGATAGACTTGGTATTCTCTGCGCTGAATAAGCCAAGTATATTGAACATTCGGGATTACATGGGATAGTTTTTAAACTCTTTAAGTCGCATTTATAAAGATGAAAGACATCAAAAACCCCTGAATTCAAATGAAGCTATTTCCAATTGGGATGTAAATCTGTAATTCTGCGTCTTGATTTTAAATAGTTAGGATTTCTCATGTCTTGCCTAATTAATTCCGGTTATAGCGGTACCATTACGTGGCTCGGGCGAGTTATAAAACCAGAAGAAAATATCAGGTCAGAGGCCTTAAAGACAGCCGAAGCAAATTTTGAAGGCATAGTGGGTGAATCGCATTCAGGCACGACCCGCCCTGCCTGCGTGCGTGTATCCATGCTATACCCCAAAAATACAGAAATTCGAAACACGCGCCAGCTTTCAATCCTTTCGGCAGAAGAAAATGCGGAAATTGCAGAAAGTCTTGGCTTGCCTGAGCTTGATCCACGATGGCTTGGTGCATCCATTGTTATTGCAGGGTTCCCTGACTTCACGCATATCCCACCAGGGTCGCGGTTACAAACGAAAGCAGGCACAACGATAACAGTTGATCTGGAAAATGAACCTTGCAATTGGCCAGCAAAGGAGATTGAAAGAGATCACTCGGGCCATGGAAAAGCGTTCAAAAGTGCGGCCAGTGGGCGTCGGGGTATAACAGCCTGGGTCGAGCGACCTGGCCCTTTGTCAATAAATGATGCAGTTCGATTATTCGTACCGTCAAAGCGCGCATGGCAGCCCAGATAGAAATTAAGGCTGGAGGCTGTATCTCCTTTAGCACAGGTCTAAAAACAGGTCGGTTTCTGCTACTGAACTGTCATTGTTTTTCGGAAGGCAAGCGCGGCAAATGTTAACCTAAAAAATTAGGATCAAAATGTTCTGTAGTTTGGCAATTGCTCACACTGACCGAACGTGATTTCTTGAATAACAATGTAAAGTTCGGCGCTTGACAGCCCGCGTTCCTATTATTTAGGAGGCTTTACCAAAGATCGGCTAGGTTTCATCAGCAGACAAGCACCGCCAGCCTCTGAAACTGGTCGCGCGATGCCCTATATCTTCCCGCCCTTTGGATTTTGCCTTGCCTCATGAAAATTCTTATAGATGGGTTTGCTTTGCCTAAGGTGCTTTCAGAGCAGCTCTATCAGTGGTTCACAAAACCATGGCGGTCTATAAGAAAGCGATCCGACAGCGGCAAACTGGCACCACCAAGGGCTCTTGCATCGCTGCCAATGGTGCCTGTTCGGGCCACTGGCAGGTCGATCCCGGGCGCAACAAAGCTTTTAAGCTCTGCATTTACGCCATCTACGATGCGCGCGCGAATATTCTCTGGTAACCACCCTTCGACCATCACGCATTCGAAATCTATAATGCAAGAGGCAGCAATAATTCCTTCAACCAATGCGGATACGGTTGCAGTGATCCATGTGTCGAGCAGCCCCGGATCAATATCCCAATTCTGGGTGTTTTCCCAAATTGTTTCCGCTATGCCGCCCGCTTCAATTACGGCCTGTTCTAA
>ERZ802822.893-NODE-893-length-19983-cov-6.721391_pt1 | contig 19983 bp, 16 predicted proteins | sample MGYA00345649_ERZ802822 | MGnify/ENA primary metagenome ERZ802822 (study PRJEB30503, sample SAMEA104212359) | marine metagenome | biome: Westerlies Biome; feature: [SRF] surface water layer (ENVO:00010504) within the epipelagic zone...; material: water...
GACTGTATGCGCAAACAATGTTTTCGGCGAAATTGGTGTTATCGAGTTCATGCCCGCCGGCAGCTATGGAGGTCAGAGAAATCTGAGCACGCTTACTAACCACAGGGAATTTGGAGTAAGGCTTCGATACACGCCTTATTTTTAGGGTCTTATCGTGCGTTAACAAAATTTGCTAGGTAGCTTTTAGACCGTGAAGTTCCTCGGTAGCGGGATTGTAGCGATAAATAAGAGTTCGACTGCTGTAAGAGCTATCTTTTTAAAAAATAAAATCATGGGCTCAACATTTACATTGCCACTCTTCATGTCAGCACTGGCCCAAAGTGGCAGGTTCAAAGTCCATGATAAATCGAGCTACCGCACGCCAAGCTTTCCCACCTGACCCACGCACGAGCGCTGATTACTGATACGTAAGTTATTGTTAGACCACTAACTGCCAAACGCTTAACCTTCTACCCAACGCAATGTACTGCCGCCTCCCAGGTAGGCGGTCGAGGAGCCTGTGGAATTGCCAACCGCCAGCGCAGACCTTTTCAGGAATGAGTTCTAAAAAAGTCCGAACTGCTGCATAACAAAATACGGCGCTGCACAATTGGCGAGATCAGAGAATCGCGAAACAGCTGAATCTTCGTCGCTGGATTCGCTCGCAGCTCGAGAGGATTGCTGTCAAAGCTAAAACAACTATTAAAGATTCGAAAAAGACGGAATACCGGCGACTTGCCAAAAAGTAGCAATGCCAAGGTCTTTAGATCGCGATTCAAGGCCGAGAAACAACAAGGGTGACGTTTCTTTCAGATGGTCATCAGGCGCTTTTGCTCTCCCTACCACATCGCCCTGAAACAAAAACTCCTAGCCCGATGTGAGACCTTGCTGTTTCTCGCTCTCCTTAGTCAAGATAACAAAGCGATCCATTAAACCGGCTTGATTGACTATCTATCGCCCCTCATTTGCTATCGTTCGGAAACTTCAAGGAGACTATTGATGCCCGCGAAAGAAGTTCCAGCCATTGACCCAGAGATCAAGGACACGCTTGCGGCATTTGGCGCATCGCAAACGCAACTCGAGCCCATTGGTGCTGCCGTCCGCGGTTTGAATCTAGCCTCGCCTACTCCGCCGCCAGCCAGAGTCGTCCAGGCTTTGGAATACATCATGGCTGAGCGCGGCTGCGTCGTGTTCAAAAACGAATCGACCTTGGCCGCTAAAGGTTTCCTGCAAGCCAGTTGCTGGTGGGGCGGCAAAGAACTCCACAGTACTCACGACGTACATCCTGCAACACCCGGGGGAAACCCAAACCTGTTTCGCTTTTCTAATGATCATCATCATGGGATCAAGGGAGTGGGGCCTCAGTGGCACAACGATGGCAGTTTCAATGCCGACACTTTTTCCCATGCTGGCTACCATATGGTGCGGGCGCCAGAGCAAGGTGGCGGCACACACTTTGCTTCGCAAGTAGCGGCTTTCGACGCGCTCCAACCCGAGCTGAAAACCTATTGGAGCCGTCTCTCATCGGTAAACGCTACTTCCGGGGTCGTGCACCCCGTTGTGCATACTCATCCTTTGTCAAAGCGCTCGTGTATTTGGTTGCACTTGGGCATGACCGGCGCAGTAATTGAAAAGGCGGAGGATCAGAACGCTTTTCGGCTTCTCGATACCAGCGAACTCCGAGACCTGTGCCATCGGTACAACGACGTTCTTAACGCAGGTCTGACCAACGGTTATGCCCTCGCTTACGAGTACAACGGCTGCATATTCATCGATGACGTAGCGGAAGCGCATCGCGCCGCACCTAAAGCGCACTTATCTGCCAGAGCACAAGGCCTGCGCATCATGCATCGTAGCCCCGTAAGAGGGGTACAGAACTTAATCCCTAATTTTGGCCTGCCAATCCGACTAAACATCTTTGGTCCCAGCCCCCTAGGCGATGGTGTTTGGCAAGGCGGCGACCTGAGCTTTCGCTGGGACGGTAACGTGCCTATGAGAAACTGAGCTGCGGCAACCCTAGACAGCCGAGCAGAAGACTGGTTGAGAACTGCGCTTGGCCCGAAGAACAATTTGTTGAAATTTGCGGTTTCGCCAATCTTGAACCGCGCACCCGGCTACATCAGTGGCCCGCTTACCTCAGCCTCGCATTTGTCGCCGGTGCCCCCCACTCTGCGCCGCCAATTCCACTACTTTTCACCAACCGATTTTCGCGGCGATACTCGCTTATATAAAATGTTAGTGCTTTTCCACCTGCACCAAACACGTATGCGCACTTGGACCTTGTGCTAGCTGTGAAGTGCCCTTGTCCCTAGTAAGCACATTCGGGTTGCCATTGAGTTCGATACCCGTGATCGGACACGGCTTAAACCAAGCCCCGGTAGGCAGCGATACTGTGTCTTCGCGCATCTGCGAATCTAGGGCGACACCGGCCAAACAAGCACCTCTAGTGTTGAACACGCGAACCACATCTTCAGCCACAAGATTGCGTTTGGCTGCCGCGTCTGGGTGCATGGTGATGACTTCATGCCCTTTAATTTTACGCGCTTGGCTATGAGCGCTTTGATCAAACTGGCTGTGCAAGCGGTGCCTAGGCTGCGGTGAAAGCAAGTGCAATGGATAAGCGCCTCGATCTACCTCCTGCCACTCTAACGGCGTCAGCCAAGTTGCCTGTCCGGGACAATCGTCATAGCCAAAACCGGCCACTGTCTCGGAATAGAGTTCGAGCTTTCCTGAGGGCGTTGCTAACGGGAAACGCACGGGATCTTCGCGAAAATCTGCGAGCCAATCACGCACGCGTGGCGCGTTAGGCAAGCGATACACCCCCTCGGCCTCCCATTGCGCAAAGGGTGGCAGCTCAAAACCCTGTTGTTGCGCAATCGTCTGCGAACGCTGCCAGATGTCTTGTATCCACTCGCGCTCAGTTTTGTTTTCGGTGAATGCATCGGCAAATCCCAGCACCTGAGCCAGCCCTGCAAAAATTTCGTGGTCGGCGCGCGCTTCATGCTGGGGTGCTATCGCTTGCTGCATAAGATGTGCATAGGGATCGTGACTGGACGCGCAAATGTCCGTGCGCTCCAAGGAGGTGGTCGCTGGAAAGACGATGTCGGCCCATTGAGCTACCGGCGTCCACCAAGGTTCATTGACGATCACTGTATCGGGTTTGCGCCATGCCTTGGCCAATCGATTGAGGTCTTGATGATGATGAAACGGGTTGCCCCCGGCCCAATAGATGGCCTTGATCGTCGGGTATTGAATTCCACGACCGTCGTACTGGATTTCCGCACCTGGGTTCTCAAGCATGTCGGCAATTCGTGCAACAGGAATCGCAAAACCCGTCGGATTTCTGCCCTTGGGCAGTGTCGCCCAATTGAATCGCTGGTAGTTGGTGCCAACAAATGCCTCCGCACTGTAGCCGAAGCCGAAGCCCCCGCCGGGCAGGCCGATTTGGCCCAGCATTGCCGCCAGCGTCGCGAGCATCCAATAAGGTTGCTCGCCATGATCCCCTCGCTGCAGCGACCACGCTGCGGTTAGAAAGGTGCGTCTGCTCGCCATTTTTCGAGCCAGCGACTCAATCTCGTCAACCGAGACGCCACAAATTATCGAGGCCCAGTGAGGGGTCTTAGCGACGCCGTCGGTTTTACCCAGCAGATAGTCCCTTACCTTTGCATAACCCACACAGTGACTACGCAAAAATGCCGTGGCCGTCAGGTTTTGGGTTTCAAGGACATAGGCAAGGCCTAGCATTAACGCAACATCGGTACCGGGCACCGGGGCCAGCCAGCTCGCGTCTAGGTCTGCCTCGGTATCGTTGGCAATCGGTGAGATGCTGACGAATTGCGTTCCTGCGGCACGCGCGCGGCTCAGATCGATAGCCGTTCGATGCTCAGTAACACCACCGTATGCCACCTGCGCATTGCGTTTGGGCAAGCCCCCAAACGCGACAAACAGCTGGGTATGTTCGATGACGTTTTGCAGCGTCGTCTGCTGCAATTCCATCTGCGGCCAAGGCGCGATGACATGAGGCAATATCACTTGGGCTGCCGCCGTGCTGTAGGAGTTCATAGCACGCGTGCAGCCACCCATCAGATTCAAGAAGCGATGCAGCTGCGATTGTGCGTGGTGAAAACGACCCGCGCTGGCCCATCCATAAGATCCGCCAAATATCGCCTTGTTGCCGTGCTCATCGGCGATACGTTTGAGTTCGTTGGCGGCCAGTTCTAGAGCTTCATCCCAGGGTACATCACAGAATTCGTCGCTGCCCCTGCGGTGGCGCTGTCGATCACCGCCTTCTAGCCAGCCTTTGCGGATAGCAGGTCGCTTGATACGAGTTTTGTGCTGGATACCATCGACAAGCACCTGACCCATATCCGAGGGTTCTGGGTCTTCATGGACCCCCTGTACGTCGACGATACGCCCATCTTCGACGCCAACGTCGTACACACCCCACTGAGTTGCGTTGCGATATCGCTTCATGACCCAAAACGATAGCGTAGTTTTAGGGTGAGTTGCTCGGCTAACGGATCGTTGAATGCATCCGTGAAGAGGTTTTCGAAAGAATCACCCACAACGTCCTGCCGCCCATTCATCGTGTAGACCACAAACAAATCTGACAATGGCGCGATCTCCCATCGGTAACGCAACTGCAGCGATAGGTTAGAAATGGCGAAATCTTCGCTGCGTGCGACGCTGTCATTGACAGCTGTCAGCGGCGCTCCGTCTACCTGCAGCTGAAAGTTTGCACTGCGTTTAGCGCGTATTCCCACCCACTGAGTCGACAACTTGATTTGATGACGGGCACTGGGAAAATACTCAATCTTCAGCTCAGGCCGCCATTCTTTGGCACTGTAGGTAGCGAAGTTAATGCCCTCCCGCCACAGCAGCCAGCCGCTGCGGTCAACAAACTCAAGGCTAATACCCAGACTCAGGTTATCTTGCGGACGCCAATTCGCGCCAATCTCGGTGGCGAGTTGCGCGCCACCCAAGGGTTCGTCTTCTCGCTGCAGATTTATCTCATAGCTCAACGCTTTGGCTCGATCTGTTCGATACTGCACACTCAAACGACTGCGGTCTGCCAAGCGGTAGGTGCCGTTGCCGCGGCTGTTAAAGTCCTCGTCGCGAGATGGAAAAAAAGCGGCGCCAATTTTGATTCTGGCCCGATTTAAAAGGTCGGCATCAGCATCAATACCGATGCCTTTTCGGACGTACTCTCCAGCAGCATTACGTTCCATACGAAACCAATATCCGACATAGCTCTTGCGAAAACGCTCGGAACTTGATCGGCTTATCTCATACCGGCCATTGGCGCCGCGTAGATCGTTACGACGCAAATAGCCTAAGTCATTGATATCGAGATGCTCATCGTAATGGGAATAACCAACGCTCATGCGTCGCCCTTCACCCAAGTCTCGTCTGATGTCGACAAATCCACCAACGCCGTCTTCGCGCTCATCGGCAGATGACAATAGCAGCTGGCCATCGACCTTCCACTCCCCCTGTGCAGTGAGATAGTGATAGTCGACGCCATGGGCTTGGGTATCTTGCTCCGGGTGGCGGGTCAGCGCTGAAAGAAAACCTAGCGCCCGATAGTCGCCGGTACTGCTCTTACCCTCGTAAAGCGCACGAACCACGCCGTAATCGGTGCCTGATTGAACAAAACGCTGTCCGCTAGATTCATAGATTGCTTGATCTTCAAAAGCTCCAAGGATGCCGTAGCGTAGCGAGCCTAGGGAGCCAACTGTTTTCAGCGCACCCTCAAGTTCTACCGGTCGTTGTCTTTCTAAGTCGGACAGCTCGATGTTATCGGGTAGGACCGGTTCGCGCCCGATACCACCAATGCGTCGAGTATTGAGCAGCGTTGTAGGGCTATCTCCCTCGGCACGAGGGGTTGCAGTGAACACTTCGATACCCTCCTGAAAAAACAGCCGTTTTTCAGGAAAAAACGTTTCGAACGCGCCTAAGTTAACGACTACGTCATCACTTTCGACCGAACCAAAATCTGGTTGCAAAGCAGCCGTGGCCTGAAAATTGGTCGAGGGACGCCAAAAAACATCGGCGCCCAGCTTGCGGTCGTTGTCGCCCTCAATAACATCAAAGGTTGAGGACACGTAGGGAAAAACGCTCCAATTCTGCACTGGCGCAACCTGCTGCAGTGTCAATGGCTGCATACGTGACATGAACAAGGGCTGCGTTCTTGGTAGCGCGGGCAAGCTCCAGTCCTCGTCAAGATGCGCGACTTTGCGGGAGATATAGGCCTTTATCTTGCGCTGTTCGCCACTCTGCGGCATGGCAACTTGAGACCAGGGTAAGAAGAACTCCGCGCTCCAACCGGTCTCGGTGACCGCAGTACCCGAATACCAGGCGCCATCCCAATCTCGGCTGAACTGCCGCTCTGGCAGCAATGTACCATCTGATTGGCTGCCGCCAAGGGCTACATTTATCCAATAGCCGTAGCGGCCCTCGCCCGAAGTATCGAGAGTGACGCCAACCCTGTCTCTTCTGATATACAGCCCATCTCGACTGGACAGACGACGGACTAGAGTGTCGTTCGGTTGCTCCATGTCGATCCCGACGTACAGGCCTTTGTCGGTATAAAACGCTTTGACCACGGTGCGATAGATGGGCTCAGCCAGCGTATCGGGATCGTCGACCAAGAACCCATCGGCGCCGGGCAAGGTCGGCCAGATACTCTCGTCCAACTTGCCATCCACAGCAAACCCTTCGGGCACTACATCGCGTCGCGGCAGCGCCACGGGCATGTCGAGGAAAAGATCAACTGAATTGTTTGCTGAACGCGTTGTTACTGCATGCTTGGTTCGGCTGGTTACTTCTAATTCGGATGCTGGAGGGGATGGGAGCTTGGGACGGGTTTGACTGAGCGCAACTGCTAGGTACATGTGCTGGACCTTGGGCGGTGCCCTAGCCTCACGACGCAGCTTGTTGAGCTGATAACCCTCTGGTGCAGTTTCCTGAATCTCGGGCAGCGGATCTTGGCTGGGCTTGCTGCCTTCAGGTAGGAGCGGATCCTGTGGGCCGAAGTCTAAAGCTTCGTCAAAGCCGAATTCATCTTGCCAATCATCGTCATAGGCATCTGCGTCGACGCTCATTGAGTCTTCAAAGGCTCGAGTCCCACGCGAATCGAATGCCCCTGGGGCATTCGATGCCTTAGGCATTGTTTCAGTAGCGCCAGATCCCCATATCCAGCCGCCGTTTAGGCCCCGAGAGGTCAAGGTCTGTTGTGCTGCCTTGGCCTCGCCTTGGGTCAGATACGGACCAGCGATGACGCGAAAAAAATAACCTTTATCGGTTCGCACACCGTAGACGGAGAACGGTTGCTTACTCAGTGCCTGCGCATCTAATAACGCTGACTCGGCGCTGTCGCGACTCTTAAAGCTAGCCACGGAAATCCAATACTCTGCCACCGCAACGACGGGCGCGAAGACACCAAGCAGAAACAGAAAGACGTTTTGGATTTTCATAACAGACCGGCGAGAGAAGAACGCAAATGTTAGCAGCGCGCCAGCCAAAGCGCTAATGGGCAGACCGCTAGCCTCCCACCAACATGATCATCAGCCCCGCCGCAACCGCAGACCCGATCACTCCGGCAACATTTGGGCCCATGGCATGCATGAGCAGATAATTCTGCGAATTTGCTTCAAGACCGACCTTATTCACCACACGCGCCGCCATGGGCACCGCACTGACACCGGCCGCACCAATCAGAGGGTTAATCGGCGTAGAGGACAATCGATTCATCAGCTTTGCCATTATCACGCCGCTGGCGGTACCGATAGCAAAAGCAAGCATACCCAACACCAAAATACCTAGGGTTTCAGCAGTCAAGAACGTTTCTGCCTGCAGCTTAGAACCTACCCCCAAGCCCAGCATGATCGTGACGATATTAATCAGCGCGTTGCGCGTGGTGTCCGCTAACCTGTCGACCACACCACACTCGCGCATCAGATTGCCGAAACAAAACATGCCCAGCAAGGGCGCAGCGGAAGGCAACAAAAATGCCACCAAAAGGAGCAACAACAGCGGAAAAATAATGCGTTCTAGCTGGCTGACTTCGCGCAGCTGCACCATTTCAATGGCTCGTTCTTGCTCACTCGTTAAGGCACGCATAATCGGCGGCTGAATGATCGGGACGAGTGCCATGTATGAGTAGGCGGCAATAGCGATGGCGCCGAGCAGTTCCGGTGCAAGCTTGCCTGCGACGAAAATCGCCGTCGGGCCATCGGCGCCACCGATGATGCCTATGGCGGCGGCCTGACTCATGGAAAAGTCCATCCAACCCAAGCTGCTCATAGCCACGGCACCCAAGAGCGTGGCGAAAATACCGAACTGGGCAGCGGCTCCCAACAAGAATGTTTTCGGGTTTGCGAGCACCGGCCCGAAATCTGTCATCGCGCCCACGCCCATAAAAATCAGCAATGGAAACGCGCCGGTTTCGATGCCGATCATGTAGATCAGATGCAGCAGACCATCGCCAGTGGCGATCTCAACGCCGGGAATATTGCTGAGCAATCCGCCAAAGCCAATCGTGACCAGCAACAGCGGTTCAAACTTTTTCGCGACGGCCAGATAGAGCAGCAACAAGCTGACAACGATCATGGCAGCCTGACCGGCAGTTATTTGCGCTAAGCCTGACCCGCTCCATAATTGCTCAAACAATTCCAAGTGGCTGCTCCGTTTTGTGGTCTGTCTCGACTGTTTCGCCTTTGCGCGTAGGTCTTAGGAAAGCGTGATGAGCGTTTGGCCAACGGCCACGCTATCGCCCACGGCAACATCAACACTCGCAACAGTGCCCGATGAACCTGCTCGCACTTCGGTTTCCATTTTCATCGCTTCTAGGATGCAGACCACCTGGCCTTCGCTCACCCCATCGCCAACACCAACCATCACTTGAAGAATGGACCCTGCCAGCCCGGCTGTAACCGGAGTTGCAGTGGCACCAACGGGTGCTGGCGCCGCAGGCGTCGGTTGCGCGGAAACTACCGGGGTTAGATTGACCGCACCTTCCGCTACAACGACCTGATAGGCATGTCCATCTACCGACACCGTATAGTGCGCAGGGTCTGTAGATGACCCAGAGGAAGCGCTGGCTGTGGGTACCGCCACCTGCGCTGCAGCGGCGTCTGCATCCGGCGCTGGCTCGAACGCGCCGGGGTTACCGCGATTGGCCAAGAATTTGCTCGCGACTTGCGGGAACAGTGCGTAGGTCAATACATCGTCCACTTCGCTACCGCCGTCTGCTTCGCCAATACTGAACCCCTCATCCTTGGCCAACGCACGCAGCGCTTCGGTCTGGGTTGCCAACTCTGGCTCCAGATGGTCTGCGGGCCTTGAAGTGATGAGTTCATCGCCATCGAGGGCGCGTATTTGCAGCTCTTGATTGACAGGCGCTGGTGTCGCGCCATATTCACCGCGCAGCACGCCAGCGGATTCCCGCGTGATTGAGGCGTAACGACTACCGCTGAGAACGTTGATTACCGCTTGTGTGCCAACGATCTGCGATGTGGGAGTGACGAGAGGGATCATGCCGAGGTCTTCCCGCACTTTAGGGATCTCCTCCAGCACCTCGTCCAATCGATCAACCGCATTTTGTTCTTTCAGCTGGCCTTCTAGATTGGTCAGCATGCCACCGGGCACCTGCGCCACAAGAATGCGGGAGTCGACCCCGCGCAGACTGCCTTCAAACTGCGCGTATTTTTTGCGCACCGCCCTGAAGTAGGCGGAAATTTCCTCCAGCAGTTCAATATCTAAACCTGTATCACGAGGTTGGTCTTGCAGCATGGCGACCAGTGACTCTGTGGCGGAATGCCCGTAGGTCATACTCATCGACGAAATGGCGGTATCTACATTATCGATGCCTGCCTCGATGGCCTTTAGGTAAGTCGTCGTCGACATCCCAGTCGTGGCATGACACTGCATATGAATGGGTATATCCAAACTCTCCTTTAAACCGCTGACCAGTTCAAAGGCTGTATAGGGCTTGAGTAGACCTGCCATATCCTTGATACATAGGCTATTGGCACCCATGTCCTCAATTTGCTTGCCTAAATCAAGCCACAACCGCAGCGTGTGTACAGGACTCACCGTATAGGAGATGGTGCCCTGCGCATGCTTACCTGTTGCCAAGGTCGCCCTCACGGCAGTTTGCAAATTCCGCATGTCATTCATGGCGTCAAAAATTCGAAACACATCAACACCGTTGGTCGCCGCTCGCTCGACAAATTTCTCCACGAGGTCGTCAGCATAGTGGCGGTAACCGAGAATATTCTGGCCTCGCAGCAACATTTGCTGCGGCGTATTTGGCATGGCCTCCTTGAGCAAACGGATGCGCTGCCAAGGATCTTCACCGAGATATCGAATACACGCGTCAAACGTTGCACCACCCCATGACTCCAGCGACCAGAACCCTACTTGATCGAGTTTTGCCGCTATCGGCAACATGTCGTCGATGCGCATGCGCGTTGCCAACAAACTTTGATGGGCGTCGCGCAGCACAACGTCTGTGATCCCTAGTGCAGCTTGATTCATGCTTCCTCCGGTCTAGGACAAGTACGCTCGGTCAGTGCGCATTTGGCCATGTGGTTAAGTTAGGTCGAATTACGGCGTGCGATGCTTTTTGATGGCGGCAGCTACCGCCGCAACATGGGCAGCAGGCACCGCGCTAGGCGAGGTCTTGCTCATATCGCTTTGCGCTTGGGGGGCATACTTCAAAATCAACGCGCTCATCACCCTAACGGCAAAAACTAGCAGGGTAAGAAAGGCGAACACGGTGCCCATGCCCACCAGCATCAGTTGCACACCTTCCATCACCATGGGGTCCAATGTCGAAGTCATGTCATCCCTTTGTTGCTCTGTCTGCAGGATAGCTCGAAACCCTGACCCTTGGCGATATTTTGACGTGTGCCCACGGCGGATAACGCTGAAACACCTTGAGAAGTCATGCGTTCTTCCAGATAATCCCGCCCGCGGTGTAGTCCGCTCCAGCACCCGTGGCCAAATTGGATAAGGCACCGGTCTACGAAACCGGGGATTAGAGGTTCGAATCCTCTCGGGTGCGCCATTCCTGATCTTTCAGAATTCCTTACCTCTTAGAATTCCTTTTGATCAAGATCTGCTCGCCTTACCGAAATCGCTGGTAAGCGATTCCGCGCTCCCACCGCCCAGCCCGTGGCTGTGCGTCTCTCGGGTGCGCCATTCCTCGTTTCTTAGAATTCCTTTCCAGCAAGATCTGCTCGCTTTACCGAAATCGCTGGTGAGATTTCGCGTTCACCAGCATTGCAGTGCTCCGACCATACCTGTTTCAATCCCGTGGGAAATTTGTCAGAGAATCATCATGCTGATCGAACATACCTCCCTTACGAGGGTCACTAGCTCCATCTTGTCTGCCGCGGGGGCGCCAACCAACCACGCTGAGGCAGTTGCTCAACACCTTGTCGAGGCCAACCTCAAAGGCCACGATTCTCATGGCATCGTAATGCTCCCCTCCTATGTCAAAGGCATACTCGATCAGCAGGTGGATCCTCATCGCCACGCCGAGATCATCAAGGACAACAACGCTATCGTTAGTATCGATGCAGGCACCGGTCTTGGACGTGTGGTGGGCATCGAGGCCATGGATATTGGCATCGACAGAGCAAAAAAATATGGCATGGGTTGTATAGCCTTGGGTAATGCCGCGCACCTCGGCCGCATTGGTGCTTTTGCGGAACATTGTGCAGACCACGGCTTGGTGTCGATGCACTATGTAAATGTGGTCGGTCACGATCCCATAGCGGTCGCATTCGGTGGCAGAGATCGTCGCTTTATCACCAATCCCTACTGCTGTGCGGTACCGCGACCTGACGGTCAGCACGTGGTTTTAGATATGGCGACCACGACCGTTGCCGCGGGCAAGGTACGCGTCGCGCACATGAAGGGCGTGCAAGTGCCACCGCAGTCGCTGGTAGACGAAAACGGCATCGAATCAACCGATCCCGGAGTTATTTTTGGCGCAAACCCCACCGGCGCCATGCAGCCGTTCGGGACTCACAAAGGCTACGGGCTGATGGTGATTTGCGAGCTACTTGGCGGTGCGCTGGGCGGCCTGTTCACCATGCAGCCTGAGCACCCACGCATGGGCGCAACCCTCAATAACATGCTGTCTATTTTGATCGACCCTAACGCCGTGGGCGATCTGCAAGCATTTGATCAAGAAGTAGGCGCGATGATCGACTATATTTACGCCAGCACACCAGCGGATGGCGTTGATCGTGTGCGCTTGCCTGGCGACCCGGAAAAAGAGAGCACGGCGCATAGAAAGCAGCACGGCATTGAGACTGACCCAAACAGTTGGGAATCGGTGCTCAACTCAGCTGAATATGCCGGACTCGACCGCGACGAAGTCGCAGCGATGGCACAGATTACTCACGCCTAACCCGCAGTTTGGCAAACTCCTAAGGAGCGAATGATGCACCCAGAAGAACAACCACCGGCGCCAGACAAAGAGGAGAAATTCCACGTTTGGCGCCTGCTGGGCATCATCTTTGTGGTGTGCGTGACCTTGGCTGTCGCGTCAATTCTCGTAGACTGGGCGATCATCGGCCCTCTTGAAGGGCGGGCCTTTTAGGCATTCTCAGCCGAAAAATTGCCCCAGCGAGCACTGGGGTTTGCGCCGTTAAGCGGTCTTCGCTGCGTCTCGCGCTGCGACTTTTTCCCGAATCTGCGGAATTAGCTCGTGGCCGTATTCAATAGCATCGTTAAACGGATCGAAGCCTCGGATCAGCACACCTTTGACCCCAAGGTCATAATACTTGGCGATAGCCTCGGCGACCTGCTCGGCGGTTCCAACCAAGGCAGTGGAGTTACCGCTGCCCTTGGCCGCCGCCGCTATCGGCACCCAAAGACACTCATCTTGGATCTCACCGCCTTCGATGAGGCGCATCAAACGACGTGCCGTTTCCGCTTGGGGCACACCGTGACCTCCGCCACCACCCGTCGCCTCAACACCGGCCAAAATTGCCTTCGCCTTACGCCAAGCTTCTTCTTCGGTGGCGCCGATGATCGGCCGAAAAGACAGGTTAAAGTTTGGCTGACGCCGGTGCCGGGCAGCCTCGGCGTTTATCCGACTCATCAACTGGGTTACTTGGGCCCGGGGCTCACCAAACAAGGCATAGGTATCACAGTGTTTCGCGCCTACAGGAATAGCGGCATCCGATACACCACCAAACCACAGTGGTACATGGGGTGTCTGATGAGCTTGCACCTCAGAGACTGCTCGGCTCATTCGATAGTATTTGCCCTCAAAATCAACAGGCTCCGTGGCGTTCCAAACTCTACGCATGACCTCTAGATACTCGTCGGTGCGCGCATAGCGCTCATCGTGGGGAGTGAAGTCGCCGTCGCGACGCTGATCCGCGTCGACGCCGCCAGTGATGATATGCAACCACAGTCGGCCTTCGATCAGATTGTCTAATGTCGCAACGCGACGGGCTGCTTGTGTGGGCGAAGCAAATCCTGGGCGATGGGCAAGCAGTATGTTGACGCGTTCCGAGTGGGTCGCCGCGTACTGCGCGATGCCAAAGCCGTCGGCGGAACTGGAGGAATGCCCAATTAGAATGGCATCGAAACCCGATGTCTCATGGGCTTGGGTGAAGGCTTTGATGTAGTCCCGGTCAATACCCCCACCAACGATGTGCACGGTGGCAGCATCTGGCGGTGGCGCTACGCCAATCATTCCCAAAACATTAATCGGCATGATGTTCTCCCCAAAACGTCTGGCACTGGAAGTGAACTACAAGTCAGGTGCCAAAACAATGTGGGGCGTTGTTGCCGTCGTAGCCGATGAACCGGATGCGTGTTGCAGGAGCGCCTGCAAAAGCGACGGGGTCAGCCTGCAACAGACTCAGGATCGAAAGCCTCCAAGAGTGCGCTCACAGCGCGAAGCTGGGTTTCGTCGCATTTTTCAAGCTACGCGACCAGGTCAGCGGGTTTCAGGCGGTTGCGTCTCGCGCCGATGCCCCACGCGAGCCACGCAGGTTCAACCTCGAAAAAACGCGAAAGCTCGATCATTTTGCCGCGGGTTGGTGTGACTTCGTCTTTTTCCCAACGCAGTACCGCATTGGCAGTTACGCCAACTTCCCGCCCAAGCTTGCGCAGGGACAGGGCTTTGGCTCGACGCAGTTCCCGCAACCGCGCCGAAAACGACCGCCCCAAATCCCCCGAATCACCAATGGGTGGAAGTTCCAGCAAAGTGGTTTCTTCAGAGGCCATCAGATCAGTTGAATCAGACATGTGGCTTGTATCAGTCGGTGTCTCTACGGACGCTGCCTGATCTGGTGTTACCTTTTGTTTGGACTCCGCCGTCTGTTGACTAGGGTGAGCGCCCCCCTTGATGGATTTTGATCGCTTTGAATCCGTTGTGCTCATGGCCCGTACCCTCGTCCAGTTGCACAGCCCTTGGCTGTGATGTGCTCGCTAGCGATTGATAACTTTCAATCACCTAAACAGCGTTCCACACTCAGCGCATTACCAAGCCAACGCTTGCGCAAATAAGCGCTCTTCGCGTTTTCGGAACGCTAGGGAGTTTTGCCTGTGACAAATAATCGCGACAGATTTTTCAGAGGAGTGGTAACAAAAAGTGGATGAGCGTCACCTTTGAGCTAACATTCAGAGTGGTGCAGAAGCGCTTCGCGCAAGCTCGGGTACGCCCGTTACTGCAGCGTGCGCGCGAGCGCCGAAGGCATGGCCCATCGATCTTGAACAATCGAAGGCGACGTTACGGTGCAGTCCAGAAATTTCTCATACTGGCGTGCCAGCGCGAGAGCGCCTCGTGACATCTGCGCGGGAATACGCCTTACATAAATGTCTGCGCCAAGCGCCAAGCTTAAGTACAAAGCACCACCGAAACGAGTGACCGCCCAACTTGGGCCATTGTAGCCAACATGACTTGCATCGAACGCTCGATTCATCTGCGTGAAACGTTGCGGATCGTTCTCCATGATCTCCGAGAAAAAAGCCACGACCGCTTGAGGCGCATCGACGACAAATATACGGGTCTCACCGCAGTGGCCAGGACAGGTAAAATCTGCCTCATACTCTTCGGGCAGGTTTAGGAACTCGGCAGCGGTCGCGTGTAAAAACGCGAAAATGTCGTCACTTGGGATCAGTCGGGCAAGCTCGCTCATATCACCTCAGTTTGTTCAGCAAAGCAGGAATATGCCGATAATCTACTTTTTTATACCGTTCGTCCTAGAATTTGAGTAGATCTGCGCGTTTGATCTGAGGTTTGTGATGGCTTTCACATTGGCTCGGGTGAGCTTGGTCACTTCTTGGACGCTAGCCGCAAGGACTGTCGTGATTCACACCTTTTTTATCGTGCGTTCAGTACTTTGAGGCCTATGCGCCATATCAAACGTTGGGAAACCTACAATGCAACTGACTGATCTCAAACAACTCACTCGCGCCGGCAAAGCCCCGGCGGTAGAGGTGCATAGCATCGACCCAAGCATCTATTTAATTTTCTGCTGCGATGACGATAACCGAGCGCCGATCAAAGGACCCAATGGCGATAACTTGATGTTCCGCAGCCGCAGCAAGGCCTTTGAGGCGTTACGCGACGCAGGTATCCGGCATGCTGACTTTGTGCATAGATCGGCTTTCGACGAGATGGTTGGTGTCGGCGACGGTACGCCCACGGAACATCGAGAATCGATTGCTCTGAACTCATTAGCGGATGCTGATTGAGTGAAGTTTGGTGCCCATCAACTCGCTACGCCGCAAAAATAGGAGAGCGATGTATGCCATCCATTGGTGAGCGGATTCATCGTATCAGGTTGCATATTGGCTGGTCCGTCGAAGAGTGCGCCTACCGCACCACCATTGAGGCCAACGCCCATATTGAGCCATCGACGTGGCTGGATTGGGAGCGTTGTTCTGACGAACAGGCGACGTGGAATGGGCTCATAGCGCACCTCGACGCAATCTGCTTGCTCCTCGCGGTGGACAAAGATTGGCTGATCGCCGGTGTGATTGACGAGCCTGACACGCATGACAGTCGCGTGCTGACCTTTCCTTCTCAATCACCACCTGATCCTCACGACGACTGATCCCCCCTACTGCAGCCGCCCATTTCTCGGTGCCGCAATGCGATTAGCAGACGCTGGTTTTGGATCACCACCAGCGTTATCGTTTATGCCTATTAGTTATCACAACTTACTAATCTGGCATAAGCATTGGGGAGACAATTTGTGCCTGACTTTACAAACGACCTGAAACCCAAGCTATTGATCGCTGTACCTCTGGTACCCCTTGTCTATCTGGGTAATCCTGCCCTAGCGCTGCTGGCTGGTCTGACAATTTCCATCACCCTTGATCGCTCGCCAATTGCCGGTGGCTCCACCTATGGTAAGTACCTGTTGCAAACCGCCATCGTGCTGCTGGGACTTAAGCTGAACGCGGCACAACTTCTCGATATCAGCGGTACCTATGCCCTGCCCATCGCTGGATTTGTCTGCGTCACATCGGTGATTGGATTGCTACTTGGTTGGTTCATCCGCAGCGATCGCTCAACCAATGCGTTGATCTCCTCAGGCACCGCCATATGCGGAGGCACAACTATCGCAACCTTGTCGCCCATCATCGCCGCCCGCCCTGAGCAAACCGGCGCGGCATTGTGCGTCGTGTTTTTACTCAACGCTGTGGCTCTAATCACCTTTCCCGCGATTGGTACTTGGTTGAACCTGAGCCAGGAACAGTTTGGCGTCTGGGCCGCATTGGCCATACACGACACCAGCTCAGTGGTGGCCACCGCGCAGATGTACGGGACGAAGGCTGCTGAAATCGCCACAACGGTAAAAATCGGGCGCACGCTTTGGTTGATTCCCCTGATTGTCATCGCCAGCTTGGTCGTGGGCGCCCAGCAATCGAAAATCCGCATCCCCAACTTTGTGTTTATTTTCGTTGGGGCCTCTCTCTTGGGATCTTGGGTAGGCCTGTCAATCCCCGCGACCATGCTTGTTGGTGACATCGCCTCTGCGTTGTTGGTCGTAGCGCTGTTTTTTGTCGGCACGGAAATCACCCGTCAGACACTGAAAAGCTTGAGGCTTACCACGGTGCTGCACGGCGTCGCGCTTTGGCTGTTGGTGATACCGGTAGTTCTGTGGGGGGTAACCCGATGGGTGCCCTAGGCTCATGAAGTGCGAAGCGCCTAGGATCTAAAGAGAAACCTCATAGAGGGTGTATTTATTCAGGCCCTGACTTTGCATAAGCATAGCTAAAAGTAGTATTTCCGGACGCATCGAGAGATCCGTAGGGTGCTCGGCATGAGTTTCCGAAATCTAAAAATCGACTTTCTGGGTATGCTGAGCATCAGCGTATTCTTTCTATACTTGGCCGTGGGAATCGCGAGCTAAACATCGAAGCGTCTCTTCGCGTTCTCAGGCAAACGCAAATCACTGGTAAAACACCCCGGCTTGGAACTGCCCATTAAGTATCGACAAAGCTTTCGCGTAGGCCGAAAGCGTGATCTGACCTTGGTGCAGTTGCTTTAAAAGATCCAGACGCGCGCTAAGATGCACTTGTCGATTATCGGGTTCATCCGAGATCACCAAGGCAGAGCGACTGACAACACATTTTTCGTAGACTGGGGTCAACAGCGCGACCACTTTGCGAGTCTGGTTATCAGCGATCTCCTTATGTCGAAGTAGATCGACTGACGTTGCTCCACTCGCGGGAAAAATCTTGCGCGAGACCTCTACCACTTCCTCGTTCGCAAAATTTGCTCGAACCATGTCATGGGATATTCGGTTGCAATGGTAGAGCGGCTCTACATCCAAAAACTGATCATCGCAGTAGAACACTAGCACTGGCATCTCTGAGAGATCCAAACCATCCAGCTGCGTCACCGACCAATAGTGCTTGCCACGATCTGCACAATATCTTTTCGCATTCATTATCTCCCGCTTCGCGAGCTGGCAGTTCGTGCAACCCGCCTTGATCACATGGAAACCCTCACCCACTGGTGCGACTACCGCCGGGGTGCTACATCCCCAGACAAAGCAAGCGACAAATAGCATCGCCCAAAAGCGCAGACTCAAGAAAAACTCAAATCTGCAAGTCCGATAAGTTCCAGCCACCACGTTTCATACCGCCTGTAATTCACGAAAGATGAATTAGACTGATATCGCGAGGGACCAACGGCATGGATAAAGCGATAAAGGGATTATTTTCCCCGACATTCGGTAAGAAGCGACGGGGCGGCATGGATAAGTTTGAACACGCAAGAATATGCAAAAAAAGATGGCGGAGAGAGAGGGATTCGAACCCTCGAAGGCTTTTACACCTTACACGCTTTCCAAGCGTGCGCGATCGACCACTCTGCCACCTCTCCGCGAGATGGTGGCAACCCACCCAGCCTTACCCAAAGCCCGACGCCGCTGTTACCGTTGCTCCCTTCCAGGCCTGGCGGAGTTCACAACATGTCGCCTTCAGGGGACCAAGATGGGTCACCATTGGGGGGCGGAATGCTAAAGGAAAAGGCTATTAATTCCTACCGGCCGCAGTGATCGCGAACCTCTTCACGTGCCCTTTTCACGGCTTGCCTACTCATGGCACTTGCAGCAGGGCCGCTACCTGCGTACAAGCGCGGCATACATATGCATTCGGTCTACTATGCGCGACGATCATCGCCCTTACCGCCTAAAAGTACTTCAGGGCAAGCTAGAAGCTGCTTGGGTACACCACTTCATCAAGCCGCAGCTAGAGGCGCTTGGGCACCACTCTATGATCATGAAACCGTGGAACCTCAAGCTCTATGGTCGAGGTATTTCCTTTGGCACATCGGTTCATGTCATTACCGCCCCCGATCGCACGGTGCGCCTCACCACATGGGCGATGAACGAACATCAGGGCCGCATCGATGTGGCTGATTCGGTATTGATCTGTCCGGGCGTGCGCATCGACTCCGCTTGTCAGGTGAGCATCGGGGAAAGCACCATGCTCGCCGCTGGCGCCTACATTACCGATGCTGACTGGCACGATGTGTATGATCGCACCCAGCCCATCGGCCAAACCGCCGCAGTGGTACTCGAGCGCAACGTGTGGATCGGTGATGGCGCGATCGTTTGCAAGGGTGTGCGAATCGGCGAGAACAGCGTGATTGGCGCAGGTTCCGTGGTGACCAAGGACATTCCTGCCAACGTCATTGCTGCGGGTAATCCAGCCAAACCCATCAAGCCATTGGATCCCGACTTACCACTCACAACCAGGCAAGACATGCTCGGCGATGGCCTCGCGGTAGCCGCACAAATGGACGGGCTGGAGCGTTGGCTGCGACAAGACAACACATGGTGGCGATGGCTGCGCAGCAAAATCGCACCGAGTCGAGAGGACTGATCAGTCTTTTCTGAGCTAGCCTATGATGGCCCGTCTGACCGCCCGGCTATTGCCGGGATAGCCTCAACATATCAGCGGGTTCAAATTCGCTAGATCGGGTTGGATTAATATCCAGTCCCCCGCGGCGCAGGAACCGGCCACTGACTGACAGCTTTTCGGGCTGGCACCGTTCCCAAATGTCCGCATAGATCCGTTCAATGGTGGTTTCGTGAAAGGCCTGATGCTGGCGATATGACACCAGATACCTTAGCAGCCCAACTCGATCAATGGGCGCGCCGGTATAGCTTACGAGCACTGACGCCCAATCCGGTTGGGCGGTTACTGGACACAGGCTGCGAAATAGATGGGTCGTTAACTCTTGCGTCACCGAGACGTCGTCGGAACCGACACTTGCCGTCAGCGCAAGCAAATCCGGATTGCGCTGATAGTCGGTGATCGCAACATCCAGCTCATCCAAACACTCCCCCTGCAGTTCGCCAACATCAAGACTCGAATCAGCCAGCGCCAATAGCTCCACACCAACTTCTCCGCCAAAGGCGCTACCTAGGTCCTTGGTCAAGCGTTCGCTGACCGCCGATACCGAGTCAAAACGCGTTTGCGCGAAGCCGTTGAGGTAAAGCTTCA
>ERZ802822.895-NODE-895-length-19969-cov-6.447919_pt1 | contig 19969 bp, 17 predicted proteins | sample MGYA00345649_ERZ802822 | MGnify/ENA primary metagenome ERZ802822 (study PRJEB30503, sample SAMEA104212359) | marine metagenome | biome: Westerlies Biome; feature: [SRF] surface water layer (ENVO:00010504) within the epipelagic zone...; material: water...
CTATCTTTTTAGAAATAGCTATAAAAGTACACATCCCCAAAAATACTGACAAAGCAATATTTTCTATAAATACTGTTGTTATAAAGATGCTGAGATAATGTTCAAACATTTAGCTCTCTTTTTGATAAATCAGGGGCTGTTTTATGACTGGATAATTTATATTCGTTAGGTTCAATTTGATCTGTTTTGTATGCTCTTATCCCCCAAATCATCAAGCCAATAAGGATAAATGAACTAGGTGGGAGCAACAAAAGATTATTTGCTGGATACCATCCGCCATTTGAAACAAGGGGTAAAATTTCAAAACCCATCAGTGTTCCTGCTCCAAATAATTCTCTTACAATAGCAACTGCAATTAAAATAACACTGTAACCTAAGCCATTTCCTAGACCATCTAGAAAACTTATAAATGGCTTCTCTTTCATAGCAAAGGCTTCGGCCCTTCCCATAACGATACAATTAGTAATAATAAGGCCTACAAAAACAGAAAGTTTCTTACTGGTTTCATAATCATATGCTTTAAGCAATTCATCAACCACTATCACAAGAGATGCGATGATTGTCATTTGAACAATGATTCTTACACTACTAGGGATGTAGTTTCTGATTATGCTGATAAAGAGATTAGAAAAAGATACAACGCTTGTAAGTGCAACGCACATCACCAATGTTACGGAAAGATTACTAGTTACAGCTAGCGCAGAACATATACCGAGAATTTGTAGCGTAATTGGATTTTCTTCCAATAGAGGTTTCGTAAGAACCTCTTTATATTGTTTAACTTTCATAGTTAATATTTTTTAGTGTTTCTTGATAGCCACTTTGGCCAAACCAGAATGCAAGCATATTCGTTACACCCCTACTAGTTAATGTGGCCCCAGAAAGTCCGTCAACTTGATAGGAAGCCATTTGATTTGATGGATCAACTTTTCCCTTGATAACAGAAATTTTAACTTCTCCATCTTTATAAATAGATTTACCATCCCATAAAGATTTCCATTTTGGATTATCCACTTCAGCACCTAAACCTGGGGTTTCTTTATGAGCGTAAAACTCTAGACCCTTGATGGTGTTAAGATCGCTATCGATCGCAATATATCCAAATAAGGTACCCCAGAGACCATAACCTCTTATTGGCAAGATAACCTTTTCAAGATTATTAGAAGAATCCTTAAGTAAGTATATTTTTCCAATATTTTCTTTGTTTTTTACAATTGCAATATCCTCTGATGGGGGGATGGGAGTTGAATGATCAGGTTGTTTTGAAAAATAAACAGGGTCATAAGTATTCAGATCATATTCACCATAGGCATCTAATAATTCACCTGAATTAAAATCAACAAATTTCGGCGTGAGTCGCAAAAATTGAGACTCAATAGTCTCATCTGCATTATAAATTGCAGCAGTTTTAAGAATTTTTATTCTTTGATCATTCAGCTTATTTAGATTTTGCATATCTCTAAGAGAAACAGCCGCATATGACACAACTAGAGAACAAAATAAACAAACAAGGAATGAAACCATAAGTGTTTTTAAAACTGAATCATTCATATGAAAGAGCCCTTTTACGTTTAGCGATGTTACTGGAAACCACCATGTGATCGATTACCGGAGCAAAAAGGTTTGCAAATAAGATGGCCAACATCATGCCTTCAGGAAATGCGGGATTAATCACACGAATTAAAATAACTGTTACGCCAATGAGAGCACCATATATCCATCGACCTGTATTAGTGCCTGATCCAGAAACAGGCTCGGTTGCCATAAATACAAGACCAAATGCAAAACTCCCAATTACTAAATGCCAATACCAAGGCACTTGAAACATGGGATTAGTATCAGATCCAACAATATTTAGTATTGATGACATTACTATCATTCCCAACAAAGTACCCAAAATAATTCTATAAGAAGCAACGCCAGTAGCAAGCAGTATTACCATGGCTATGCCGATTGCAATGACAGAAGTTTCTCCAACTGATCCAGGGATGTGACCAAAAAACGCATCAAACCAAGAAAAGTTATTTGTTAATCCGTTCAATCCATCTTCAGCAGCGTACCCAAGAGGAGTTGCTCCACTGTATCCGGCTGGCGTTATACCGGTGTCAGATAGTCCGGCAATCCAAACTTTATCACCAGAAAGTTGTGATGGATAAGCAAAATATAGAAATGCTCTACCCGTGAGAGCTGGATTAAGGAAGTTTTTACCTGTTCCACCAAATACCTCTTTGCCAATAACAATACCAAAAGTAATACCCATTGCTGCTTGCCATAGAGGCAGGTCAGGCGGGCAGCTTAAAGCAAATAAAATTGATGAAACAAATAGACCTTCGTTTATCTCGTGCTTTCTTACCACAGCAAAAAGAATCTCCCACAAAATTCCAACAGCGAAAGTTACAGCATAAATAGGGATAAAATAAACAGCGCCAACCCACATTTTAGTTATAAAGCTATTATTTGAGTAACCAACAAAGTTTATAAATATATGATGCCAATCGTTTGTATTGTTAGAGCCAACCAAAGATAAATAATCAAGAGTTTGATTACCAATGTTATACATACCAAAAAACATAGCAGGAAACGCAGCAAGCCAAACAATAACCATGATGCGTTGAATATCAATGGAGTCTCTTACATGAATCGGATTTACAGTCTTGTGTGTTGAAGAAAATATGAAGTTTTCTATGGCATCATATATTGGAAACCATTTTGCCTGAGTTCCTCCAGGCATAAACCTAGGTTTAATGCTTGCATTCAATGTTCTAAGCCAAGCTTTCATCTAAACTCCTCATACATTTTTTCTAAGTTTAAATCTAAAATAGACTGATAATCATATTTACTCGGACACACATAACTAGCAAGGCCTAAATCTTCAGGAGCTAATTCTAATGCACCTAGTTTCTCTCCAAGCTCAATATCAAATGTAACTAAACTTTTTAACAACTGAGTTGTAAGAATATTCAATGGCATGATTTCTTGGTAAGAGGATATTGGAACAATTGCCCTATTTCCACCATTCATTGAAACATTAAAATTAAATTCTTTAGGCTTAATCCAGCTTGAAATAAATGTTGACAGCTTGGAATGAAGTTTTGCTCCCGGCATGGCCCAATTAAATAAAATATCATTTGACTCATCAGGCAATATTGATATTTGATTATCAAAGGCACCAAGATAATTCATTACATTTTCTGCAGTATGACCATTGAGAACTGAGCCTGAAATAATTCGAGAATTTTCGGAAATTTTTCCAGCAGTAACTTCTGAAAGATTTGATCCATATTTAATATTTAACACTTTTGGATCATGAACACTGGGGCCTCCAATTGAAACAAGTTTTTCAGAGCGTAATTTTTGATTTTCTAGAAGGTAACCCAATGAAATTACCTCCTGCCATGATATTGCCCATACTGTTCTATTTTGACCCACTGGGTGAAGGAAATGTATATGCGTGCCAACAAGGCCCGATGGATGGGGCCCACTAAATTGAGTATATCTAATACCCTCAACAGATGTATCAAAATCATTATTTTGATGGGAGCAAAAAACCTTAATTTGAGAATCAATCGATTTAATGAAATCCAAACCTTGATTAAAAAGATGTTGATTCTCTTTTATCAAATCGTGGGGATTAACTGAAAGTGGATTTGTATCACAAGCATTTACAAAAATTGCTGATGGTAAAACGTTTGGTTCTGGGATTCTGTTATAGGGGCTAGATCGAAAGTAAGACAGTGCCCCAGTATCGACTAGGAACTCAATGGAGTTTGAATAGTCATAAAGATTAAATCTTGTGACATCAAGTGCTTCATCGGTATCAATTATTAAAGATAAAAATCTTCGTTTTTCACCTCTATTTATAGATTTAATAATTCCAGAGGATGGAGTTGTAATAAATGTGCCAGGATTTTTTTTGTTCTCAAATAATTTTTGCCCTGCAAGAACGGTATCACCTTCTTCAACAAGCATGGTTGGCTTAAGTCCAACATAATCTGACCCAAGAATTGCAATCGAATTAATAGCCGTAGAGGTATCTACCACCGATGTGGGGCATCCAGATATTGGCAAATTAAGTCCTTTTGTGGTTTCTATCACATTACCCTTCAGTAAAAAGATGGGTGAATTATAAATGTAAATATCAGTCGTTTCTAGACTGAATCATCAATTGGTTTAGGAAATCTTTGAAGGTGAATTGAGGCAACTTTACGAGTAAGATTTAGAACTTGTTTGGTGTATCCGTACTCATTGTCATACCAGCAATATAAAGTAATTTGATTGCCTTCTGCAATTGTAGCTTGTGAATCTATGGTAGTTGCATATGGACTAGAATAAAAATCAGTTGAAACAGCTTCCGGCGAGTTTGTATAGCCAATAATTTCTCTATATTTGCTAGCAAAAGCCGATTCTTTTAAAAAGTTGTTTAATTCATCTTTATTAACAGGTGAATTTATATTTAAAACTAAGACAGCCAAACTAACATTTGGTGTTGGAACCCTGATTGCGTTTCCTGTTAATTTATCTTTGAGTTCAGGTATAGCCTTAGCAACTGCTTTTACTGCACCCGTAGATGTTATTACCATATTTAATGGAGCGCTTCTTCCTCTTCTATCACCTTTGTGGTAATTATCAATTAGATTTTGATCGTTGGTATATGAATGGACAGTCTCCATATGTCCATTTGCAATTCCATATTTATCACTAATGAGTTTAAGTACAGGCACTATGGCATTAGTGGTACACGAAGCAGCTGAAATAATATTATCTGACTCTTGCAAAGCCGAATCATTAACACCGAAAACAATATTTCTGATGTCGCCTTTAGCAGGAGCGGTAAGTATTACTTTTGACGCACCGCATGCTAGATGCTGAGACAAATCTGTTTCATCTCTCCAAATTCCAGTATTATCAATAACAATTGGGCTCTTGATGCCAAAATCTTCATACTTAACATCTGATGGTGAGCTGGCATAGATGAATTTCACAGGATTTCCATTAACAACTAAAAGCTCATTCTCTACATCAACTCTTATTGTTCCATCAAAACGACCATGAACCGAATCTCTTCTAAGCAAGCTTGCTCGTTTGACTAAATCATTATCGCCAGTTTTTCTTACAACCACTGCTCTTAAGCGAAAATAATTACCAGGCCCGGTAGTTTGAACAAGCATACGTGCCATTAATCTTCCAATCCTACCAAAGCCATAGAGAACAATGTCTTGAGGATTCTTTGGTCTCTTGGAATCAATATTATTAACAGTTATTTGTTCTTTGAGGAACGCATCAATCTCATCAGGATTATTTGACAAATCATCAAAGAATGGACATCTCATGGCTAACTCGCCAATGTCTATTTCACAATCAGGCAGATCCATCTTACTGAGTTTTTCAAGCAGCGGAAAAGTCTCAAGCTCACTTAGTTCATTGCCCTCAATTTGTCGAACAAATCTATGAGAACGCATGATATCGATCGGAGATTTGTTAACAAGTGAATGTCCATAAATCATTACATGGACCCCATGCCTATATAACCTGCCAACAATTGGCACCATTAACTCAGCAAGACCTTCGCGCCATTTCCAATCACCAAAGTAGTCGTCAACCTTTTCTCTAGACCTAAGGTCTGGATTTTTAGTAAGGTCACTCATTTTTATTTGGATTGATATTTATTAATATGATATTGAGTATTTCCAAACATTGAATCAATCGCTGTAAATCTTTTCAGGTAATGGCCAATGGACATTTCATTGCTAACACCCATGCCGCCATGTAACTGAACTGCATGTTGACCAATCAATCTTCCGGCTTTACCAACTTGCACTTTTAAAGCTGATATTGTGTTCACTGCATCTGGATCATCGGAGTCTAATTGAAGCGTTGCTTTTATCAATAAAGATTTGGTTAATTCGGTTTCAATAAACATATCAACCATTCGATGCTGCAATACTTGAAAATTACTTATTGGCTGAGCAAATTGTTCTCTTTCTTTGGTGTATTGAACCGTTTTAGTGTAGGAAGCGGTCATAGCACCAACAGCTTCAGCACTTATGCATAGTATTGAGATATCTACCATTTTATTAAAAAGTTTCTCAGCATCATCACCTTCAGCTAATACACTTTGATCATCTACCTGGACGTTTTCAAAGGTCAACTCTCCGCACGTTTGACCATCAAGAGTTTTAAAGCTTTGAACTGATAAACCATCAGATTGAGAATCAATTAAAACCATACATGGAGAACCATCCTTCTTAGCGAGTATTATGAACTGATCAGCATTACCTGCATTCAATACTAACGATTTAGAACCATTGAGTTTCATTCCATTATCACCATTTGAAACTGTTGTAAGGCATTCCAAAAAGTTGTAACCAATATTAGGTTCTGCATATGCAACGGATACTTGACGCTCGCCTGCAATAATCTTTTCTATAATTGATGACTTTTCTGCATGATTTGAGCCCTCTAAGACTGTTCCACTCATTACAACAGAGCTTAAATATGGCTCAACAACTAAAGCTTTGCCAAATTCTTCAAATAAAACAGTTAGTTCTATGGGACCAAAATTAAAACCACCATTATCCTCTTTAAATGGAACTGCCAACCACCCCAGATCAGCAAACTGCTTCCAATTCTCCTCACTGTAACCGGTTTCAGATACTAAGATTTTTTCTCTATCTATAAAATCATAATTAGTCTCGCAAAACTTTAAGACCTGATCTCTAAGCATGTTCTGTTCATCTGAATAATTTAAATTCACACTTAAACCCCTAAAATAGCCTTCGCAATAATGTTTTTTTGAATTTCGTTACTGCCACCATAAATTGATGTTTTTCTATAGTTCAAGTATTGCGCAACCGATGAACTAGCATAATCAGGTCCAGAAGGAGTTCTATTTGACTCAAATCCATCTGGGCCTTCGTAAGGAAGAATATATTGACCGGCTGCTTCAACAAAAAGTTCTGTAAGTCTTTGTTGAATTTCTGTGCCTCTTATTTTTAATATTGATGATTCAGCACCAGGATGACCACCCTCTGCAATTGCAGCCAGAGTTCTGAGTTCAGTGAATTCTAGGGCTTCTAAATCAATTTCTAGTTCAGCAATTTTTTTTGATAAATCTGAATCATTATAGTTTTCTGTGATTTCCTTTAGCTTTTCAATTTGAACTTTAACAACAGGAACTCCTGCTATGCCAAATCTTTCATGTGCCAATAAAAATTTAGCATAAGTCCAGCCCTTACCCTCTTCGCCAATCAATTGATCAGCCGGAACTTTAACGTCTGTAAAAAATACAGAATTAACTTCATGATCGCCATCAATTGTAATAATGGGTTTAACTTCAATTCCTGGAGTATTCATATCGATTAAAAGAAATGAAATACCCTCTTGCTTTTTCTGCGTGGTCTCGGTTCTGACTAAACAAAAAATCCAATCAGCATTTTGAGCCAACGTTGTCCATGTTTTAGAACCATTAACGATGTAATGATCGCCTTCTAAAACCGCTTTCGTTTTCAATGAGGCAAGATCTGAACCAGAACCTGGCTCAGAGTATCCTTGGCACCACCAAGTATTAAACTCAAGAATATCAGGTAAAAATCTATCCTTCTGTTCTTGATTACCAAAAGTGTATATAACAGGTCCAACCATGCTCAAACCAAAAGGAAGAATAGTCGGGCATTGAGCTGAGGCCAATTCATTTAGAAATAAATATATTTGAACAGGGGACCATCCAGTTCCGCCATATTCGACAGGCCAGTTATAACCCATCCATCCCTTGCTATGAATAAATTTATGAAAATCAATTAAATCCTGTTTTGTCAAAGCTGAGCCCTTCTCTTGTTTCTCTCTCACATGTGAGGGATACTCTTGCCCATTTAAACCCGCTCTGATTTCTTCTTGAAATTGAAGATCTTGTTCTGAAAAACTTATATCCATGTTAGTGTTCCTGTTTTTTAGATTATTCTTAAGCCGAGAATTATACTGCACCATATGTTAGAAAAACAGCACCATCCAGTAGCTTTTGATATTACTCAACGAGTAAAAGTACATGATAAACAAATTCTTTATGTATGTAACTCTGATAAAGAAGCACAATTTTTAAAAAATGAACTTTTGTTGTTTTTTGAAACTGATGAAATTGGATATTATTCAGATAGAGAAATACTGCCATATGATAGATTTTCAACAACAGAATCTATTATTCAAAATAGAATTCAATTACTTAATGGTGATAAAAATTCATTCAAGGTTGTTGTAACGAGTTGCATAAATTTATTTGAAAGATTGCCATCAAAAAGTTTTTTTCAATCAAGAAAAAAATATATTATCGGTGACTTACTATCAATCAAAGATTTGGTGCTAGCTCTTGAAGAGCTTAATTATCAAAGAGTTGATAAGGTCGAATCAATAAATCAATTTACTGTAAGAGGCGGAGTAGTTGATTTTTATTCAGGCTTTATTTCAAAACCTGTGCGTATAGAATTTTTTGATAATGAAATAGATGAAATTAGAGAATTTGATCCTGGAACGCAACATATGGTCGGAAAACTGACTGAGTTTCAATTATTTACTGGTTCAGAATTATGCTTAGATGATCCATCAATTAGCGACTTTAAATCATTATGGAGAGATTTTTTTCCAACTCATGATGAACGACATTGTGAAATTTTTAAGGCTCTAGCAGATGGTAAAATTATTGAGGGTTATGAAATATATTCTCCGATTATTCATAGAAATCATTCAAATATATTAGAACATTTTGAAGGATTTGATTTAATTACCTCTGAAGATATCAATAACACTTTAAGTGAATATTATTTATTTGTTAAAGAGCGATATGAAGAAGAATCCATTGATCTTTCAAGACCAATATTAAAACCAAAAGACTATATTTTTGAAATTAATGATATTAAGAATTATTTAGATTCATTTGATAAAGTTGATTTTTTTAGATCAGATTTTAAAAACCATGCCCCATTCAAACAACTGGATTTTTTTATTGAAAATCAACTCAGTGGAGATATAAATACTTTATTAATTTCATCATCAGAACAAACAAAGTTAGATGAAATAAATAAGAAATATAGAATTAAGTCAACCTCACTTCCATTTAAAGTTATAAGTGGAATTTTTACCTGTAGACATCTTCCTACTAGATCTTTCATACATGATGAAAGTAAATTTGTTCATATAAATATTGATACCTATGAAACTCTTGAAAAAATTGAAACAAAAGCATCCTCCCCTATACAAGAATCTCTATATGAAAACTTTAATAACCCATTTAACGACGATGAGTTAGTTATTCACATTGACTATGGAATTGGGATTTATAAAGGTTTAGAGGTGCTTAAAACAAATGCTAGTGAGGAGGAATACATTCAAATTGAGTACCTAGATAAAGAAAAATTGTATGTGCCAATCAGACAAGCTTATTTAGTTTCTAAATTTCAAGTTACTCAATCTCAAGGTAACAAATTAGATTCATTATCCTCAACAAAATGGAAAACTAAAAAAGAGAAAGCAAAACTTAAGGCTTTAGATCATGCTGCAGAGTTACTAGACATCGAATCTAGACGATCAATTGCTTCATCGCATCAATTAACCTGTGATGAGAAAACTTATATCGAATTTGATGCTGATTTTCCATATGTTCTAACCTTAGATCAGGCAAATTGCATTAAGGATGTATTAAAGGATATATCTTTGATTAAACCTATGAATAGAGTGATTTGTGGAGATGTAGGTTTTGGAAAAACAGAAATTGCTATGAGGGGAGCGTTCGTTTCGGTCTATTCTAAAAAACAAGTAATGCTTCTAGCACCAAGCACAGTATTAGCTAAACAACACCTTGAAAGTTTTACAAAAAGATTTGCAAAATTTCCAGTAAATATTGCACTTCTAACAAGACATACATCACTAAAACAAAAAACGAAGATTTACAGTGACTTTAAAAATCATAAAATAGACATATTGATCGGAACTCATTCGTTGCTAAATAATGAAATCCCATTGGATAACTTGGGTTTTTTGATAATAGATGAAGAACACAGGTTCGGGACAAAACAGAAAGAAATTATAAAATCTAGACAATCAACAACACATATTTTGTATATGTCAGCTACTCCTATTCCCAGAACTTTGAATCTTGTTTACTCAGGTCTCAAGGATTTCTCTTATTTGTATACACCTCCATTAGAGAGACTTAGCGTAAAAACTTTCTTGCATTCTCAAAATCAACAAATTATTAAAAATGCCATCGATCGAGAAATGTCTAGAGGTGGACAAGTTTTTTTAGTTCAGAATGATATTTCTAAAATGCAGGGCCTCAAAAATCAAATTATAGATTTAGTTCCTAATGCAAACATAGAGATCGCCCATGGCAGGCTTTCAAAAAAGGAAATTACTAAAACCATGAGTGGCTTTAATAACAATACGATAGATGTTTTGATATGCACAACGATTGTGGAGATGGGACTTGACATACCAAACGCAAATACAATGATTGTTATTGATGCGCATAATTTCGGTCTTTCACAGCTTCACCAATTAAGGGGTCGAGTAGGAAGATCATTGCGACAAGCATATTGCTATTTAATAATTCCAACATTAGATATAAAAAAGGGTCCTAAAGCTAAATTAGAATCATTGGTTAGACACTCAGATCTTGGATCAGGATATTTTATTGCACAAGAGGATCTTGAGATAAGGGGTGCTGGTGATTTCCTAGGAATTAATCAAAGTGGTCATGTTGAGGCTATAGGATTAAGCATGTATCTTTCGATGTTAAAAACTGCTGTGAATGATTTAAAAGGTAACACACCAGAGGCTATAGTTGATACCGAAATAAATTTCAACGATCGAGCTTTAATAACAGAATCATATCTACCTGTTGCAAACGAAAGACTTAAATTTTATAGATCCTTGAATGATGCTCAAAGCAATACTTTAATTGATGAAATATTAGAAAATCTCAAAGATAGATGCGGCAAAGCTAATGAAGAGCTTTTAAACTTAATTTCAAATTCAAAAATCAGAATATTGGCTAGCAAGGTTGGTGTTAAAAAAATATATTCTAATGATCGCAATGCCATGCTTACCTTTAGCAATGACTTAAACGATTCAACATATAAAAAATTAATTGGCTTGATACAAGAAGGATCAGCTAAGATTAAACTTAATAAAGAAAATAAAATAACTCTTGATGTTTCAGATGCTGAAAATAAACGATTTGCTGTTAAAGATTTACTTGAAAAACTTATTTAAAATAAGAAAATTACTATTATTTTGTCTATTTTCTTTGCCGGTTCTTGGTCAAGATAAACTTTCAACCGAATATAAAATTGAAGTTATAGTTTTTGAGCAAGTTGAGTTAATTGGTGATGAAAAGTTTCAACCTAAATCTTTAAATCTAAATGAGTTAAATATTATTTCCCTGTTGGCAAAACCTGAAATAATTTTAAATACTGAGAAAATTTCTCAGTCATTTCAAAACATTGATGTTCCCTTAGATATTGAGCTGATAGATATTGAGAAATCAAATGAAATAAATGGAGCTATTTCGATTAATGAAACAAATGTTAAAAGTAAAATCAACACAGCTAAATGGTACGAGAAGCAAAACAAATTAAATCAATTAGATAATATCTATCGAAGATTAGATCGGAGAAAAGAGTATCGCATCTTACATAAAGCTTCATGGTTGCAGCCAGCTCTTGCGGAATCAAATGCTCCTTTTATTCACGAAGTTTTTAATACTAATGGCGTATTAATAAAGCTTTATCAAAGCAGATATCTGCACTTAGAAGTATTAGCATACCTGGGGGGTAATTTAATTACGGATAGTAATGCTGATTTAGTAAAGGAAATTAAATTAGACGCTTTACAAAATTCGATCCCAGAAGTTGTAGTTAATCAAGATATTGAAATTGATTCAACAATTCTAGTAAATGATGAGCTTATTTTATCTACCAAGAACTTTGAAAACTCTTCCAGCAAATTAGAGGTAACGCAAGATGAAGTTAGTTATCTGTTAAAAGAAGAAAGAAGAATATTTAAAAACGAGTCACATTACTTCGATCATCCTAAGTTGGGTGTAATTATTTCGGTTTATGATTCGTCTTTATAAAAGGCGTGTTCATCCAATGAATGATCAGTCATATCTTTGACGCCTGCTAATTCTGGCAGGGTTTCTAGTAGAGTTTTTTCTATGCCGTCTTTAAGTGTTACATCTACCATGCCGCATCCTTGACAACCTCCACCAAATTGAAGAACTGCATACATGTCATCTGTAATTTCCATTAAACTCACAACGCCTCCATGAGATTCAAGCATTGGGTTAATTTCATTATAAATAACGTAGTTCACTCGATCCTCAAGAGGACTATCAGGGGAAATATTTGGCAATCTAGCATTTGGTGCTTTGATAGTTAATTGGCCGCCAAAATTGTCGATATCATAATTAACTTCAGCATCAAGCAAAAAGGGAATACTACGTTCCTCAACATACACCGAAAGTTTTGGGAGTGATATTAACGTATCTGAGGGATTTAGCTCATCTGGTTTACAATAAGCCAAACAAGTCTCTGCATTTGGAGTGCCAGGGTCTGATATGAAAACTCTTACGGCTGTTCCTGGCTCATCTTTGTCTTTAATCAAGTTAGCAAGATACTCTTCGGCAGTATTTGTAATTGTGATAATCTTGCTTGTCATAATATGTGGATTAAAAGAATATTAGCATCGTTAATGGGCATTCGAGCCTCACAGGACCTTGAAAAAGATCTAGATAACATAACCATTTCAAAATTTATTTTTCTATTTTTTTCCTTAAACATAGTTTTTATAAGTTTAATTATACTCATAATCAATTTGATATGAATAAGTTCTCTGAATTCATCAATGAACTAATGACATTTTCAGATATTAGACCTGTTATTCATTTATCTTCGGCAAAAGGCTATCGAGCCAGAGCTGAGTTTGGATGGAGCAAGGGTCTCTACACAATGATGGCAGATGGAAAAAAAATATTTATGGATAGGTCATCAATTCCCCACTCAAGTATTCAAGAAATGATGCCAAAGTTATTAGCAAGTCTTAATAATTCCGAGGTTTTAACTAAAAAATTATTTCAAATTAATTTTAGAACTTCGGGAACAATTGTACTGGTTACATTGATCTATCATTGCCCTTTGCAAGAAGATTGGAATCAAGAAATTATAAAAATTAATAATACATTTAAAAATATTTCGATTATAGGAAGAAGCAAGAAGCAAAAAATATCTATTGGCGAAGAAAATATTATGCTTACATTTGATCATGGCGAATCAAATTTTAAGATCTTGCAAAATGATACTGGGTTCTTTCAACCAAATTTTTATCTCTACCCAATGATGATCTCTTTCATTATCAAACATTTAAAAAAATCAGAAGATTTATTGGAACTTTACTGCGGTTGTGGTGGCTTTACCCTGCCCTTAGCTAAAAATTTTAATAATATCTTTTCAACTGAAAGCAATAAGCATGCTATCAAATTATTAAAAGAGTCAATAATGCTTAATGGTATAAATAATATTAATACGGCAAGACTTTCGGACAATGAAACAGCATCTGCACTTAATAATGATCGAGCTTTTAGGAGGTTAGATTCAATTGATCTTAAATCATATAGATTTAGCCACATCTTAGTTGATCCTCCTCGAGCCGGTTTAAGCGAGGAAACAATTAATTTATCTAAAAAATTTAAAAATATGATCTATATTTCGTGTAATCCAAAAACATTTTTTAAGGATTTAGAAAAGTTAGATAGAAAGATTGATTCAATTGGATTATTCGATCAATTTTCAAATACACATCACTTAGAAGTAATTGCATTATTGAAATAAAAATTTAAGAGATTAAATTAGTCTTTAATTCAGATAATTTAAGCTCTTCAGTTTTTCGATAGCGTCTGGCTTCAGCAAGCATCAAGTTTACAATTCTATCTTCTTGTTCTTTTGTTCTTGCCAGAAGCAGCTTTTTATGAAGAATTTCCATGGTTTTTGTATAAGTTTCCATCGATAAATAATACACCAAGATATTGCCTTGAGGAATGAAGATGAGATACTAGCACTTGAAATGTTAATACAATTAAATTCAAAACAATCTAAATTAAAAGATCAGTTGCAAGAGTACTTTGCTGGACTAATATCGCCTGAATTAAAGGCTGAATTAAGTAATCCAAAATACTTTGAAGGTGGCGGACCAGAATTTAAACAAGCTATGCGAACAATGGGTGCCGATGGATGGATAGGCTTGAGCTGGAAAAAAGAACTAGGGGGCAAGGAACTTAGTCCAATGGAGCAATATATCTTTGTTGAAACTGTTATGCGCACAGGCTTCCCTTTTCCTTTTTTAACGACCGAATCTGTTGGTCCGATGATTGCAGAGTATGGTTCCGATTGGGCAAAGGATGAAATTGCTACAAAGATATTACAAGGAGAATTAATATTTGGAATTGGCTATTCAGAACCAAATTCAGGCACTGACCTTGCTTCACTGCAAACCAAAGCTATAAAAGAGAATGATGGGTATCTAATTAACGGTCAAAAAATGTGGACAAGCCTTGCTAATTTTTCAGACTATATTTGGCTTGCTGCGAGAACTGATTTTGAAGTAAAAAATCATAAAGGAATTTCAATGTTTATTGTGCCAACAACTAATCCAGGATTCTCTTTGTCGGCAATCAATACGTTAGGTGATGTAAGAACTAATGCAACATTCTATGAGGACATTAAAGTTCCAGATAGCCATTTGGTTGGAAATCTGAATGAGGGATGGTCCCTGATTACTAGCCAACTAAATTTAGAACGCTTGGCTTTAGTTAACCATGGTCCAGTTGAAGAATTATATAAAAATGTATTAGCTCTAGCTCAGAAAACTAAAATTAATAATGATCAATTTTTAATTGATTTGTCTTGGGTAAAACAAAATTTTGCAGAAATTCATTCAGGCATCGAGGCACTTAAACTTATTTGTTGGAAACAGACATGGATTATGGAATCTGGGCAATTAAACATGGCTGAAGCTTCTGTTGCAAAAGTGTATGGATCAGAATTCTTTATTGAAGCATACAGACTGTTAATGGAGATTATGGGTGAATTAAGCCTTCTAAAAAATGACTCAGAATTAAATGTTCTAAATGCACGACTTGAAAGAATGTACAGAACTGCCTCTATTTTAACTTTCGGTGGAGGAACTAATGAAGTTCAACGAGATATAATTGCTATGGCAGGACTCTTTATGCCTAGAACTCGATAATGGATTTTTCAGAATTAGACTATCAAGCCAAAGTAAGAGATTCATTAAATAAAATTCTTACTGATAAATGTTCTCAAGATGAACTTAAGAATTTTGATGATGGCTTCAAGCATGATGATGCCCTCCTCTCCTTACTTGCTGAGAATGGATACTTGGGATTAGGTATAAATGAAAAATTTGGTGGAAGTGGTGAGGATCTATATGATCTAGGCATTCTCTTTGAACGTCTTGGATATTTCGCAGCGCCACTAAGTTTAACCGGATGTTTGGTTGATGTAGCACAAACCATTCAAAAGTTTAGTGAAGCTGAAAAACATAGATCGATTCTTAAGTCTATTGTTAAAGGAGAAATCTATACTTCAGCAATTCTTGAACCGAACAATCAAGACCCAGAAAATCCTATCACTAAAGCTAAATTTAATGGAGATAAGATTCTTATAAATGGTGTTAAATATTTATCCGAAATTGCATCTGTTGCAAAAAGTATCTTAGTATCAGTAAGTTCTGATGAGGGTGTACTTCTAGTGCTTATAGACAAAGATAAAGTGAAATTAACACCTCTTGCAAGTACTGCTAATTCTCCAATATTTAAAGTAGAAATAAATGATGTCACTCTTGACCAATCATCAATTATTCATGAAAAGGGTCGTGGATTGGAGGCGCTGAGATATTTATTACAAATTAATATGGTGATGAGAAGTTATATTGCTCTGGGTGTTGCCGAAAAAATGACAGCGCTTATTGCCTCATACACATCTGAAAGAGAGCAATTTGGAAGAGTTATTGGAACTTTTCAAGCTGTTTCGCATAGAGCGGCAGATTGCTTTATCGAGCTTGAGTGTTTAAGACTGGTCAATCAGCAAGCTTCGGTTAATCTCAATACAAATCATGATTGTGAAAATGATGCGTTAATCTCAAAAATATGGGCAGGAAATGCTTGCCATAAGATAAGTTACTCAGCTCAGCATCTTCATGGAGGCACAGGAGTGGATAAAGATTATGTGTTGTGGAGATATTGCCTATTAGCGAAAGAATGTGAGTTAATAAATGGTTCAGCGAGTCAAAATATTGACAGGTTAGGAACTAACATTAGCTCAAATCAGTAGCTTATAGTTGATCTGAGAGCTCTGGTAAAGCATTAAATAAATCAGCAACTAGGCCATAGTCAGCGACTTGGAAAATAGGTGCATCCTCATCTTTATTTATGGCAACTATTACTTTTGAATCCTTCATACCAGCTAGATGCTGAATCGCTCCACTAATACCAACTGCAATATATAAATCTGGAGCAACGATTTTTCCAGTTTGGCCAACTTGGTAATCATTAGGAACAAAGCCGGCATCCACTGCAGCTCTTGATGCACCAACTGCGGCGCCCAATTTATCAGCAATTGTCTCTAAAAGATGAAAATTATCTCCTGACTGCATGCCTCTTCCACCAGAAATAACTATGCTAGCCGCTGTCAGTTCTGGTCTATCACTTTTAGCTATTTCTTCACCGACAAATGAAGATAATTCAGATACGCCATCTGCATTAATAGAATCAATAGAGGCAGACCCTCCATTGGCACTAACAGGATCAAAAGCTGTTGCTCTAACCGTGATTACTTTTATAGCATCATTAGACTTAACTGTAGCAATACAACTTCCAGCATAGATAGGACGTTTGAAAGTATCATCTGATACGACTTCAGTAATTTCAGAAATTTGTTGCACATCTAGTAGAGCACTGACTCTTGGTAATACGTTTTTTCCAAAAGTGGTAGCAGGAGCTAATATATGTGAGTAATCATTCGAAACTGACTTAATTAAATTTGCTGCGCTCTCAGCCAACTGATTTTCATAAGCAGCATCATCAGCAAGTAGAACTTTATCTATGCCTTCAATAGCGGCAGCTTCTTCTGCGGCAGTCTGACAAGAGTGTCCTAACACAATTAAATGTATGTCACCGCCTATGACGTTTGCAGCTGCAACAGTATTAAGTGTTGCTGGTTTTAATTGTGTATTATCGTGTTCTGCTATTACAAGTACGCTCATGAAATCACCTTTGCTTCATTTGTTAATTTGCTAACCAATTCTTCCACTGATTCTACTTTAATTCCCTCTTGTCTAGTTGGAGGCAATTCAACCGAAAGAAGTTCCATTCGGGGGGATGTATCAATACCCATCTCAGCAACTGGTTTGATATCTAATTCTTTTTTCTTTGCTTTCATTATATTTGGTAAAGAAGCATATCGAGGCTCATTAAGCCTTAAGTCTGTAGTTATAATTGCAGGCAATGAAACTTTAATTGTTTGAAGTCCCCCATCAATCTCTCTTGTAACAGATGCAGAATCACCATCGATAACAACCTCAGATGCAAATGTTGCTTGAGAATAATTTAATAATGCAGCCAACATTTGACCAGTTTGATTATTATCGCCGTCAATTGCTTGTTTACCTAAAATTACTAGTTGTGGAGCCTCAGCCTCAATGACATTTGCCAAGGCTTTTGCAATGCCAAGTGGTTCTAGAAGTGAATCAGATTCAATCAATATGGCCCTATCAGCACCGAGCGCTAATGCAGTTCTTAGTTGCTCTTGAGAATCAGACTTACCTACAGTAACAGCTATAACTTCTGATGCAGTACCAGACTCTTTTAATCGCACAGCCTCTTCAATAGCAATTTCACAAAATGGATTCATTGCCATTTTTACATTGTTTAGATCTACGTCTGATTGATCGCCCAATGGTCTTACTTTAACGTTATAATCTACAACACGTTTGATGGGTACTATAATTTTCATAGAATGGGCTCGTTTAATTTGATACTATTGTATTTGTTTATAATTAGATATTGATTATTTATATAATATCACTATTTAGGTAATTATTACGGATATAATTGTAATGTTTTTTTACCACTAAAAAAAGGGAGATTGGAATGGAAAGAGAAGTTATGGAATACGATGTAGTTATCGTAGGCGGAGGGCCTTCTGGACTCAGTGCTGCCATCAAACTTGCTCAGCTTGCCAAAGAAAACAATAAACCCCTGGAAATTTGTCTTCTAGAGAAAGGATCTGAAATAGGTGCGCATATTCTTTCTGGAAATGTTTTTCAACCAACAGCATTAAATGAACTTATTCCAGATTGGAAAGAAAAAAACTGCCCTCTTACGGTGCCTGTAAAAAAAGATAAATTGATGTTTATGTTTGAGAAATTTAGCATCCCCATTCCGTCCTTTGTTATGCCTCCTATGAACAATCATGGCAATTATGTAGCCAGTCTTGCAAATCTTTGCAGATGGCTTGCAACACAAGCTGAAGATTTAGGCATAGAAATATTTCCGGGATTTCCTGCAAGTGAGATTCTCTATGACAATGAAAAAGTTGTTGGAGTTAGAACAGGAGATATGGGAGTAAGTTTAGATGGTGAAGAAAAATCAAGTTTTGAGGCTGGAATAGATATAAAAGCTAAATACACCATATTTGGTGAGGGCTGCAGGGGACATCTTGGAAAACAACTTATTGCTAAGTACAGCTTGGATGAAGGCAAGGACCCACAACATTATGGTATTGGCTTTAAAGAAGTTTGGAAAATTAAAGATGAAATGCATGAAGAAGGATTGGTTATTCATACCAATGGCTGGCCTAGTGCAAAAAATACTCCAGCTGGATCATACCTATATCATGCAGACAACAATGAGGTCTACTTAGGCTATGTAGTGCCGTTAGATTATGAAAATCCTTATTTAAGTCCATTCGATGAATTTCAAACATGGAAGACACATCCATCCATTCGCCCTTACTTAGAAGGTGGAGAACGACTGACTTATGGCGCAAGAGCACTTATAAAAGGTGGCCTACAATCTCTACCTAGTATGGAATTTCCAGGTGGCGTCTTGGTAGGTGACAATGCGGAGACTTTAGTTTTCTCAAAAATTAAAGGTTCTCATACAGCTATGAAATCTGGAATGCTTGCAGCTGAGGCAATCTTTAAAAATATTGATAATGAGGATGATTTAAATTTCAATGAACTAATTCAATCTAGCTGGATCCAAACCGAACTGTACAAATCTAGAAACTTTGGACCAATGTTTCATAAATTTGGAGCTTTAATTGGTGCAGCTTTTAATGCAATGGATCAATTAATTTTTAGAGGAAATCTACCATTCACGCTCAGACACACAACACCTGATTACGCTTGTATGAAGCCAGCAGCAGATATGCCAAGAATTGAGTATCCTAAACCTGATGGAAAAGTTAGCTTTGATAAACTTAGCTCGGTCTTTCTATCTAATACTTATCATGAGGAAGATCAGCCATGTCATTTAACTCTTAAAGATTCATCAATCCCAATACTGCAAAATCTTCCAATGTACGATGAGCCAGCTCAGCGATATTGTCCAGCTGGTGTTTATGAAGTGGTTGAAAAAGATTCAGGCCCAGAATTTGTTATTAATGGGCAGAATTGTGTGCACTGTAAAACATGTGACATCAAAGATCCATCTCAAAATATTACCTGGGTTACGCCAGAAGGAACCGGTGGGCCTAATTACCCAAATATGTAATGCATAAAGCTAATCTGATTGCATTATTAGTTCTATTTACTGGATGTTCTTCTGAGTCTCCACAAGACCAATTTGAATCATTGCTTGGTTCAGAATGGTCTAAAGTTGTTAATGATAACCCTGTATATGCCT
>ERZ802822.897-NODE-897-length-19932-cov-28.662654_pt1 | contig 19932 bp, 17 predicted proteins | sample MGYA00345649_ERZ802822 | MGnify/ENA primary metagenome ERZ802822 (study PRJEB30503, sample SAMEA104212359) | marine metagenome | biome: Westerlies Biome; feature: [SRF] surface water layer (ENVO:00010504) within the epipelagic zone...; material: water...
TCTGATTTTACAAATCCTATTAATTGATATTCGATAGATGCAAAGCCCTTTGTTGAAGATTTAATCTGATCAAAAAAATCTACAATAACTGAGGATAATGGCATTTCAAAAACTATTGAAACTTGATTGCCAAAATAAGTCATGTCTTTTTGAACACCTCTTTTACTTGTACATAGTGTAATTACATTTCCGACATACTCATTTGGAGTAAGAATGGTAGTGTTTACAATTGGCTCTCTAATTTCATCAATATCGTTAGGGGCTGGGAGTTGAGACGGATTATCACATTTAATAATAGCTCCATCATTTTTTAAAACCTCATATTCAACAGAGGGTGCGGTTGAAATTAGATCTAAATCATACTCTCTCTCAAGTCTTTCTCTTATAACCTCCATATGAAGAGTCCCAAGAAAGCCACATCTAAAACCAAAACCAAGAGCATCTGATACCTCGGGTTCATACAGTAGGGATGAGTCATTGAGAATTAGTTTAGATAAGGCGTCTCGAAATCTTTCGTAGTCATCAGAATTTACTGTGAACATTGAGGCGAATACCTTTGGATTAACTTTTTTAAAGCCTGGAAGCGCTATGGTAACCTCATCACCTGACTGAACTATGGTGTCGCCCACGGGTGCACCTTTAATGTTTTTAATACCTGCAACTAAGTAACCAACTTCTCCAGCTGAAAGAATATCCCTCTTTATTTTCTTTGGCGAAAATATTCCTATTTCATCAGCATTATGACTTTGACCTGTTGAATATATTTTAAACTTTTGTCCAGTTTTAATTGATCCGTTTTTAATTCTTACTAACGAAACTACTCCTAAATAAGAATCGAACCATGAATCAATAATCAATGCTTGAAGGGGAGAGTCAGGATTACCTTTGGGGGACGGAATATCTGTAATCAGCATATCTAACAAGTCCTCTATACCCTCTCCAGTTTTAGCACTTACCAAGGGTGAAGAATCAGCATTAATACCAATCATATCTTCTATTTCTTTTTTAACTCTATCTGGTTCAGATTGAGGTAAATCAATTTTATTAATTACTGGCACAACTTCTAAACCTTGATCAACAGCTGTATAGCAATTAGCAAGCGTTTGCGCTTCAACTCCTTGCGATCCGTCCACAACTAAAAGAGCACCTTCACATGCTGACAAAGATCTTGAAACTTCGTAAGAAAAATCTACGTGACCTGGTGTGTCTATAAAATTTAATAGGTATTCAGTATCAGCTTTTTTGTATTCTAAGGTCACTGCTTGGGCTTTAATAGTTATTCCTCTCTCTCTTTCTATATCCATAGAATCAAGAATCTGTTCAGACATCTCCCGAGCAGTCAGACCACCACAATACTCAATTAATCTATCCGACAGCGTTGATTTGCCATGATCAATATGCGCTATTACAGAAAAGTTTCTAATATTTTTCATAAGTTAGTGCTATTTTACAGGCAATAGGAACTATATTGGAGTAAATAAAGTCTATTAAATATTAATTAATAGTTATCGACCTTATTAACCTTCCACCATTTCTGATGATATGGAAAGCAACTTTATTACCAGAAGAAAAATTTTCTAGCGCCTCTTCAAAAGATTCAACATCATCAATTTCAAACTTTTTGCCTTTGTATTGAATCATGGTAATCAAATCACCTCTAGTGACTTTTCCTGAGGCAGGCGAGCCAGGATTTACTCTAGAAACAATCACTCCATCAGGCAAATTAGACATATTAGGATTATCTCTATCTACATCTGCAACTTTTAATCCAATTGGATCAGATGAGGTTTGAGATTTTGCAGGAACAAATGATTCGTTATTAACTGGAAGTTCTCCAAGAATGAAATCAAGTTCTATTTCATTGCCATCTCTTATAACTTGTGCACTAGCACTTGAATTAGGCTCCAGTTGTCCAACAACATGAGGCAAATTAGAGCTAAATTTAATTTCTTTATTGTTAAATTCTATAATGACATCACCTGGGAGCAGACCTGCATTATCTGCTGACTCACCCGCTTCCACATCATTAATTAAGGCGCCATAAGGCTTTTTCATTCCTAATGCATCAGCCAAATCACTGTCAACTTCACTCATTCTAACGCCTAGGTATCCTCTAGATACCTCACCTTTTCTAATAATTTGATCAGCTACATCTACAGCAACATTCATTGGAATTGCAAAAGCTAAACCCTGATAACCACCACTTCTTGAATAAATCTGAGAATTAATACCTACAACATTTCCATTAAGATCAAATAAAGGGCCACCAGAATTTCCTGGATTTATAGCTACATCTGTTTGAAGAAATGGAACATAATTTCCAATATTATTGTTTTGGATACTTCTTCCTTTTGCACTCACTATTCCTGCGGTAACTGAAAAATCAAAACTAAAAGGAGAACCAATGGCTACAACCCAGTCACCAACCTTCAATTTATCGCTATCACCAACCTTTACCTGTGGGAGATTTTCTCCATTAACTTTTAAAACTGCCAAATCCGAGAGAGGGTCAACTCCAATAATTTCAGCAATATATTCTCTTCTGTCTGAAAGAGACACAACAACTTCAGTTGCATCTTCAACAACATGAAAGTTCGTAAGTATATAATTGTCTCTTAAAATAAAACCAGACCCATAAGATACCGATTCCCTTTTTTGCTCTGGCGCCTCTCTATATTGTCTTGGAATTCCAAATCGTTCTAACATTTCATCCGGGATTCCGCCATAGCCATAGGATTGTCTTTGAGTTATTTCTTTTTTTGACGTGATATTAACAACAGCTGGAGCCGACTCATCAACCAATTCAGATATATTTTCTGGTAAAGCAGCGAATAAAGTATTTGAAAATAATAAATTACAAAATAGAATCGAAAGACAGATTTTTTTAATATTGTTCATAGTATGTTTTTAGCTTATTAATTTATTATGTTCGCTACTGCTAATGCTGATTGAGTATCAATATTTCCATATATTGTTAATACTCTTCCATCAGCTAGAGGAACTAAGTAGATAGTTTTATTTCCATGTTTCCAGTTCCTTACTTTTTTAAGGCCTAAATCTTTTTTTTCAATGCGTAAAGTGAAGTTTTCATTGCCTCTCATAAACATTCTTTGATTGTTAGGTTGCCTAGTAAAGCCCACATTTTTTAAATCAACATTGTAAGGTTTTGTATTCATGAAATCAGGATTATTTATTACGCTCATTACGTGATCAACTAAATTATTTTCAGTCATATTGACAATATTTTTAGCTTCTTCACTGTTTATTGCTAAATCTAATTTATTCTTTGCAGAATAGTCTTCACCCATCCTAGATAATTCTGTTTGATTGATAAAAAATAAAGTTATTAAAATGGAAGCTGCCGCAGTAAGTCCATTAGAAAACCAGAAATTATAATTAAGCTTATTCCTATTGTGATCAACAAAGATCTCATTAGGATTCTCTTGGTTAAGTGCAGAACTTATAAGGCCATAATATGAGAGTTTTTTTTGTAAATCTTTTCTCTTAGAAACTGACTCTAATACATTTTGTATCTCAAATGGATCAAGCTCTCCATCAAATAGTGCTGATAAATTTTCTTCAAGATTTTTATTATTATCCATTTTTATAACTCCTCCGCTATATATTCTAGGACTCCTTCTCTAGCCCTAAAAATTCTAGATCTTACTGTTCCAATGGGGGTATTGGTTATATTAGCAATTTCTTCATAACTCTTCCCATCAACTTCTCTTAATGTAAAAGCAGTCCTCAAAGACTCAGGCAGACTATCTACATAAGACTTTATTCTGTTAAGAGACTCTAAATGCATAAGACTATTTTCAGGATTTTCATATGAAGGGAAGTCTATTTCTACAGAATCAGATGAAATATTAATTTTTTGTTTCTTATAAGCAGAGCTTGCAACATAATTCTTTGCTAAATTTATAGCTATCCTATAAATCCATGTAAATAGTGCGCTCTCACCTCTAAAACTATTTAACTGTTGCCAAACCTTTGTGAAGGTTTGCTGTGCAATATCTTCTGAATCTTCTTTAGATTTAGTAAAAGAATATAAAGAGGCGTAGACTCTTGGGTAATATTTTGTCATTAAAAAATTAAAAGCTCCTTCGTCCCCATTTTGAGCTTTGTTAATTAACAAAGAGTCTTCATTAAGGACATTCTTATTCATTTATTTTTCCTTACAAATTAAGACAGAATAAAACATCAAAAGTTTCCTTGCTTGTTAAATTTTTTCAGGTGGGTATCAATAAAGGCTTCATGATCTTTATTTCCTAAAGACTCTTGTTTAAAGATATAGTCGTATAAAGATTGATCATCATAGTCTAGAATTTCGTCAAATAAATTTACATCATTTTCATTCAATGATGAAAGCACTTGACTTGAAAACTCTCTCAAAAGAAGATCAATTTCTCTCATACCCCTTCTGCATTTCCAATAGATTCTGTTTATTTCTTGATTCATTAGTTAAAATAATTTTATTGAGCAATAATTTTACAAGAAAATAGACATACAAAATAAATTAATATCATTTGGATCCATTTATATAGATTCGCTTAGAGTTATTGATGTTATTGGAGATATTAAAAAAGTTGAAAAATTTTTAGAAGGTCAAGTAACATCTGATAGTAATTCTATCAAAGATGGTGATTATCAACTTTCATCAATTTGTAATCAAAAAGGTCTTGTAGTGGCAAGCTTCTTTCTTACAAAAGAGAATAATAATTTCAAAATAATAATTGATGAAAGTCTTATTAATATAATCATAGATGATCTGAGTCCTTATTCTAAATTTTTTGGTGTAACATTTGAGTTAACTTCTCAATTTGTAATAGGTTCTATTTCTGATCATGAAAAGATAAAGCCTTTTCTTAAAAATGAATACTTTTCGCTAACAGTGCAACTAAGTCACAAAAAAAATGAGTTGAATAATTCTATAAAACTAAACGAATGGTTAACAGCTAATAAAATTTTAAGAAATTATTTCTTATCAATTGATGATATAAATAAATATAGACCACTTGAGCTTAATTATGATCTTTTAAGAGTTTCTTTTGATAAGGGTTGTTATAGAGGTCAAGAAGTTGTTGCTAGAATGAAATACTTGGGAGTGAATAGAAGAAGGTTTAGTACAGTTATAACTAAATCTGATTATGAATTTGAAAAAGATTTTAAAGTTGTCGGTAACATAATTGATTTAAAAAATTATGGTGTTTTCAACGCTATTATTAAAAGAGAAGATTTAGAAACACTAAAAGAAAACAACGGGGTAATAACAATAATTTAATTTCTACCAAGAAATACCCTGAGTATTATTTTTTAATAGTATTTTATTTGCCTTAGAAAAATGAGAACAACCAAAAAAACCCCTATACGACGATAAAGGAGATGGGTGTGGTGCTGTTAGAACATAATTCCTATTTTCATCAATAAGCTTTCTTTTTGAAATAGCTTTTTCACCCCATAGTAGAAATACAACATTGCCTTTTTTATTTAATTTACAAATAACTAAATTTATAAGATTATCCCAACCTATTTTAGAATGTGAGCCGGGTTTAGAGTCTTCAACCGTAAGAGATGTATTTAATAATAATACTCCTTGTTTAGCCCATTCATGTAAATTGCCAGAATCATTTATAACAAAGCCTATATCATTTTTTATTTCTTTATAAATATTTTTCAAAGAAGGAGGTATCTTATTACCTTTGTTAACAGCAAATGCTAAACCGTTAGCTTCAGCATCTTGGTGATATGGGTCTTGACCAAAAATTACAAGTTTTGTATTAGTAAAACTACATAAGTTAAATGCGCTATATATATTTTGTATTGGTGGGTAGATTGATATATTTTTTTCTATTCTTGAGCACAAATAATCTATCGTCGTATTCAAACAAAGCTTTAATTCAGATGAATTTATTTCCTTTTCCCAGTCATTTGGCAATCTGTATAGCGCTTGTAGTTTATGCATAAATTAACTTAAATCTTATCCACAGAATCTGTGGATAAAGTTATGGATAACTTTATTTATACCATATAAAGCCCCTTTGTATAAAGGTTTTATTAAAGTTGAACAAAAATTATACAGATATATAATAAAACACCATATATCAGTAGTTTAAGAAAAATATGTGCAGTTATTAAAGCTTATTTGTAATAATAAATAAGTGCTTCAATATCATTTTATTTAACTGTTGACAAGTATTATTTACACTTAATTTTACATATAATAAGAAATCAACATAAGTTCTTATAATAAAGTCTTATTTTACTTTGAGATTAATAATTTATTTACAAAGCCTAACACTAAGGACATGGTCGATATTCTCAATATTACTTATCAACTCTGCTGATGGCTCTTGTTCCAGATCTATTAAATTAATGCCAATCGAGTCTCTAGTTTTATGAGTCATATCTGCAATATTAAAATTATTATGGCCTATGGCATCAGTTATTTTTCCAATCATACCTGGTTCATTTTTATTCACTATAACCATTCTATATTCAGCAACCCTTCCAAGTTTAATTGATGGGAAGTTAACAGAATTTATAATCACACCATTGTTTAAAAAATTTGAAACCTGGTCGGCAGCCATTACAGCACAATTAATTTCGGCTTCTTTTGTGCTTGCTCCTAGATGAGGTAAAAGTATTACATCATTCATTTTTGAAGATCTCTCTACTAATTCAGGAGTTGGAAAATCAGTTACAAATGTACTTATAACTTTTTCTTCTAATGCCTCAATAATATCTTTGTTATTAACTATGCCTCCTCTAGATAAATTTATTAGCTTTGCTCCTTTCTTAAAAAGTTTTAACGTATCTTTCGATATTAGATTCTTTGTTGAATCAATCAACGGGACATGCAGAGAAATATAATCTGAGTTATTTAATAAATGAGCAATAGTTTCTGCTTTTTCTACTTCTTTAGGAAGTCTCCAAGCCGAATCAATAGATATGTAGGGATCATATCCAATAATTTTCATGCCCATTATTTCTGCTGTTTGAGCTAGTAGAGATCCTATCGAGCCTAGACCTACAATTCCAAGAGTTTTTCCCTTTAGCTCACTTCCTTTAAATTTCTTCTTTTGAGCTTCCATTGATTTATTTAGCTCAGATGTATCCAGTCCTGTAAGACCTTGCGCAAAGGTATTGCCTTCTATGATACCTCGTGAAGATAGAAGCATTCCACAAACAACAAGCTCTTTTACTGCATTAGCATTTGCGCCAGGAGTATTAAAGACAACAATACCTTTTTCAGTAGCCTCTTTTACTGAGATATTGTTTGTTCCAGCTCCTGCTCTTCCAATGCATTTTAGTGAATTATTGAAATCCTCATCCGATATTATCTGGCTTCTTATTATCAGAGCATCTGGATCTATTTCATCTACATGATAACTATTGTTGGTTAAGACTTCTAAACCATCTTCTGCAATGTTATTAAAAATTTTATATGTGTACATTATTGGAATCTTGTTTAATAAAACAGAAGCATTATATATAAAAATATCCTATATTAGTCCTATTAATGGCTATAAAAATAAAAAATCTAAGTTATTCAAGAAATGGCATTCCGTTATTTGAAAATATTAATTTCATAATCGAAAAAAAAGAAACTGGAGTGATCAAAGGAGAAAGTGGTAAAGGAAAAACTACCTTATTGAATATAATTAATGGTTTAATTGCTCCAAAACTAGGGTTAATAATGTGTGGTGATGAAATATTCAATTCAGATTCGATTTTTTTGCCACCAGAAAAAAGAAATATCGGTTATGTTTTTCAAGATTTTGCTTTATTTCCTCATTTAAATTCTAAAACAAATATCTTATTTGCATCAAAAAATAAAGATAGAACTTTTTTTAATGAAGTTATTGAAGATCTTGAATTAGGCAGCCACCTTAAAAAATTTCCACATGAGCTTTCTGGAGGGCAAAAACAAAGAGTTGCGATTGCAAGATCTATTCTTATGGAGCCTCAATTACTAATTATGGATGAGCCATTCTCAAATTTGGATAGCGATTTAAGTAGAAAGACTCATAAATTAATTGATAGTGTTATAAACAAACTCGATATTCCTTGTCTAATTGTTACCCATAAAAATGAAAATGAGTCTTTGTTAGGTAAGTCTAAAATTATTTATCTTTAAAGCTGCCAATAGATGATTCTACATAATCCTTCCAAGCATTATAGTCATGCATATAGAAACTTGAGTTTGCTTCGTCTGAGATAAATTTTTTGTCTAATTTACTCCTGATCTCCTCTAGAGAAATGCCTGCTGATATTTGTGATACAACACATGCACCTAAAGCAGTTGATTCTATATTTGAAGGTTTAGAAATATCAATTCCAAGAGAGTCGGATAAAAGCTGACAAAAAGTATTATTTGATGTCATGCCACCGTCCACTAATAAGTCATTAATAAATATATTCTTATTATTAAGAGACTCGATAATATCTTTAGTTTGATAACAAATTGATTTAAAAGCAGCTGTAACAAAATCTTTTTTATCTGAGTTTTGGGTTATTCCCTGAAAACCACCTCTTACATCTGAATTCCAATAAGGCGCGCCAAGACCATTGAAAGCTGGAAGAAAATGAACATTCCCAGACTCCCCATTTGAGTTGATGAGCAGCTCGCTTTCTTTAGCAGATTCAAAAAATTCCATTTTATCTCTTAGCCACTGAATGATATTGCCGCAAGAATAGATACTTCCCTCAAGTGCATAATTAGTTTCATTATTTAATTTATAAGCAACTGTAGTTAATAACCCATCCTCTGATCGTACTAATTTTTCTTTTGTATTAACCATTAAGAAACACCCAGTCCCATACGTAGATTTCATATCTCCGTAATTGATGCAATGTTGCCCTACTAATGCACTTTGCTGGTCTCCAATAACTCCATTGATATTAATGTCATTAAAACTCAGGGTGCCGAATTCTCCATCACAAGGTGCAATTTTGGGCATCATTGAAAAAGGAATATTAAATAATTTTAATAAATCTTTATCCCAACACATATCATTGATATTAAATAGCATCGTTCTAGATGCATTTGTAACATCTGTCATATGATTTTTTTGTTTTGATAAATTAAATATCAAAAAACTATCAATAGTTCCAAATAGCAGCTCTCCGGATTCAGCTCTTTTTCTTGCATTCGGAACATTATCTAAAATCCATTGAATTTTGGTAGCTGAAAAATATGGATCAAGCACTAGACCTGTTTTTTGTTTAACCATTTCTTCATGCCCTTTAGCCTTCAGAGATTTACATAAATCATCAGTTCTTCTGTCTTGCCAAATAATTGCAGGATAAATCGTCTCACCAGTTTCTTTAGACCAAACAACAGTTGTTTCTCTTTGATTTGTTATGCCACAAGAGGCAATTTTTTCAGAAACTTGATCAAGAACATTTTCAATAGAGTTATTCACAGTCTTTAATATTTCATTTGGATTGGCTTCAACCCATCCATCTTGGGGATAACTTAAACTGTATTCTTGCTGATAGTCTGCAACTGGCTCTAAGTTAGAATCAAAAATTATCGCTCTTGAACTTGTTGTTCCCTGATCGATTGCTAAATATTTTTCCATAATCTTGTCTCCTTATTAGAATTATCCACAATTTATTCACTAATTACCAACACCAAAAAAACACGTTTTACACACTATATAGTGATAAAAAATGAAATTGTCACAATATATAGTGTTTTTTACTTGATTCTTTATCCACAACAAGTAATATTAGACATAAGAGAAAAAATGTAAGTGTAACTGCAGACACACAAAAACTTTTTCAACAAAACAAATAAATATACTCTTTAGAGTTTGGAATAGTTCGGAATAAAAAAAAGGGAAAAACTAATTAAATGGAAATTCAGCAAGAAACAAGCAAAACAATAGATGTTCAAAATAAAACTATTGCAAATGATATTGAAACAACTGCACCAGGCAAGCTAAGGGTTATAAAAAGAAATGGAAAAGTAGTTGCTTTTGAAGAAGATAAAATTAAGGTTGCAATTACTAAGGCATTTTTAGCTACTGAGTCAGGAAATGCTGCAGCAAGTGAAAGAATACACAAAAAAGTTAACCAATTAACTGAAGGAGTTATTGAGGTTTTTGAAAGAAGAATGCCTTCTGGAGGCACGCTGCATATAGAAGAAATTCAAGACCAAGTTGAACTTCAATTAATGAGAACAGAAGAGCTTGAGGTAGCAAGAAGCTATATTTTATATAGAGCAGGAAGGACACAAGAAAGAAAAAAAGAAACGCCCGAAGTAAATATATCAAACAGACCAAATATCAATATAACAAAAACAGATGGGAGCCTTGTTCCTTTAGATATTGATAAAGTTGCATTACTTATAAATGATGCCTGTGATGGCTTGGATGAGGTTTCTATGAATGAAGTCTTAGAAGAGGCACTTAAAAATTTATATGATGGGGTCTCTATTTCTGATATGCGAACAAGTCTTGTAATGTCTGCAAGAACTAAAGTAGAGAAAGAACCAAATTATTCTTTTGTTACTGCAAGAATACTAATGGATCAAATAAGAGGCGAAGCGTTAGGATTCTTAGGTGTTGCTGATGAAGCAACATACGAAGAAATGGAAAAGTATTATCCAAAAGCACTTGTTGCATATATAGATAAGGGAATAGAGCTTGATATTTTAGATCCTATTCTTAAAACTTTTGATTTAAAGGTTATAGGGGAAGCAATTGACCACACAAGGGATAATCAATTTACTTATTTAGGCCTTCAAACACTTTACGATAGATACTTTATTCATAGTGACGATACAAGGTACGAATTGCCTCAAGTCTTTTTTATGAGAGTAGCAATGGGCCTTGCCGTGGAAGAGGAAAATAGAGAAGAAAGAGCAATAGAATTCTATAGACTACTATCTAGTTTTGATTACATGAGCTCGACTCCAACATTATTTAACTCAGGTACAAAAAGACCTCAATTATCCTCGTGTTACTTGACAACAATCCCTGATGACCTTGACGGAATATTTGGAGCCATGAAAGATAATGCTCTTTTGTCAAAATGGGCAGGTGGATTGGGAAATGATTGGACTTCAGTTAGGGCAATGAATTCATACATTAAAGGAACAAACGGAAAAAGCCAGGGAGTCGTTCCTTTTTTAAAAGTAGCAAATGATACTGCTGTTGCTGTTAATCAGGGTGGAAAAAGAAAAGGAGCTATGTGTGCATACCTTGAGACTTGGCATTTAGATGTCGAGGAATTTTTAGAATTAAGAAAAAACACAGGTGATGAAAGAAGAAGAACTCATGATATGAATACTGCTAATTGGGTTCCGGATTTATTCATGAAAAGGGTTGAGCAAGATAAAAATTGGACTTTATTCTCTCCAGGTGAAACTCCAGAGCTACACGATTTGATAGGCAAAGATTTTGAAAAGAAATATGAAGAGTACGAAAAAAAAGCAGAAGCTGGAGAAATGGATCAATTTAAGTCTATGCCTGCAAAGGAATTATGGAGAAAAATGCTTACTATGCTGTTTGAAACTGGTCATCCATGGATAACCTTCAAAGATTCATGCAACTTAAGGTCGCCACAACAACATGCTGGTGTTATTCACTCCTCAAATCTATGTACTGAGATAACACTGAATACAAGTGCTGATGAAATCGCTGTCTGTAATTTAGGTTCCGTTAATTTGGCAAGGCATATGAAAGATGGAGCGCTTGATGAAGATAAAATCAAACAAACAGTCTCAACCGCAATCAGAATGCTTGATAACGTTATAAATATAAATTATTACTCAGTTGATACTGCAAAAAATTCCAATCTTAAACATCGTCCTATAGGACTTGGAATGATGGGTTTCCAAGATGCATTATATGTTCAGGATATTGCTTACTGTAGCGACGAAGCTGTTAATTTTGCAGACAAAAGCATGGAACTTATTAGTTACTATGCTATTCATGCTTCAACAGAACTCGCAAAAGAAAGAGGAAGTTATGAAACTTACGAAGGCTCTCTATGGAGCAAAGGAATACTCCCAAAAGATTCAATAGAAATTTTGGCTGAGAATAGAGGAAGTGAATATCTAAATGTAGATAGATCAGAAACGTTAGATTGGGATACTCTTAGGAAAAAAGTATTATCAGATGGAATGAGAAACTCAAATGTTATGGCAATAGCTCCAACAGCTACGATCTCAAATATAACAGGTGTAACACAGTCTGTTGAACCAACATATCAAAATTTATATGTTAAATCTAATCTTTCTGGTGAATTTACAATTGTTAATCCTCACCTAGTCCATAAATTAAAAGAATTAGATTTATGGGATGATGTGATGATAAATGACCTAAAATATTTTGAAGGTAGTTTATCTCAAATATCTAGAATTCCAGATGAAATAAAGACTATATATTCAACAGCATTTGAGGTTGAACCGAGATATATCGTTGAGTCAGCTAGTAGAAGACAAAAATGGATAGATCAAGGGCAATCATTAAATCTATACATAGGAAATGCGGATGGTAAAAAGCTTGATATTACATACAGAATGGCGTGGTATTCGGGTCTTAAAACTACTTATTACCTGAGATCAATAGCTGCAACATCAACAGAAAAGTCTACTGTTCAGCAAGGAAAACTAAATGCAGTTAGCTCGCAAGAGACACAAGCTGCACCACAAGAACTAGGTGCACCAGCACCTGTTCCTGACGCTTGCTCTCTGGATGATCCAGATTGCGAAGCATGTCAATAAAATAAAGGAGAAAGAGAATGTTAAATTGGGATGAATACGGAAAAGAAGAAAATACTACACCATCTGCTGCTCCAAAAGAAGCAGTTAAAGTTGTGGCTGAGCCTCAGGAAAAACAGCCAGAGCCAGTTGTTATGGATACAGCTGCGCCAGAGACTACTTCAAGTAAAGAAATTGAAGAAGGCTCTAGAGCGCAAATTGCAAGAGAAGCAATTAAAAATCTAGATGAAGCAGCAGGAATTGAAGAACTTGATGAAATGATGGGTTCTAGAGTTCAGGTTGACGATAAAATGATGATTAATTGCAATGCGGATTTAAATCAATTAGTTCCATTTAAATATGATTGGGCATGGCAAAAATATCTTGATGGTAGTGCTAATCACTGGATGCCACAAGAAATAAACATGACTAATGATATTGTTTTATGGAAATCTGAAGATGGGCTAACTGAAGACGAAAGAACAATTGTAAAAAGAAATCTAGGTTTCTTTTCAACTGCAGATTCATTAGTTGCAAATAATTTAGTATTAGCGCTGTACAGACTAATAACTAATCCAGAATGTAGGCAATATATTTTGAGACAAAGTCTTGAAGAAGCTATTCATACTCACGCATATCAATATTGCATTGAGTCTTTAGGTATGGACGAAGGCGAGATTTTTAATATGTACAGGGAAATACCATGTGTAGCAAGAAAAGCGTCGTGGGGATTAAAATATACACAAGAAATATCTGATCCCGACTTCAAAACTGGAACTGAGGAGACTGATAAACAGCTTCTTAAAAACTTAATAGCATTCTATTGTGTCCTAGAAGGAATATTCTTCTATTGTGGGTTCACACAAATATTATCTATGGGTAGAAGAAATAAAATGACAGGAACAGCAGAACAATTCCAATATATTCTTAGAGATGAATCTATGCATGTTAATTTTGGTATTGATGTTATTAATCAAATTAAAATTGAGAATCCTCATCTTTGGGATGAGGAAATGAAGACTGAAGCCGCTCAAATGATTCTTGAAGGCACAGAATTAGAAATTATGTATGCAAGAGATACTATGCCAAGAGGAGTTCTTGGGATGAATGCTGCAATGATGGAAGAGTATCTCAAGTTTATTGCTAACAGACGTTTAACACAAATTGGTCTAGATGAAGAATTTAAAGGCGTAACAAACCCTTTCCCATGGATGTCAGAGATTATTGATCTAAGAAAAGAGAAAAACTTTTTTGAAACTAGAGTTACTGAGTATCAAGTTGGTGGAGCTCTAAACTGGGAATAATTTAAACAGAAAAACTAGGACGACTATAAACTTGATTGATGTATTCATTCAGGTTTTTATAGTTTTCAATATCAAGTCTGTTAAGTCTTACTAAAAATTTAAGATTAATAGCCATCTGAATATCCGCATAAGAGAAATTATCGCCAGCAATAAATGCCCTAGTGGCAATTATTTCGTTATAGATCTCGAGAGCCTTTACTCCTATTTGTCTTTGCGCTAAACCAAAGTCATTATTTTGATCTTCCATCTGACTCATATGAGGATGGGTATGTCTAAATCCATGAGCTAATGGTGTTGCTAATTCATAAGTAATCCTTGAATACCACATTTCTATTGATGCGATTTCTAAAGGACTTTGTCCAAATAAGTTTGGTTCCGGGTAAAGAGATTCAAGATATCTGCATATTGCAGTTGTTTCTAAAATTATCGTTCCATCATCTAATTTAAGAGCAGGTACTCTTGAATTAGGAGCTATAGCTTTGTACTCTGGGGTCTTATGTTCCAGTTTTCCTAAATCAAGATTTACTATTTCTATATCTTTAATGCCTTTTTCAGCAATAAAAACAAGAACTTTTAAAGGACTAGGAGCAAGCTCGCTTGAATATAATTGCATTATTTATTGTTTATTTATTAACTCAAAAATTTTAAGAGTTTGTTCACCGCCATTTTGTAAGGCTCTAGCATCATCCATGTCAGATATATTATCCCAGTTGGCAGCAATGTTTTCTGCTGTCATGTCTTCACCTGTTCCAAGAGAAACTCCCATAGTTTCATGAATAAAGATTCTTGAAAAAACACCAGCGCCTGCTGACACTATAGCGCCGTTAGGGGCTTGATCACTAGATAAGTATATTACTGCTGGAGTAACATATTCAGGTTGCATGTTCTTTCCAAAATCTTCAGGTATTAGGCCCTCGGTCATTCTAGTATAGGCAACCGGAGTAATAGAATTTGAGAATATATTATACTTTTGCCCTTCTATCTTAAGAGTATTCATTAAACCAATCATTGCCATCTTTGCGGCGCCATAATTACTTTGACCAAAATTACCAAACACTCCGCTTGATGAGCTTGTGAAAACTATTCTTCCATAGCCTTGCTCTCTCATAATTGGATAAATAGTGTGTGTGCAATTTAAAGTTCCTTGAAAATGGACGTCCATGACAAGATTAAAGTCATCAAGAGTTACATTATGAAAGCTTTTATCTCTTAGAATTCCAGCATTATTAACAAGAATATCAATCCTTCCCCACTTATCCATTACATCCTTAACCATTTGATCAATAGCAGGAAGATCAGTGACGCTTGCCCCATTAGACATAGCTTCGCCACCTTCTGATTTAATTTGCTCAACTACAGCTTCTGCAGCATCGCTTGTTCCACTTCCATCAACACTTCCACCCAGATCATTGACTACAACTTTTGCGCCTCTCCTTGCCAACTCTAAGGCGTGCTCCTTACCAATGCCTCCTCCGGCTCCTGTTACAATAGCAACTTGATTATCAAATCTAATACTCATTTAAATTCTCCTTTGTTGGAACTAATTCTATGATTTAAAATAGTGATATATTTTAATCAAAATTTTTATCGAATACTATGTTCAAACAAGAAAGCATTGAAGGCCATCCTGATTTAAAAATACATATTTATGAAGTTACTGAAGATTTATCGCAACTCAATAATTGGTTTGAGTCATGTATGGAAGACATTGAATGGACAGAAGGAACTATAAAAATTTTTGGTAAAGAGCGTAAAATTCCTAGGCTACAAGCATGGTATGCCGATCAAAATATTAATTATTCTTATTCAGGTAAAAAATTGGTTAGAAATAACTGGAATAATGTTCTTAAGGAAATTAAGAGCAAGGTTGAACTAATTACTTCAGTAAAATTTAATTCAGTACTTGGTAATCTTTATAGAAATGGTTCTGACTCAATGGGATTGCATTCAGATGATGAGAAAGAATTAGGTAGTGAACCAGTTATAGCATCTTTTTCTCTTGGAGAAGAAAGAGATATATCTTTTAAACATAAGATAAAAGAAATTAAATTCTCAATACCTCAGGAAAATGGGAAACTCATTGTAATGAGTGGGCCAACTCAGCAATATTGGAAACATGAGGTAAAAAAGACTAAAAAATTTAAAAAGCCGAGAATTAATCTAACTTTTAGGAATATAATTACCCCATAATCTCAAACATCATATTAAGGAAAAAAATGAATTCAAAAGTAAAAGTAGTAGTAACTGGTGCGGCTGGACAAATTGCATATTCACTAATTCCAAGACTTGTTGATGGCAGAACATTTGGAGACAAAATAGTTGATTTATGCCTGGTTGAAATTCCACAAGTTGTAAGCAAGTTAGAAGGCATAGTAATGGAGTTAGAAGATTCTTATTTTCCGAATATGGGCACAGTTACATATACAGATAATTTTGAAGAAGCATCTCATGATGCAGATTGGTTTTTACTTGTTGGAAGTATTCCAAGAGGAATTGTCTATGAAGGAAAAAAAATAGAAGAAAGGTCTGATTTATTAAAAATTAATGGTGGCATATTTGTTAATCAAGGCGAATCAATAGGCAATAATGGTAAAGACAATGCAAAAATTCTTGTAGTTGGGAATCCAGCAAATACAAATGCTTTGATTGGTAAAAATGCAGCTGGTAAAGATTCTCAATTATGGATGGCTATGACAATGCTTGATTCAAGTAGAGCTAAATCAGTTATTGCTAAAAAAACGTCTTCTAATATAAATGATGTGAAAAATATGATTATTTGGGGTAATCATAGTCCTACTATGTATCCAGATGTTGAAAACGTATCAATAAATGGAAAAACTGCTAGTTCTGTTATAGATGATATGGATTGGGTTGAAAATAATTTTTTACCTACTGTTCAGCAAAGAGGTAAGGCTGTAATTGATGCCAGAGGTGCCTCCTCTGCAACTTCAGCTGCCAAAGCAGCACTCGATACTATTATTGCCTGCGAAAACACCACAGATGATGGTGATTGTTTTAGTGCAGCTATTGCAAGTGATGGAGCTTATGGCGTTCCTGAAGGTCTTATATGCGGCTATCCTCTCATTACATTAGAAGACGGCAATGTAGAAATTAAAAGGGACATAGTATTGTCTGACTTTGCAATGGAGAAATTTAAAATTTCCATCGATGAACTATCCTCTGAAAGAGAAGCAGTAAAACATTTATTGAAATGATTTCTAAAGATAAGACTTTATATAGTTACTTATTAAATATCCTAGTTGATGAAAATTGCGCAAGTGCGCAACTAATTACATCTCAAGATGTCTCGAGTTTATTAAAAAGAATAGAAAAAATTAACTTGAAAAGTATTAATATTGATCCTGAAATCAGTGATGTCAGTGATTGTAATGATGATATTTTTATTGTTCTCGATGATGTTGTTTTATCTGAAAGTGATATTGGCACTATTAAAAATTTATTAAGTCAAAAAATAGTGATCTTTACAAATTTTAAAAAAGACAAAAACATCGATGATGTTATGCTCAGGCTGGGACTTCAAACTGAATTAAGAGATTCAAAGAATAAACTAAAGTGTTTTTCATATAACCTTAAAACATATAACAATAAAAGATCCTGGAATAATGCAGAAGGCTGGGCCAATCCTGAAAATTTTGATAAGTTTAGATGGTAAGTTCTATCTAAAGCTTGATAAAAATTGTAAAAACTCTGTATTACCTCCCTTAACTTCTATCTCACCAGAAGCTATAGCCATAACTGGACTTTTTAAGCCAGATAATGCCATTTTAAAAACTAACTCATCTCCATATACTTCAATATTACATGGTTGAATAATGCTATCTGATACAGCAGCTACATTATTTCTAATCGTAATCGTTTTCGTTATTCCTGATGTAAATGTAAAACAAGCTCTGTAATTATTTTGAATAATGTTTTCTGGATCAAGGCTAACTGACAATAAGTTAAATAAGGTATCAATGGAAACTTCATTAATGACTTCTACAGTTCTTTCTGCTAGAGGAAAGCCTTTAAAATTTTTATCAAGCTCAATAGCAGATGTTAAAAAATAATTCCTTTTATTAGGGTTAGATGATCTTTCTCCAATATATCTTAATGCATCCTGTCTTAATGAATTGACCTCATCTAGTGAATATTCTAAAGCTATTAATCTATCACTTAGTTCTAATGCCCATTGCATATCTTGTGCTTGAATTGCTTGCTGAAGTGCTGCAAACATATTTTCATTACCGCCAACCATATTTGAAAATCTTATTGCTTCTTCAACTCTTGACAGAGGGTCTAAATCTGAAGGATTTCCGTTGAACCAGCCAAGGTAACCGCTAAAGATACTTTTTACAGACCACCTTACTGTTCCATAAAATTCATATAAAAATGGTGACTCTTCTATTTCTTTTGGAAGATCAATCATTTCAACAATCTGATCGGGGTAATAGCCTTTGTTCATCAAGCGAATTGTTTGGTCATGAACAAATTGAATAGCATCACGATAAATTGTTAGAGCATCCATAACCTGATCACCTGAAAGAGGTTTCGTATGGCTTGGGAAAAGAAATTCAGGATTAAAAGATCTCATATGATCAAGACTATTAACCCAACCCATGACATCTCTATGAGTTGTTCCCCTTATAGTGTACAAATTTGGAAAGGTCTTATAGATATTATCACCTGGCATAAGAGAATTATGATCAGGAAGCCAAATAAATATTTGGTCATTTGTTTCTCCAGGTGCATGATAAAGTTCAATATTTATTCCTGCAATTTGTATTTTTAACTCCTTATCAAAAGTTGTATCTGGTTTTACATAACCAAGAGGAGATTTAGCAACACTTAAACTTTTTCCAATTCCAACATTTATAAGTTCATTTTCTGGAAGTTGCGTTCCAAACATTCGTGCACTTCTTGAGCCAATAATTGGATTTATAATGCCTAAAATGCGTTGCATATAGTAGTCGGTTGTTTCATGTGCAATAATTTTCGGTCTTTCTTTTTGAGTTGAAAGGTAGTGAGCCGCACCAAATGTATGATCTCCATGATTATGTGTATAAATTATGGCTTTTATGGGATTTGGATTTATCTCTTTAAAAAGAGTATATATTTGTGCAGCCTCAAATGTACTGTCAGCCGAGTCAACAATAATATTGCCGCCCTCACCCTCAATCATAATTGAATTAGCGATGCCAAACCCAACTGCTGTATGTATTTTTCCACCAGGTGTTTCATATGAGTAAACTTTTTTTTCAAATTCTTTTGAATGTTCTATAAGCTTCTCTACTTTAGATGTTTTAGGTATTTTTCTTTCTTCAACAACCTCATTAGAGCATGAAGATATAATGATAAAAAAAAGGAAGACAAGAATATTGTTAAATTTCATCAATCCCCCCTAATAAGAATTTAAAACTGATTATAAAAAACTGATCATAATCTCATCAACGAGAATGTTTGAAGCATCATCTGTTGCAATTGATTGAGATGATCCAGATCTCCATGCAGTAACAACTGTCCATAAAGTGCTATCTTTTGATTTATCTTTAAGATTGATTCTTAAAATATTTTCAGTAACAGTTCTAACATCGTCATATAACATATAGTTATTCCAATAATATCTTGAATAATGATAATTAGATCTATTAGACATTACTTTATCTTTGGACATAAGATTAATGTTAAATTCTAAATTTGAGTCAGCTGAATAAGAAAGCCCTCTCTCTTCGATAGCTGATTTAAGGTTATCCCTGAACCTTTCAAGTTCAATTGGGTTAATCTCGGTACTTACATTTGAATCATTTATCTTTATAGAAAAATCGCTATAATTGTCTAAATTAAATGTTTCGATAGAATCCACTTCAATATTAGTTTGCATACCACTGCATCCAATTAAGATAAAGATGCTAA